>Ga0172379_10005574_pt1 | contig 17510 bp, 9 predicted proteins | sample GrowelOW334metaG_FD_119756 | JGI IMG/M metagenome (GOLD analysis project Ga0172379, IMG submission 119756) | Groundwater microbial communities from an aquifer near a municipal landfill in Southern Ontario, Canada - Groundwater well OW334 metaG | ecosystem: Environmental > Aquatic > Deep... | reverse complement strand
TTGGAAAACAAATACAATGATGATTGAGCATTTTTTCATACAGCCTCCAAAATATTTTTAATTATAGTGATGCCATGACTTCAAGTCATGGCATCACTTAATTTATTTCATCAATAAAATTTTTTTTGTCCCAGTAAAATTATCTGAAATCATTTTTACGAAATATACTCCGCTAGCAAAACCTAAGGCATTCCACTGCACTTCTTTCCATCCCGCAGATTGTTCTTCGTTCACGAGCGTTGTAATTTCTCGTCCCAGTAAATCGTAAATTTTCAAACTGACGTTACTGTTCACTGGTAACTGATACCTGATCACTGTTGTTGGGTTAAATGGATTGGGAAAGTTTTGCGAAAGAGAAAAATCTGATGGAAAAATTTTGTCAAAATCTTGAATAGACGTTACACTGGACATGGTGTATAGTTTAAAAAAGTTCCAGATTTCGCGAGAGGCATTGATATCTCTATTAATAGGGACACTTCCTAAAGGGGGTGCATCAGGCCACACATGGCGACCACCAATCACTTTGTAAAGAATGACGTTCGAAGAATTTGTCGACGACCGATAAGTATACTTCTCAACAGTCGATTGATCTGTAAGATTTACATTGGGAACAAAGAGAGTTTCAGCAGGTAGTAAACAAAAATTTTTATCCCTGATAAATTCTACTGTTTCACCAACTGAGTACCAACCCGTTTTTCCACCGTTGAAAGGGACCTCACCGTCACTTGTGCCGTGAATAAATAGTGCAGGTACAGGTTTTGTTGTTTTGTACGCTGAGGCTGTACTGTTTGAAAGAATACCCGATACACTTGCAATAGCGGCAATTCTATTACCTAGCAGTCCGGCAAGTTTCAAACTCATAAACCCGCCATTAGAATAGCCGCACGAATAAATACGAGCGGTATCGATTGAGTATCGCACAATCAGAGAATCGATGACTTTCGATATGAATCCAACATCATTAGAATTTGGTGTAACCCAGGAAGGATTGTCAGAAATACCGCTGTTCCAATGAGTGAGATCGCTGGCGCTGGGGTAGATTGTAATGAATCCTACACTGTCTCCCAGCAGATGCATCTTTAGATAGTCACGCGTTTGGATAGCAGTCCAATCATAAGGATGCAGATTGAATACAACAGGTAGTCCTATTTGTCCGGTTCGAGAGGATGGAAAATCTACCATGCAAGTACGATTCATTGTTTCCCACTGAAACACCCATGTCTCTTGGGATAATGATGGTGTACCTACTGTGCAGCAAAAAACAAAAATAAAAAAAATCTTTTTCATATATCCTCAAAATTGATTTTACAACAAAATGGTGTAGCACACTTTCCGTCACTGGCGGACAAGTAGTAGTGGCATGAACCTTGTCAAGGTTTCGTGAGCTTTTGAATAACCTTGACAAGGTTGAACTTCATTTCATCAGCAAAATTTTCTTTGTCTCCACAAAATTTCCCGATTTCATTCTCACCAAATACACCCCGCTTGCAAAATTTGATGCATTTCCGCCAGTGGCGGATCCGCCTTTGGCGGACCACTGCACTTCCTTCCATCCCGCAGTCTGTTCTTCGTTTAAAAGTGTCGCAATTTCTCGTCCGAGAATGTCATGAATGGTCAGCATCACGTGTGCGGAGGAGGGGAGAGCGTAACGAATTGATGTGGATGGATTAAAGGGATTGGGGTAATTTTGTGAGAGGGTAAAATATTTAGGCGGTTCGATTGTATACTGATTCACAGATGTTAAGATCATTTCTGATAACGGCCGTCTCCACACGCCGCCGCCCTGAGTCCCTGCAAAAAGATTCGTGCCATTAACAGCGAGTGCTCGCACGTCAGTGCTTGTCAGTCCACTATTGACGGCAAGCCAGATTCCGCCGTTGTTGGCGGAATAGTAGACACCACTACCCCTATCTCCGGCAAAGACACTCGTTTCGCTGACAGCGAGTGCCCAAATATCGCGGTCCTCCGACAGTCCAGTGTTGATTGTATTCCAACTTGTTCCGTTGTCAGTGGAGAGCGCAACTCCTCCTCTTGGGAATCCGTCTCTCGACATTCCAGCGTAGACGTTCGAGCCAGTGGCTGCAAGAGCTCTGACTGAACAATACACATCCTCCATGACCAAGTTCCAATGTGTACCATTGTTCGTGGAACGAAATACTATACCCCAGCCGAAACTTGTTGTCCACAGTTCTTCACTGCCGGCGAAAAGATTTGTATCGGAAATGGCCAAACAATTGATATTTCCATCTGTTAATCCATTGTAAGAAGGGGTCCACATTGCACCATTATCAGTCGAAAGAAAAATTCCACCTCCGGTTGTTCCTGCGAAAATCCTTGTTCCACTTACCAAAAGAGAAAGAACATCATGATATGGCAGACCGTTATTTACAACACTCCAGTGTGTACCATTGTTTGTCGAAAGAAACACCCCGCCGCCGTATGTTCCTGCAAAGATATTGGTGCCACTGACTGCAATGGCATGGACAGATTCGTTTGTCAGACCGGTATTGATACGAGTCCAGCTTGCTCCGTCATTTGTAGAATGAAAGACTCCGTCCCACGTTCCTGCGAATAGATTCGAACCTGAAACGACTAGGGCATTCACATTTCCTGAAACGAGGCCTGTATTCATCTGATTCCAGGTGGCGCCACTATCCGCAGATACAGCGACACCCTCAGTAGTTCCTGCAAAGAGGTTTGGACCAGTGATTGCAAGAGCAAAGATTGAAGTATCCTTTAAGCTTTTTTCAGTCCAACTTGTGCCATAGTCGGTTGATAGAAAGACTCCCGTGGGGGTACCCGCAAGGATATTCGGGCCAAATTGTACCATTTGAGAGAAACTCGGAAATGGCGTATTTGCTGGTGTCCAACTTGCGCCGTTGTTGGTAGAAAGAAAAACGCCGCCGCCATCCGAAGTTCCGGCAAAGAGATTTGTACCGGTGAAAGCAAGAGAACGGACATGAGAGCTCGTCAAACCATTATTGACAGCATTCCAGTTTGCGCCGTTGTTGGTTGAAAGAAAAACTCCACCATTTGTCCCGGCGAAGAGATTCGTGCCTCTGACGGTGAGGGCATTAACTAACGTATTCGTCAATCCGGAATTTGCTTGAGTCCAGCTTGCCCCGTCGTTCGTGGAAAGGAAGACACCATCATAACCTCCTACAAAGAGATTGACACCTCCAAACCCGTCGGGCGATATAGCAAAGGCTCGAACATCATAGATTGGAGAACCAGAATTAGCACTACTCCAGCTTGTTCCATTATTTGAGGAAATGAAAACACCTCCACCATAAGTTCCTGCAAACACGTTCGTGCCCGAGATGACAATTGATTGGATGGTAGTACTCGTTAGGCCACCATTCGCGCCTTTCCAACTTGTTCCGTTATTCGTGGAAATAAAAACACCACCGCCCGAAGTTCCAGCAAAGATCGTTGTGCCGGCGATGGCGAAACATTTGACTGGACCTCCATAGGGACCGGTCTGGATCCATTGGGAGTGAAGAGGTGCCAATAATAATATTGACATCAAAAAAAATGAGCAAAGTTTCATAAATTCTCCGAAAATTATTTTCTAAGTAAAGCGATAAAAAGCTTACACTTGTCCGCCTTTGACGGAAACCATTCCAGGAATCGGTGCTCAATGTTTATTTCATAAATAACATCTTCTTCGTATCAACAAAACTTCCTGCCTGCATTCTTACCAAATATATTCCGTTCGCAAAGTGCGTTGCATTCCACCGCACCTCTTTCCATCCGGCAGATTGCTCTTCGTTTACGAGTGTGGCAACTTCTCTTCCGAGCAGATCATAAATTTTTATGCTCACTTGACTGATTTCTGGTATCTGATAACTTATGACTGTTGTTGGATTAAACGGGTTAGGATAATTCTGTAGAAGCTTCCAATTTAATGGCGTTTCCGAATCTAAATCTTTGACACCTGTAGGGGTAAATGCTGTTACTTCATATCTGAAATGTGGATAAGTAACCAGAGGTAAAAAATTAATTACATCCATTGTCGAATATGTGTAGAAGTCGTCTTCTTTCATCCAACCAACCCCTGAAGCAAAGCACATTTTTGACATAACTTGGCCGGAGTTACGGAAAGTAACCACTACGCATGTATCGGTAAAAGCCGGTACCGTGATGATTGAATCAACAGCATCTACTGTTGCTTCTACATCAAACCCATAATACTTCGTGTTGTACGTATCTCCTTTCTTGCAGGGCCATTTTAGGAAAAGATTTCGGCTGGAATCAAATGTAGGTGTAAATGGAAGAAACTTTAGCCAAAGTCCTCCAGGTCCATACCATAGCCAAGCATTAAATAAAGGATCAAAATACCAATGCTGAGTACCAACCATTGAGTCTTTGGTAATGACATAAGGTCCATATTGCCTGGTACGAACTTGTGTTCCAGCTGCCGATAATGTAATCTCACGGAATGAAATACTTCTCCCAAGTCCGAGTCCGAATACGGCAAGTCCGGATTTTTCATCCATTGATAGATCATTCTCTACCGCGCCCATATCCGGTGGTGTTTCTGCAGCCCGTGGTCGAGGCGTATTGAAGTAATCGAACAATGGGGCGTTTACTGTTACACCGCCCACTGAGGCTGAGGCAATACCCGCACCGATACACGGGCTTGAATTGGAAAGATGATATAATAAATCATTTGCAACAAACAATGGATCGGTGTTGATGTTTCCGGTGCCAATCATGCCGCCGCGAATATTGTTGTAAATCCCTACAGCTTTCTCGATCGCAGTGAACTCACCATAACCAGGATTCCACAGAATATTGTTCAGAAGTTTGAATGTTAAAGTTCCACGCTGATCAAAGAGTCTGATCGCTTCACTTCCAGTGTTATGAGCAATTGTATTATTTATAAGTATGAAGTCCCCACTGTTCACAGTCATTGCGGATCCGCTTGCTCCTGTATTACCGATGATCAGGTTATTCATTAATGTCACAATTGGCCTTGGCGTTAACGTGGAGTGAGCTCCCATCCAAAAACTTCCACCGACCGATGCTTGATTGCCTTGGAATATGTTTCCAGCGATGAGAATAGTAGATGTTCCATGTTCTGGCATTGGCAATAGAAAAATACCACCACCTGCCGAATACGATGTTGTACTTGATGCAATATTACTTGAGACCTCATTATGTGCGAACCTGCCATCGTCGGTCATCCATACTCCCGCACCTTCAGCCGCGTTACCTGTTGATGAGATACTATTGTTGAAAATCCGATTATGTTCAATCACCCAATATCCGATTGGTCCCAAAACAGGATCAATGGCGATACCGCCACCATAGACGCCAAGAGCGGAATTCAACGTATTGTTTGTGATAATGTTATGGGTAATCTTTGCGCTACCGGCAAATATTCTAATGCCTCCGCCGGATAGCCAATCGTAGGTTCCAGGTAAGTCTAATTTTGTGCCGAGTCCATTTTTAATTGTAAATCCTGAAATGATGGTTGTACTGTCGGTTCCTGCAACAATGCGCACGACCGATGCCGAATCTGGGTGTGTTGGTGTGCTACCGTCCAATATAGTCATAGATATATGTGCCGTATCCTCGTCCTTGATATAGAGACTACCCACGACAATTTTTTTTGATATGAGAATATTTTCTGTGTACGTCCCCTCAGCCACCAGCACGGTATCTCCGTCAGCTGCGGCATTAATCGCCGATTGGATCTTTGCAAAATCCTGCGGGACTTTAATTGTTTTTGCAACAGCGATCGAAAGAACCAAAAATATGGATGCAATGGCAGCATGGCGAAAAAACATATGACCTCCTTTGGGTGGTGGCGAATCAGTTAAAATGATTCGCCAATAGTAAAGAAAATCTCCGAAAGAGGGTTAACACCAATGATGCAGACTATACCACAGGTGATGCATTTTTCAACGTTGAATGTTTCACCCGAACAGGACAAAAAAGTATTATTTTTGATGGTTGCGGACTTGATTAGGGAGGATGCCAAATTGTTCCTGGAAACATTTGGCAAAGTAGGAGTGATTGGTGAAACCGACGCTGTCGGCAATTTCTGAAATGCTCCCGGTATGGACTTCCAACAGTTCCTTCGCTCGTTGCAGTCGGAGGTGACGGATGAAATCGCTTGGGGGGAGGTTGGTGATTGCTTTAATCTTCCGCTGCAATTGCGTTCGGCTGAGGAATATCTCCCGTGCGAATGTCTCTACGCCGAATCCTTCGTCCGCCATATGTGCGGTGACGATTGAGATTGCTTTGCCAAGAAACACATCATCAAGAGAGGGCATGGAGATCTCACCTGGTTTCAAGGGAACTGTTTTGCCGAACGCTTCACGGAGTTTTTTTCTGTTCTCCAGCAGATTGCGGACGCGTATTTGCAACTCCACGGCGTCGAATGGTTTCACCAGATAGTCGTCCGCACCAGTGTTGAGTCCCTTGATCCTGTCCTCCTTCTCAGAAAGTGCCGTCAGGAGGATCACGGGAATATGGCAGGTCCGTTCATCTTGTTTCAACGCTGTGCAAAGTTCCCGTCCGTCCAGCTTCGGCATCATCACATCGCTGATAACAAGATCGGGGATCTGGAATTTCGTTTTGTGCAGCGCCTGTTCACCGTCCGTTGCTTCAATGATCTGATGGTGGCGGGAGAGCTGAGATCGGATGAATATCCGCGCATCTTCATTATCTTCGGCGACAAGAATGATCGGACGTTCGTCCGCTTCGCGTGAAATGTCCGCTGCACCACGCAGAGATTCAACCTGTAGTTGGTCCTGGACCGGCGGTAAAATTTCTCTCATTGTATCGGTTTCCTTCGCACTGTAACCGGAAAGCGGGATGCGTATCGTTGCGACAGTTCCTTTTCCCAACTTGCTCGCCAGTTGGATTGAACCATGATGGATCTCGGCTAATTCTTTAGAAAGGGACAATCCAATCCCGGTCCCCTCGGTCTTATGTGTTGTATCGACGCGGTAGAATCGGTCGAATACATGCGGCAAATGTTCCGGGGCGATTCCTTCACCGGTATCGGTGACAGTGAGGACCAGATGATCGCGTTCCATTCCTGCACAGACTTCGATCGTTCCCCCTTCGGAGGTAAATTTGATGGCATTAGAAATACAGTTCTGCAGAATGTGTTCCACTTTTTCCGTATCAATCCATCCCGTCAAACGTTCCTGTCCCGTGGTGAACCGCAGATCGATGTGTTTTTTGGAGGCAGGGCTGGAAAAATATCCTGTGATCCTGCGGAGAATCGGTAAGATATCTTCGTGTGCTACGCGCAGTTTGATAGTTCCTGATTCCAGCCGGGAATATTGCAACAGCAGTTCTATCAACCGCATCAATCGCTGGGCATTCCGGTGAATCAATCCCAGCTGTTCCTTCTCTTGTTCATTCGATTCGTTTTCCAAAAGCCGTTCCACCGGACCTGTAATCAGAGATAGGGGAGTCCGCAGTTCATGCGAAACGTTGGCGAGGAAACGGGATTTTAACTGACTCAATTCGTTCAGTTTTTCGGATTGGAGATGTTCGTTTGTCAACCGTTGCTCCAACAATACTCTCTTCAATCGCATCCGGTACAGTCCGGAGGAGATGCCAAGCACAGTAATGGCGAAGAGCACATATGCCCACCACCGCTGATACCAATATGGCAGTATGGCGATGTTGATGGAAAACCTATTAGTGTATCCAATGATCATACTTTCATCCTGGGGTTGTATGATCAATTGATAGTTACCCGGTTTCAGATCGGAATAGGAGTAGTACAGATAGGAACTTTTCCTCCTTAGGATCCTCACTTGCGGATCGGCCCCTTTAAGATGGTAATAGACGTTGAGTCCTTCGGACGAATCTCTCGCACGTGCGACGATCTCCACTTCCAGAAGGTTTTGTCCCGGGGGAAGGGTAAAGGAAAGAGGAGGGACTTCCGTGTGAATGGAGGTCATCGCAGTATCGTTCACAACGATCGTTGTGGCGATCTTCCCGGCGCTGATAATCTCCCGGCTCACACTTGTTCGCTCGGTCGGAGTGATCTGCCGGAGGAACATCGTCAGTTTCACGTGGGACTGTACCGAGGCAGACTGATCTTCCAGAATCCTGTCAGACGATGCGGTGTGACTCCACGGAGATTCCAAGGCGCCGATGTCCGGCATCGATCCCTGTGGAAGTGAGCGGAGCGAATCGAGGAAATCTTTCTGCGGCATGGAAAACTCTTTCGCTAATATGCGAAGTGTCGGTGCTCCTGTTCCAATGCAGGGACTCTCCGGTGAAAGCCGGAATAAAGAATCGCCGGGAAGAAAACGGGGATCTACTGAAATGTTGCCCTTTCCGGGAAGACCTCCTTCGGAAAGATTATTGTATGCCTGGAGATTTCCCCAGATGGAGACCTGATCGGCCGCATTGTTCCATAGAATATTGTTTACCAAAGTAGCATGAGCTCCGTACGTAACATTGATTCCTCCACCACTGGCCAATCCTTTATTATGGACGATAGTATTATTTACGAAAATAGCATATGCCTCTTCGGCAATATTTGCAGCGCCGCCCACTTCCAGCGCTTCGTTCTCTGCGATGATATTATTAGTGAAGATCGCCCTGCCGCGGCGGATGAATGCAGAGGTCACTAGTATTCCTCCGCCGATACCGGCACGATTGTGAGTGACGTAATTAGCTTCCACACGAATGTCATACTCGTCCATCATAGCGACATAGATACCGCCGCCGGGATTCCGCCGTTCCGACCGCAGGTAGTTGAACATGACGACATTATGCCGGACAATACCTGGTTGTCCAACCCACATTCCGGCCGCCTCGGCGTAGACACCACGGCATTTGTTATTGTGAACAATGTTCTGTTCTATGATGACAGAAGGAGGGAGCCGCTTTTTTATACTCGTGTACTCCGCAGCAATACCTCCACCGAACGAAAAATATCCTGAGTCGGGGGGGTCGATTACATTCTCGCAGATGATATTATACGCGATTCGCCCGCCCGCATCTTTCAGGATGACACCACCGCCGCCGATCCAATGTTCGCCGATCACATCGTCCTGCGCGAAAATATACGTGCCGGATCCGCCTGTGATAGTGAAACCGAGCACTGCACAGGTGGAGTCGGTGCCTTCCCGAATGGTGACAGTGCTTCCGAGCGAGAGATCCTTTGCCTTGCTGCCGTTGATGACCGTCCGTTCGATATGTGAACGATCCCCGTCCGCGATGAACCAGCTAGCGACGACAATGTTTTTATTGATTCGGATATTCTCGTAATACAGGCCTTCATCCACCAATACTGTGTCACCCATTTTCGCCGCATTGATAGCCGATTGGATAGTAGGAAATTGAAGAGGTACGCGGTGACTCTCAGAGGAGGCAATAGAAGGGAGGTACAGAAACAATAATGAAATCAACGCCAGTGTATGTTTGTCTTGCCTCATCAACAATCCTTTTATTCAGGACCCGATTGGCAGGAACATACATATTTACCGTGCAGAGTTCAACAATTAAAATTAGTGAGGTGCAGGACTTTGAAAAGTGAACAGCGCCAGTACATCATTTCATCCATCCCGCAGATTGTCCTTCGTTACTGTCGGCACGGACGCTAGTCCGTGCCATAGGGAAGGTCTTCCTCTAATAAGAGAGGTTGATGATTCCCAAAGGGATCTTCGATCGACTCGTTGAGAGGACAGGTGCGACTGTTCCGACATTTATTTCATCAACAATAATTTCTTTGTCGCTACAAAACTGTCCGTTATGATTTTGTAAAAATACACTCCGCTAGAAACATCTTTAGCATTCCATTGTACTTTCTTCCATCCAGGTAATTGTTCTTCGTTAACGAGAGTTGCAATTTCTCTTCCGAGCAAATCATAAATTCTCAATGTGACTTTACTGGTAACTGGTATCTGATAACTGATCACTGTTGAAGGATTGAACGGATTGGGATAGTTTTGCGACAGTTCAGAAGTCAGGGGGACAGATGTGTAAACGATCTCCACAGAGGGTGAATATTTATATCTCCCGTCCTGGTCGAACTGTTTTAAGCGATAAGAATATCTTCCCGGCGACAAATCCCTGTCTGTGAACGAATATTCCTTCGGTGCGTTATTTGTTCCGCTTCCCTCAATAAATGAAATCTGTGTCCATTGACTAATGATTTTATCAGTAAATAAATCCTTTGATCCGATGATCTGATGATCTAACTCTTTTCGCTCAACCATAAATCCATGGTTGTTCACTTCGGTCGCCGTCTTCCAGTGCAACAGAATCCCTTCTGGAACCAGTTTCGCCATGAACGAAACGAGTTCTACGGGGACAGTTTCCGGTACCTCGGATGTTAAAGATATGTTGTCAAGAGCCGCTGGAGGTTGCGTCCCGAACGCATTGTCATTTCTCCAGCTGAATACAAGCCGCTTTGTTGTTCCGGCATTCGACTGATCAATAATGACGGTATCAGTAGTGTAGGCGTTTTGTGAATCATAGCTTGATCTTCCGATTTGCCCCGACGAAAGTTGAGTCCCGGCAACGGGAATTGTGGAGGTGCTGACAAGGTATATTTTCATAAAATCGTAGCCGTTCTCACCTTCACCCTTCCAATCAAACGTTAGCAAGAAATTGTAATCGTTTTCCGGAAATACGATGTCGCGGTAAAAATGGACTGTGGATGGGTCAATGGTATAATATTGATTTGACGTTCCGCCGTTATTCGAAACATAGGCTGCCCTGGAGCCACCGTTGTAGGTGGCAGTTCCAGCTTTCCATTTGCTCGTTTGCGTGCCATTGACCTCTGTCCATCCGTTGTTTGCGAGTGTTTCTCCATTCTCAAATCCACCGTCGCCATTCGGGTCGATACCTAAATAGGAATACCCTTCTGGTACAATGGTGAATCCCCATACCGCAGACCATGCCGTATCGGTAGAATTTTGAGACCGGACGTGCCAATAGTACGTCACACCTGAATCGAGCGGTCCGATCTGCTGCCAAGTAGTGATGAGCGTGGAATCATCGAATACCGTAGTGGAAAAATTCGAATCTGTTGAAACCTGAAGCCGATATGACAGTGCATTGATCGCATTGTACCATCGCAATGTTACGGTGAGAGGGAGATAGGTCGAATCATCCGTTGGTGTATGTAAGACGGGAGTTAAAAGATCATTGGAATAAAATGCATACAACCGTGCCGGTGTTGTTCCGCCGGCATAGCCGTAATCTCCGGAAGAAACCACATAGAGCGTTCCGTTCGCACCCAACGCTGCGGATTGCGGCCCCCAGTACATGGGACCAGTATTGAGTTCGTATTGCCACAGAAGCAAACCATCATAAGCAGAAATTGCAAATATCTCGTCGTAGTCACTGACCATATAGAGTATACCGTTGCCGCTCAGCAAGGGTGAACCGCCAAACGCATCGAACGTGCCCGGGATGGAGACGCTCCACTGTACTGCTCCAGTTGATGAAGCTACGGCGGAAACGGTGTGACCATTGCGGACATATACCGTCGAATCATCGCTGGAAATGGTCGTACCTGCTAAATAGCCGGGACCCGGTGAAATGGTTTGGTCTAACTGCCACTTCTTTGTGCTGTCCGGATTAAATGCTTTTGCTCCGTACATATTGTAACTAGGTTCTCCGGGGAAATAGATTGTACCGTTGCTGTCGATCGTCAACGCAGGCCACGAAGCCATTGCTCCCATGTCACCGCGCGACCATCGTTTGTTCCCAACAGAATCGACAGAAAGAAGTCCTGAAAAGTTGCTCATCACAAACATAAAGCCGGACGGTCCAATGGAGAGAGGGGCTTCAATGCCGTAGGACGACGAACCAGGTTCAACGTAGGACCATTTTAACGTACTGTCCGGATTGATTGCATAGATCGCTGAAGGATGTCTTGTTCCGAGGTAGATTGTGCCGCCGGCATCCACGACAAGCGAGGAATATGTCACATCTCCCGTGATGAGATAATCCCACTGAACGCTTCCGTCGTCTGTATCGAGCGCCTTGACAGTATTGAAGGCATCCACAGTGTAGACGACAGAGCCATCCGAAGAGAGCGCTGGAGCAAGTCGCATATTGCTGATATCTGCCATCCATTTGAGCGTTCCGTTCGGATTGATGGCAAAGAAACCGTCTTCTGTCGGTTGATACACTGTGCTGTCCGGACCTACGATAGGACAGGCATTATCCTGCAGTCTTGTTGCGGTGAAGTCATAACTCCATTTAAGTGTTGCTTTCGTCGGACCAGATACCGGACTTCTATTTGTCCTCTGTGCATCATGCCCGTGCATCGGCCAATGATCCACTTGTCCTATAGCTATATTCAGAAAGATGAACAACAAGAGCATGTGCTTCAGCAGCATCAATGGTTGTGGAAAACGCATTATAACAGTCGTTCTTCTCATTGTGATAACCTTCCCTTCTTGAAGTGTGAATGGAGATCATATCCACGCATCATCCTTGTCCGATAGCAATACCGATTGCAAACAGCTTTTCGGAAATATGAATTTTTCAAGTGGATATCGACTCACAGTTGCAGTACATCCTGATAAAAGGATAAATCCCTCTTGTATTAATCGGAGGATTGAACCGGCAGTGCCGGTGGATGGAAGGAGGGAAGATGTGTGACGGGATTCTTCAGGAAGATCCCAGGGTCCAATTCGCGGCATGCGCCGACGAATTCTATCAATTTCTACCCTGCAACGTACTTGGAAATAATTCTGTAGTCAAGCAGAAAAAAACTGTTTCAATCTGTAAGTGCAACTACAGGCTCGAAAATAGTCCGTTCCTCTTCATGGTATCTCGCTAATCAATGGTCTACTTGGTCAGTATCTGTTCTTCGTTTCAAAATAACTCTCCGGGGAAATTGTATAGAAATATTTTCCGGATATCATCCGATAACATCACGTTACAATTCATTTCATCGGCAGATTGGTTTTTTTAATAACCGGCACGGAAGTACACCCGACGCGTATTTTGTCAGACAAGTCCGTGCAATAGGGATGGTCTTTCATCAAAATGTGCATTGGACAAGTACGACCGTTCCGATAAGTTATTATGCTACTAATGTTTTTTTACATCAACGAAACTCCCTGTCCGGAACAAAAACATTTACCCTGCCGCAGTGCTCCGTTTTCAATATTTAAATAATTGTGTCCGAATATTACAGCATTGTGGTCACATTCTTTCGGTGACCGAGATTACATTTCGGTTGACAATGAATGGTCGGCGCAGTAGATTGCTTCCAATATCATTGAACCATCAAATACCGAAGGAAAAAAGGAGTAAACCCGATTTCTATTTGGTCGCCTATACGAGTTACACTCCTGATGTTATTGCATTCTTTAATTATTGTCGCCGAATCTAGTGTACAGCAAATCTTATGAATGAAATATCTGCTTGTCACTCATAGTCTGTGGTATTTGATGTTTCATATTGTGAAGTTGAAAGCGTATGGTTAAAGAACCTCCCCCAATAATTCTTCACTTCGGTCAAGTTATTCGTGAACTTCGCCGGGCGCGGCGCATGTCCCAAGAAGAACTTGCAAATCTGAGCGGATTGCATCGCACGTATATTACGGACATCGAACGCGGCTCGCGGAATGTTTCGTTGAAAAATATCTCACGGCTCGCGCAATCATTCGGAATTCCAATCACCGAAGTGTTCACCCGTCTTGAACAACTGAACCGGAATGGAGAAAAAGTTTTCGACTTTCCGTTGAATAGTGATACTGCGATTACGGATGAGATTTTGTTGGTGGTAAATGACAATACTGTCATTGAACGGACGCAACAAGCTTTGCAGCAATGGAACATCTCGTATCCTATTCATGTCGTCCGCAATGGAGATGAAGCAGAGCAGTTCCTGTTCTACCACACCTCCTCGACGGGAAAAGAAGTACGTTTGCCGAAAGTGATTTTGTTTGATATGAATATTCTGCCTGTCAACGGATTCACCCTGCTTGAACGAATCCGATCGGAGATACAGACTAAGGACATTCCGGTTGTTGTAATTTCTGCCTCGGTCGACGAGGTAGTTCGGAAGCGCATGAAGAGTTTGGGTATTATCCATTATATTGACATACCGATCATAGCGGAACAATTAACTTCGATGCTGCGCAAATTCGGTTTCCAATTCGAATCAATTGAAACCAGCGGTTCTTTGCGCAAGTAAATCGGATAAAACAGTCTGCATGTTAATTTCATTGAAATACCGTCACCCTTCCTAAAAAAACACCTTCGATTCAGAAATCATCCTCCAGCATAGTGTAATACAATTCGAAATAATTTTAGAAACTCTTTAGTTTTGATTTTATCATTCCAAGAAGGGAATTGAATCTCGATCAATATCAAGATGGATCATGTTTGATTGAAATATTCGATTCAATCCTGTTTCGGTGAAGAGAATCTTTATCAAGATCAATTCCAGAAATGTGTATTGAACAAAACTATTTTCCATCGCGAGAGATAATAAAATATCCCTCGTTGTATTGCTGTAAAACCATCGAAAAACAGCGAACACCGGAATCCTCGTGATGGTATGTGCCTATGTGGGTCGGGTCTTAATTTGAAATTTAAGAACTTCATCATGTCACGAAGTGATGACTTCGCCACTGACGAATGTCAGCATCTTTCCTATATAAAAGGATGCTGAAATGCCACTGTACGGTTCCGCATATTTGAATTCCGCTAAGGCGGAATTACAAACTGCGGGACATCCCGTACAGCGGGACGAGTTCGGCATAATATTGTGTGTTAAATTAATACACTACCCCTTTGTGCTTGTATGATTACCGACATCTTCCTACATTTGCTCAATGGTTCATTTATATTATCAATTTTTTGGGGGCCTTATGCGCCATTCGCTCGTAACATTCGTTGTGCTTGCCTTAATGGCGGGCGCATCCTCCTGCTCAAAACCCGACGAAGAAGTAAAAAAAGAAAAAGTCATTGTCGTCGCAATACCGCAGCATCCGCATACGTTCAATCCGGTCATGGCAAAAAACCAGACCGCCAAAGAGATTTCCACGCTGGTGTATCCCGGACTTTATTTTCAGGAATTCAACATGAAGAAGAATGCGGCGGAATTCGTGCCGCAGGTTGCATCGTGGAGCGAAGCATTTGGTTCGTATGTAATGGTCCGGATCAAGCCGGATGCAAAGTGGAGCGATGATATTCCTGTGAGCGCAAAGGACATCATCTATTCTTATCAATTGTATGCCAACGAACAACTGGGAACTGTCTGGCGCCCGATGCTGAAAGGTCTGAAAACGGATGCAGCAGGCAATATTGATATTGCCGAGGCAATTCAAATGGATGATGACAGTACTGTCACATTCAATTTTGTGAACGACTCATCAGTCAACTATGCTGTTTTTACCGTACCGATTCTTCCGAAGCATCAGATGGATGCACTGCCGTTGACGCAACTAAAAGCGAGCATTCCGGTGAAGGCACCGACATTGGCCGGGCCGTTCCTTGTTGCGGGATTGAACGATAAGGAGATCGTACTCAAATCAAATGAACTTTCTATTATCCCGGGGCCGGCGCGAGTGGACAAGATCGTTTTCCGTGTACTGCCGAACAAAAAAGCGACGGTCGATGCGTTCACAGCGGGTCAGATCGATGTTGTATCCGGTTTAACCTCAGCCGAAATCGCTCAGATATCGGAGGTGCGCGAGGATGTGGATGTGGTGGTCTTTCCGCCGATGCGCTATCATGTAATCGGCTGGAATAATATCGATCCCGAGATTTATCGGTCCAGCAATGGGGAGAAATTGAAGGCGAACCGGATGTTTGGACCGCAAAAGCTCCGGCGCGCAATGACACTGGCACTCAATCGCGATGAGATTCTGACAAAGGTCGTCGGCAATGATGTGTTGCGTGCGTTCGGACCGGTCTCTCCGATGTTCAAAGCAGAATATCATGACACGCTTCATCAATTATATTGCGATCCGCTGGAGTCAAAACAGATTCTAGCGCGCGATACATGGCAGGATCTGGTGAAATCCGGCACGGTAGAAAAATTCAATAAACCGTTTGCGTTTGACCTGAAAGTATCCGCAGCGGATGAACGGGGGAAACAAATCGCGGAAATGGTGAAGACACAATTAAAGGAGATCAGTGTGGATGTGACCGTGGTGCCGGTCGACTCGAAACTCTTTCCACAAATGCTGAAGGAAAAGGATTTTGACGCCTTCATCGGCAGCGTGGATATTCCGCAGGATCTTTCCTTGCAGCGATATTGGGGAATGGACCTGCAGCAAAATGATATGAACTTTGTTTCGTTCCGGAATAGAAGGGTAGATGAGATACTGGACTCCGCATCCTTTGCGAATGCTTCGGAGCGAATCCGGCTGTGGAAAGAGTTTCAAGACATCCTTCAGGAACAACAACCGTACACATTCCTCTACTGGGAATCGAATTACGCCGTCAAATCCAAACGGGTGAGCGGTATGAATCTGACTCCGAACGGCTTCATGTCACGTCCCTGGGAATGGTCGGTGAAAGAATAATTACATCGAAGTACAATAAAAATCCCACTATAAGAAAGCCATAGTGGGATTTTATATTTCTGGAGAATTTTTTGAGTCGATTACTTCACAATCGACAGCAATTCCACTTCAAAGATTAATGTTGCACCCGGCGGGATCGGTCCCGATCCGGTATTGCCGTACCCGAGATTTGAAGGAATATATAACTCCCATTTCGAACCGGTCGGCATTAACAACAGCGCTTCAGTCAATCCCGGAAATACGCCGCTCACAGGAAGCGTGACGGATCCGCCGCGATTGACGGAGTTGTCAAATTCCGTTCCATCAAGTAATGTTCCCCGGTATCGAACCTTCACTTCGTTGGAGGCATTTGGTTTTCTTCCACTTCCCGTTGTGATCACTTTATACTGCAGTCCGCTTTTGGTCGCTATCACGCCCGGTTTTGTTTTATTCTCTGCAAGGAATCGTTCTCCCTCTGCGATTGAAGAGCCCGCCTGCTGCTGCATCTTTTCCTGTTGTTTGGTCATCATTTTTTGCTGGAACGCCATCATTGTTGTCTGTATCTGTTCATCAGTCATCAACCGTTTTCCGGAAGTGTCGGATGCATCCTTTAATCCTTGCAGGAATGCTTCCGGAGTGACTTCGATTCCCTGGCGTTGGAATGTATTGCCGACATCCAGCCCAATGCTGTAGCTGACACTGTCGATATCACTTTTAAGTTCTGCTTTTTTCCCGTCGCCGCACGATACCAGGAGTAGACATGTTGCAGCAATAATAAACTGTTTCATATGAATCTTTCTGATTAATGAGAGGAATAGTTTTACGTTGCTAAAAATAAAACTGCCTCCCTAATAACGGAGGCAGGAAGAGATTTGAACTTGCATATAAGAAAATGCCAAAAATACTTCATTAAGTTGTGGACGTTGTAGGACTTGAACTGCGAAATCGGCCCACGAACGTTTTTTGTGAGTGGCCGCCGATTTCAGCATCCCGCTGTTCTTAAGCGGGACCTTGCAAAACCACTAATCACACTTTCAGT
>Ga0172379_10005573_pt1 | contig 17513 bp, 14 predicted proteins | sample GrowelOW334metaG_FD_119756 | JGI IMG/M metagenome (GOLD analysis project Ga0172379, IMG submission 119756) | Groundwater microbial communities from an aquifer near a municipal landfill in Southern Ontario, Canada - Groundwater well OW334 metaG | ecosystem: Environmental > Aquatic > Deep... | reverse complement strand
TGTTTGTGGGAAGTACAAAGGTTGCTCTTGGCGTAACCAATATCGTGGCTGGCTGGCACCTCACCCACTATCCCCACAAAATTAACTCTCTGGTACAAGGTGGCACAATTGCCTATGCCAGTGGTGCCTACTTCGCTGTAGGTGAAAACTTGCGCCTGAGAATAGTTGACGAAGTCAATCGTAAAAGGCTAGGAGCCCGTTTTGAACTTCCTGCTCAAGTGCTGGCAGAGAAACTCAAAGCTCTCGATCAGCTTGAGTGCGACCTGAAGGCTTGTGCTGCCAGCGAATCTAAAGTTGACTAGTATTTTTAAGGTGCGGAGGAAATTTAAGTGGCTAAAAATACTAATGATGGCGAAAATAAAATGGTCTATAAAGTTGAAGACTTGCCCTTGGCTGTTCAGTTAGAATTGAACCCTTATCCGATGGCCGATGCCGACGGCTCCTATCAAGTTGGCTGTGTTACTTCTGGTCTAGAACCCAAGCCTCTTTCGCGCTTGATTTTTGCCGCCATTGCAAACAGTGAAAATGGCCTTGACTGTTATGTCCATTTTGAAAGTGGTGGATTTGCTCATACTTATTCGGCTCGGCATTTTTCAATGACTTCATTAACAGCGAACAAAGCAACTTTGCTCGCAGGCAGCTATGTGCCACAGCGCTGTGAAAATCTTGAACAACTCAAAGCCGCTCTCAAAGCCGCTCTTGCCCAAGAGTAGTGAGTCAGAATATAGAGCAAAATTTATAACGAGAGACAAATAGTACAGACATATATGTCTATCAAAAACAAAATACTTGAGTACTCAAGTATTTTCCAAATAGGTGTATATACACCTATTTTTTCTTGGCTAGAGCTAAGTGTTCTTTACCCATGGCGAGGAGAATGCCGTGAATGATACTCCAAGGGTGAGGAGGACAGCCTGGAATATAAACGTTGACCGGTAAAATGTTATCGACACCGTTGGCTTCGGCATAGCCGCCTTTGTGCACACCACCAGAGATGGCACAAGTACCTAATGCTATTACTACTCGTGGGCTAGACATAGCGCCGTAACAACTGACCAGGGCCTCTTGCATGCCTTTTGAAACTGGTCCTGTGACAATTAAGGCATCGGCAAAGCGGGGAGACGCCACAATATGTACGCCAAATCTTTCCATGTCAAAAATTGGGTTGCCAGCTGCACCCAGTTCCATGTCGCAGGCCGAGCATCCGGTCGAAACTACTCTGGCAGCCACTGAACGACCGAACCAGCTAGCTTTGCTGAGAGAGTCAGCCGTAGGTATTTTGGCTGCCGCCGTGCGCCCTTGGGTTACTAGTTCTTTATTAGCGGCCTCAGCTGCCGCACCAGCAGTGGTGAGTATTAGCTCTTCTCTTGTGCGCACCGCTACGCGCGTAGTGGGATTGTTTTTGATTGTTCCTGTTGGACAGACGTCAACACAGTAGCCGCAGCCGATGCAGGCACCGAGGTCGAGGCGAACATGATTTGCGTCATCTATGTTGAAGACCGATATAGCGTCGGTCGGACAGACTTCAACGCAGGCAGTGCAACCACTTTGGCATGGGGCATCAGTAAGCATCGGTAAGCCAATCACACCTTCTGCCAAATCAGGGCAGATATTTTTGGCTGTGGCCACACCTTGTTGCAGTAAGTAAGTGATTAGTTTAAGCATTAGTAGTTTGTGTTTGCATTAGAGATCGTTGCCACTGTAAGAGAGCGCCATACTTTTGTTGCAGAGAGGGAAGTCAGCAATGAGGTTGTCGCGAATAGCAATAGAAATTGCTGTCCAGTTATCGAAGCTTGGATCTTTGATAGCGTATCGACAAATTTTGCCATCCTCATCAGTAAATATGAGGTGAATCAGCTCTCCTCGGGTGGCTTCCACTATGCCAAGACCGGTAGCATTGGCCGGTAACATCTCTGGCACTGTCACCTTTTCTTCACCATGGGGGCAGTTGTCTACTAGTGTTTCGATGGTCTTGAGAGATGACCAAATTTCACCCACACGAACAGCCGTTCGAGCGAGAATGTCGCCACCAATTTCGATTGAAGGTTCTGGTGCTAGCTCGGGATATTTGCCCTGTTTGAATTGTCTTCTGGTATCGCAATCGATGCCACAGGCCTTGCCAATGATACCGACCATACCAAACTCAGCAGCGAGTGATTTAGAGAGTTTTCCTATGTCTTTCATCCGCTCGGTTGCCATTTGATTGTCTGAAAGCATCTGGATTACTGGAGTCAAATCTTTCTTAAGGGCAATTACCCCGGCTTTGATTTCGGACAGCTTGCGTTCACTAACTGGCCTGACACCACCAGGAAAAATAAAGCCACGAAGAAAGCGCGAGCCGCTAATTAGATCGGCTAGAGCTAGAGCTTTGCCTCTCAAACGCCCCATCGCACTTGATATACCGAGTAAGCCAATGTCTGTGCCAATGCCGCCAACATCAATTATGTGCACAGCCAGTCGTTCAATTTCTAAAGCAATAGTGCGTAGATACTGCGCTCTCTCAGTTATTTCTAGGTCAAGTATCGACTCGATGGCAATGGCGTGGGCAAAAGCGTTGGCCAGTGCTGTATCGCTGGCGGCAGCCTCGGCGACAAAATGCGCCTTCTGCCATGGTACTTCGGTGAGGCGTTTCTCGACACCTCGATGCACCCAACCGAGGCGAATTTCAAGGTTTACTATGGTTTCGCCAAAGCAGCTAAATCTAAAGTGCCCGGGCTCGATTACGCCGGCATGAATCGGACCTACTGGTAGCTCATAAACTCCTTCGCCCTTGACCTCTAAGAATTCATAACGACGAGGCAGCGCATTTCTAAAATCGGTCGGTAGATCAATTTTGCGCAGTGGAAAGAAATCTTGAGCGTACTGATCATGCAGAAGAAGATGTTTAAAGCGCGGGTGACCTTCAGGTACGATGCCGAAAAAATCAAATAAAGCGCGTTCAAACCAGTGAAATTGCGCGTGGTGTGTTGAGAACGAACTGTACTTGTTGTTCTCAACTGCTGTCACCATCAGCTCGGCTGTGCCGTCTTTGGGTGAGAGTAAGAGGGTGGCAATTTCACCCCCAGTGATAGACGTAAGCAAGCCGACTCGTTTGTCAGACGATTTTGAGAGAGCATGATCTAATATGTCATGAAGCTCATGGAAAGGTGTTTGTTGGCGCTCTAGTTTCATTTGATCATGCTCCATGGCCCCGACCAAGCCTCGGTGTTGACGACTAAGCCAAGAACTAGAGTACCTAAGACTAAGAGCGCAGGAATAATGGATGCTCTAATAGGTTGGAATTTTTTGAAACCTTGTTTGGCCGGACCCAATATTACTTTGCCTACATGGGCGCATATGGCAACGAAGCTGATAGCGATGGCGACGGTCATAATTAGAGCCAATGCCCATCTTTCATCAGTCATGCTTAAGCTGAGCATTGACATTTCCGCCACGAATGCCCCAAATGGTGGTGCTCCAGTTACGGCAAAGGCAGCAAGTGTCACCAGAAGCGCCCAGATTGGGCAGTCTTCGATAACGCCATGCATCTTATTGAGCTTCTTGGTTCCGCTAGCTTGTATGATATTGCCCGTAAGTAAGAATAGAGCGACCTTGGCCAGGCTGTGATTGAGCGCTTGCAGGAAGAATAGTGGGCCAGAGCCTAGGCCGATGGCAAAGACCATAAGGCCAACATTTTCGATACTTGAATAAGCCCAGAGACGCTTAAAATTGTGCTGCCTCAATAGTAGAAGACTGGCTGCTACAACTGTTACAGTGCCTAGAATAGCCACTAGTTGGTGCACGTGAGAATGAGGTTGGGCGGCATTGATTATGCTCGATACTTTCCATATGCCAAAAAGGGCACAATTCAAGAGTGAGCCCGAAAGCATTGCCGAAGCTGGTGCTGGTGATTCGGCGTGAGCATCGGGCAGCCATGTATGAAGCGGAAAGATACCAGCTTTGGTGCCATAGCCAATCAGACAGAAAATGAAACCGAGGCGCAAAAGCGGAAAATTGAGAGTCTGGGCTTGGCTAATCAGTTCTGAGATATTAAGAGTGGGCACTGCTAGAGTGCCTCTTTGGCTGGCGGCGAAGATAAATACTGTGCCCAACAAGGCAAAAGCAATGCCGACTGAGCAGACTATCAAATATTTCCAAGTGGCTTCTAGGGCAAATTTATTTTTCTCAAAATAGACAAGTGGTGCTGACGACAGTGTTGTCGCTTCAATGGCAATCCAGAGGTAGCCTAGGTTGTCGCAAAGAAAAACAGAAGTCATGGCCAAGAGAAAGAGATTGACAGAAGCGTAGAAGAGACGCAGCTGCTGGTCTTCGTAGGCGTCTCCGTGGGCTTCGGCGGCGGCAAAAAAATAGTCGGCGTGCGTGATGCAACAAGAGACCACAAAAGTGGCCAGCAAAATAAAGTAGGTGCCCATTTTGTCTACTGCCAGGCCGCTAGTAAACTCCATGCGTTGACCATTGATAAGACAGGGGTGCAAAACTAGGGCCACTATTCCTAGTTGCCACCAAATAAGAACCGGTACTAGTTTGCGAGTCAACTTAACATCTCTAATAAAGAGGCTGAGTAGTGCCAGCGAGGCCGGTAGAGCCGTGAGATAGAGTAAGTCGTTCATCAGTCTTTTAGCTCCGTCAATTGACTGACATCGATATGCTCGAAGCTCTTTTTGATATTGAAGAGCAGTAGTCCGGCCACCATTACGGCCACCAATACTTCGAGCAAGAGACCCATTTCAATCATCAGCGGCATGCCGTGAGTCTGAGTTACAGCAAAAAGATAAATGCCATTTTCAATTACAAGAAAACCGACAATCTGACTAATTGCCGCGCGCCTGGTAAGCATTAAAAGAACCCCTGAAAAGAGAATCGACATCGCGGCTGTTGAGCCTAGACGTGAATCGGCCTCTCCAATTAAACCCGGTATTTGCTGACTGATCATGAATGATAATCCCAGCATTAAAGCCCCGAGGTGCATAGAAAGAGGGGCGGCGATAAATGCGCCACCATCGGTGCCAACATTGATTTTCTTTATAACGCTATTAAGAAACCAGGGAATGCTGCACGATTTGATGATAAACACACCAGCTGCCACAAGGTAGAGATGATCTTCATGAGTAATGCTGGCAATCCAAGCTGTCACTGCCGCGATGGCCATCGTGTGAAGCGAATAGAATGATAAGTTTGTGCGCAGGTGAGTCGTGCCTAAAATCAAAATTGCAAATATAGCTGCCACCATGGCCAGTGCTTCGAATGTGTCGAGAATCATTTTACTTATCTTCCTCTTACACTAATTGAGATTCTTGCTGAGGGCGATAAAGACACAGAAAATGCTCATGGCCACTGAGTAGGCAATGAATTCTGGTAATTTGGTCCAGCGCAGCTTTACGGCAACGCTCTCTATGATGGCGATGCTGGCTGCCAAAATCATGATGCTCACTAGTGACGAGAATACCAATATGAGTTCAGTGGTGTGCCAGAAGAAGGGGATGGCGTGCAGTAGGCATTGACTAGATATGCCCAGTAAAATCAATATCTTTAAAAAGTGAGCGTATTCAACTAATGCTAGATTCGCTGCCGAGTTTTCTAGAATCATGGCTTCGTGCACCATGGTTAATTCAAGGTGTGTGGTTGGGTCATCGGCAGGCATGCGTGATAGTTCTACGAGACTAGCAAGAAACAGACCACAGCCGGCTATGAACCAGAGACCGGGTTGATTGGCTAAAGCAATATTGTTAAAGGAGAATGCTACTCCAAGGTCACTAGTTTGACTAACTGACCCAATTGCCGCTAAACACAGTATTACAGCTGGCTCAACCAGCAGGGCCAAGGTTACTTCGCGACTTGCACCAAAGCCGCCAAAAGCAGATCCGGCATCGAGCGCTGAGAGCACAGTAAAGAAGCGGGTGAGAGCCAACAGGTAAATGACCAAGAAGAGATCGGCACCTAAATTGAAGGGGCGCAGTGATGTCCATGGTGCTAGAAATGCCAAAATTATTAGTAGCGAAACATTAATGGCGGCAGTGCTGCGAAAAATCCAACTAGTATGTTTGCTAATGGTTTCGCCCTTACTAAGCAGCTTGAGCAGGTCGAAGTAAGGTTGCAGAAGCGGCGCACCGATGCGGTTTTGAAAGCGTGCTTTGGTCTTGCGAATGATGCCAACCAGTAGTGGTGGCAAGAGCAGAAAAATAGCAATAAAAACCAGTGTCTCTAAAATTGCATCGGTATTGATTGAGGTCATATGTTTGTCCCCAAGAATACGAGTAAGACCATGGTTAAGAACACATAGAGTAAGTGAATGTGAATGCTGCCAGTCTGCAGGCGCACGAGGGAAGACGAGAGCCAATCAAAGATTCCCATTACCGGGCGGTATAGTTTTGTTTCAAGAATTGGTGTCATGAAGGTCTCAACCCGCACCGACTCAGGAAAATGGCGCCGGTCTTTGCCCGAAATTTCGGTGGTCACTTTTAATTGCAAAATTTGTGAGAATATTCGTCCAATCGGGTGCGAGAAACTTGAGCCAGTTTCTTCAGCTCTAGTAGATAGAGGCCCGAAGCCGCAATCCCAGGTGATGTAGCTCTTCACTTCAGCTGAACGACGACCTAACACAAACAGATAAATGCTTGATACCAAAATGCCACCAACCAGAGCAAGTTGGCCCTGGGGAATAGGGAAGAGGCTTGAACCCACTAAGAATTGATCGTGGGTGAGCTGGCGAACGGCAGGAGCTAAGCCATCTAAGGCAATTGGCACTGAGGTGCCGATCATGACGCAGGCGACAGCCAACAAAAGTTGGGCAATGATTAGCCCGTCTGGACCATTGGTTGTTGATTCTTTGGCCTTAGCAGCGGCGTTCGAGCGCGGCCTTCCGAGAAAAGCAATGCCTACTGCTTTAGTGAAACAGGCCAATGAGAGCGCACCAACAAATGCCAGTATGCCTACCATGGCCAGTGACATCGCTCGTTCTAAAATTGGGGCATTGGCATAGGAGAGTTGGAAGAAAGTTTGATAGACCAGCCACTTGCTGGCAAAGCAATTCATCGGTGGCATGGCACAAATAGAGAGTGAGCCGATGAAGAAACATAGCATCGTCCACGGCATATTTTTAGCCAGCCCGCCTAGAGCCGTCAACTCTCTAGTGTGTACGGCTCGCTCTACCGATGCGGCACCAAGAAATAGCAAGGCTTTAACCAAGCCGTGGTTGAGGGTATGAAAGAGTGCCGCAGCTGCTGCAAGAGTGGCTATGGCTGTAAGGTTGTGGCAGTGAGCCAGAATAGCAACACCAATAGCAGTGAGAATAATTCCCATGTTTTCTACAGTACTGTAGGCCAATAGTTTTTTTAGATCGCGCTCCATTAAGGCAAAGAGCACGCCCCACAAAGATGAGATTGTACCTAGCGCGATAGCAGCATATGCAATGCTTAGATGGCTGCATTGGCCCGCTAGCAGTAGGCGCATTAGTAGAAAGATTGCCATGTTTCCGACCAGCCCACTGAACAGTGCTGAGGTCGGACCGGGTGGCTCTGGGTACGCCAAGGGCAGCCAGACATGCATGGGCCAGACCCCGGCTTTGGTGCAGACCGCAAACAGAAGGAAGAAGGCCGCAACCAAGCTCTGTTCGGTTCCGAAGTGCCAGGCACTCAAAGACCAACTGCCAGTGTTGTGATGCATCCAGAGAAAGGCAGCTGTAATTAAGGCTGTCGAGATGCGCGTGGCTGTCAAGTAAGCGAAAGCCGCTCGTTGAGCCCGATGTCGAATGTGGTCAGAGGCTACTAGCGCTGCTGAAGACAATGACATTATTTCCCAAAACACCAAAAATGCGATGCCATTGGCGGCTAGTAAAACCTGCTGCATGCCGATCAGGAAAATAAATGATAGTTTCCAGTAATGACCGCGTTTGCCTTGGCTATTGAGAGCAGCTGTATGACAGGGGCTTGCTATGGCAGTGGCTGAACCGAGCAAGCCCAATAAAGCGAGAAAGGGAACACTAAGAGGATCTACAAGAGAGTCAGCGCGAGCTAGACCAAAGCAAATGTACTGCAGTTGGTTATATTCGATTGATTGATTCCATGATATTGCCGCGCCACTGAGAGTTAAGAGCGCTCCTGCCAGCATTAGGAAGGCAAGAAAATTGCTTTTTACCTTTTCTCTACCCACAGCCGAAATGGCAAGCCCGCCAAGCCATATCGCGCTAGCGCTCGTGAACAGGTTGGCGGCCGAAAATGTCGTGGGGTCATTAATCATTAGTTTCTACAGGTTGCCTCCATAAGGCTAGCAGCTGATTGTGATCGAAGTGTGATGATCTAGGTGTATTAATGTAACTGCTTGTGATCGGATGCAAATTGATCACATCTTCATCACTTTTGCCTGTTAACGTTCTAAGAAAGACCACGGGCCTAAATTTGGGGCCGGTCGACAGCGCTCCTCGGAGCGACCAGGGCATCTATATATGATGCTTTGGGCCAGAGATACTGGAGACAATGATGTCAGAGCAGAATATTACAGTATTGCCAGCCGATCGATGGGCTGGGCTGAAGCAGAACTGGAAATCTGATATTGTCTCAGGCTTTATTCTCTTCCTTATAGCTTTGCCGCTTTCGCTTGGTATTGCCATGGCATCGGGCATGCCGCCCATGGCTGGCATTATTGGCGCCATGATCGGTGGTTTATTTGTCTCGCAAATCAGCGGCTCATTCGTCACGATTAACGGCCCAGCTGCCGGTCTAATCGTTGTTCTCTTGAGTTCGGTTGATCGCTTGGGTGGTGGCAGTCAGGGCTACCACGCTACATTAGCCGCTATTGTCATATCTGGTGTTCTTCTCTTTGTCATGGGCTTATTAAAGGCCGGTGAGTTGGGTAAGTTTTTCCCAGCATCAGTGGTGCACGGAATGTTGGCTTCGATTGGCATCGTTATTATGCTCAAGCAGTTTCCGGTGATGTTAGGTGTAGCACCGCCTTCCAAAGAACCAATCGAACTATTTCTCAAGTTGCCTTTTACTATTGTCCACGCCAATCCAGAGATTGCTGCAATTGGCGTTATGAGTATGTTGATTTTAATTGGTCTTACTTTTGTCAAAGGCGGATTCTTGCGTAAGATTCCGGCCCCTATAATTGTGGTGTTAGCCGCTTGCGGCCTAGGTTTTGTTTTTCACATTACTACAAAACATTCATATGCCTTTGCCGGTCAAAGCTTTGATATTAATCCACTTAAGTGCTTAGTACAGGTTCCCACTAATATGGCAACAGCCTTTACTGGTCCTGATTTTAAAGCAATTACTATGGATGGATTCTGGCTTTCGGTTTTGTCGATTACGCTTGTTCAAGGCATTGAAACAGTGTTGAGTTGCTCTGCCGTTGATAAACTTGACCCATATAAGCGGCATGCTAATTTGAGCAAAGACTTATCTGCTGTTGGATTGGGTAGCGCTATTTCAGGCATGATTGGTGGCTTGCCGATGATTGCTGAGATTGTTCGCAGTACGGCTAATATTACTAATGGTGCCAAAACCCGCTGGTCTAATTTCTTTCACGGCTTCTTTATTTTTGTTTTTGTGCTCTTAGCCGCTTCAATGATCAACTCAATTCCTCTTTCATCTCTTGCTGCTCTGCTGGTCTTCACTGGTTACCGGTTGGCATCACCGAAGGTATTTAGAGATACCCACGCCATTGGTTGGGAGCAAAGTTTGCTCTTTAACATCACTATTGTTGTTACTCTCGCCACTGATTTGTTAGTTGGTGTTGGCGCTGGAGTGGCGGTCAAATTCTTGTTGCATATCTTGCGTGGTGTGCGTATTAACCAGCTTTTCAAGGCCAATGCGGTGCTGGAAGAGCAAGGGGCTGATACGATGATTTTGAGAATTAATGAGGCGGCAATATTCTCAAATTACCTCTCTATAAAAAAACATCTGGCTAAAATTCCCCCCGGTAAAAAAGTTGTGATTGACCTCGGCAGTGCTACATTTATTGACCATACGGTGATGGAACACTTGCACGATTTTGCTCGTGATCAAGCCAATAGCGGTGGCTCTGTTGAGTATCGCGGCTTGGAGCTTCATCAAAGCGTCACTAAGCATCCGACAGCGTCGCGTAAGCATGTGGTAGCAGGTTAAGAAAGCAACTGACTTGCCAATCGGTGTATCATTGACTCTATGGCGAAAATTCTAATAGTTGAAGACGAAGCCGATTTGGCAGAGCTTGTAAAGAACTGGCTCGTTAAAGACCATCATCTAGTTGAGATTGCCGACGATGGTTTAGAAGCTCTTATTCGCATGGAAACCAACAACTATGATGTCGTCATCCTCGACATCATGTTGCCTTCGGTCAATGGAATGGAAATTTGCAAGCGCTATCGTAAATCTGGTGGCTCCGCTGGAATCATCATGGTTACTGCTAAGGGTCATGTGGATGACAAAGAAACTGGATTAGACTCTGGTGCCGATGACTACATGACAAAACCATTTCAATTAAAGGAATTGGCAGCTAGAGTGCGTGCTGTACTACGTCGTAATCATGGCCAGGCCCAAGATGTAATGCGTTTTCGCGATTTGGAAATTGACGTTAACGAATTCAAGGTGCTGAAAGGCGGCCATGAAGTGCATCTTTTGCCAAAAGAATTTCGCTTGTTCGAATTCTTTCTGCGTCATCCCCATCAAGTATTTTCCGCTGAAGACCTTTTGTCGAGTGTCTGGGAATCTGATACCGAGGCTCTTCTTGACACTGTGCGTGGTCATGTAACCAGAGTAAGAAAGAAACTAGATACGGCTGGAACACCGTCTATTATTGCCACTGTCTACGGTGTCGGTTATAAACTCGGTGAAGCTTAAGTGAAACATGACCTGCGCCGAAGGCTGACAATAGAGTTCGTTCTTCTCTTTGTTCTGCTTTACTTCCTTGGTGGTGCTGTGGCGATCTTTATGTTCGCCGCGCAATTGGATAGATCTATTGATAATGAACTTCAGGGTCTTGCTGCAGAAGTCTTACCCTCCGTCGATATAACTGCTCGCGGACCTTCTCTTAACCGCTGGGGCATGCGCGCGCAGTCACGGCATGAAGAGGTACCTTTCAGCATCCAAGTGTTTGACGCGCAACGTCATTTGCTAGAGGAATTCGGACCAATCGGCCACAGGCAATTAAGCTCTGGCTTTGTTCGGGTCGATGGGCCTAATCAATCTTCGCTCGATGATATCAATTTGCGTTCATTTTTTATTGAGATACAAGACGATACTAAACTTAGTGGCTACCTACAGGTGCAAGTTTCTGTACGGCAGCGAGACGATGCCCTCAAACAAATTGTATTGACCATGGTCTCACTTTCACCATTTTTGGCTCTTGCTGTTGCCGTGTGCGGCTCTTGGTTCGCGGGCAATGCTGTTAAACCGGTTGAAGAAACTATGGAGCTTTTGCGCCAATTTGTCGCCGATGCTGCCCATGAAATTAATACTCCAATTAGCGTCATCGAGGCTTCAGTACAAACCCTTGAAGCTACCTTCGAAGACAGTCAGCTAGGCTCAAACGTGCTCGCCATCATAAACCGCGCTAGTGGACGCATGAAGTCACTAGGTCAAAGCTTGGTGGTGCTATCGCGCATGGAATCACCAGATTACCCTGCCCCAATTGATCATATTCGCCTCGAATCAATCGCTCTGCCAGTATTGGCTGAGTGTGAACAATTGGCTCGTGCTAGACGTATCGAGCTTTGCTGCGAGCCATTGCCAGATGTGACATTACTCGGCAACAGCGAATCGTTAGAGCGGCTTCTGCTTAATTTAGTAGCAAATGCTATTCGCTATACCGATGAAAATGGGGTGGTCCATGTCAAATATCAGGTAGATGGCGATTGGCTCAGAATTTCGGTGGAAGATACTGGAATTGGTATCCCAGAAGAAAGTATGCCTCATATTTTTCAGCGCTTTTACCGCGTCGACAAATCGCGCTCTCGAGATATCGGAGGCTTCGGCTTAGGCTTGGCGATCGTCAAGGCGATTATTGATAGACACAAAGGCGAAATTCAAGTAGAAAGCGAAGTGGGCAAGGGTAGTCGTTTTACTGTCAGTTTAAAACGCCTGCCTTAGCCTTTCGGTCTTTTGCTTTGGTTTGACCTTCTTGTTCGCTTGGGCGCCATAGCGCGACCGATTGCTGACGATGGGCTTGGGGCTGCTTTGAACTGTTTTAGAGAGGGTGCGACTGAGCAGTAGGCCCGAAATTGTCCCTGCGCCTACCACTGTCCAGAACGAAGCTGTGTGCAGTAGATGCTCTGGGGCAAGAGCTGGATTCATGGCAAAGATTGAACTTAGTGCCGTGATTGGGAAGAAGATTGCTGCCAGTATATTTAGCCTGTGAGCGCTAACTGCCATCTCATAGGTTTGCTGTGACTGCAATTCGCTCTTTCGAGCCACAGTGTAGTCTAAGCCGTTTTTGGCGTCCAAATGCAGCAGTTCGAGGGCCCTTTCGATGTCTCCTGCAGAGTCTCTGGCCACAATAATCTCGCGGTCTTCGCTCACCATCTCCCGAGCTTGTTGCAGGGTGCTATGCAAGTTGCGACTGCTGCGGTGCAGGGGGCCAATTGCTTGCAGTAAGCGAAAATAGTCATCTGCGCCTTCTGCTTCTTGCACTTGGTTTTCTAGTTGTTCTACTAGTGCGGCAAAGCTGGCCACATGCTTTTTCAGTAAGTCGCTCTCGCTGCCATCGCTATTACAGGCCCAAGCACCAGAGGGGGCTCGCCATAACAGTTTGGCTTTGCGCTCTAGGCCAGTGTTGTTATCGAGAGCTGGGTTATGTAAAACTAAAAGCAAATGCCCTTCGGCGTTCATGGCTCGTTGTTTGCCGGCACTATCGCCGAAGCGGGCTATCAGCTGGGGCGGTATTTTCCATGTTTCAGGAACTATTGAATTCATTTGTCTTGTTTATCCTTTTCATTTTCTTTTCTCTTTTCTATTTGTTATTGCCATCATCTGCTCGGCATGGTTAAGAGCGTCTTAAGACATTCTTGTCTTAAGCTTAAGAAGTGCAATTTGCCAATGAGAGACTTATTCTGGACTTGAGACTGCTAGGTCTTCACGACCAGCATCGAAGTCTTTTTTCTTGTGCCAACGGATATTGGTTATAGCCGGATGAGCAGACAGTGTGCTGTGTATTAGGCGTGGCACGGCTGCATCGATACCTTTATTGCGGCCGCCAAAGAGGCTCGACATGAAGCCGGCAGAGCGCTCAATCCAGATGATCCAGTCGCCGTTGCTGGTTGCAGTTTCTTGCTTTTCTGTTTCTGGATTTTCTTCAGCTAAACGAAAGCCACAGACCAGACAGTAAGTGACTTTATTTACTGAGAAGTTAAAATACCAACCAAAGTCTTCTTGGCCCGGTTCGCTATCACATTCGATGCCTTTTTTCTTAAGCTCGTCAATTAGCCATTTACAGAAGTCATCGCCGTAGCAACAGTCATTAATGAAGTGCTCTTGTGGCTCTGTGGTATTGAATTCTTTTGATTCAAAGGTAATTAGGTTTCTTTCTTCGCTCATAGACTCGTTACTTTGCGCCTTTGTTTAATTCGTCGAAATTGAGATTGAGTGGTTGGTCATTAATATAAGATGCCCGCTTTGCTGAAGGTTTACCGCTCTCACCTACAGCTTCAAAAGTAAAGTCATCAGCCCATACCTGACCGCCGCCCACCAGGAGAATACCAAAGTTTATAGTGGCACTGCCTTGAGGAACGTCTAGTAGCAAAGTTCTCTCTGTCCAATCAGTTGTTCCCTTAATGGGTCGATCCTGCATATTGTCAAAGGCCAAATGACCGCCAGACCTATTGGCGCCATCGACACGCATCCAGACACCAGCCCATTCTTTCACCTCACGGGTTTTTGTATAACAGGTTAATTTGACTTTTTTGCCGATGAAATTGTCTGCAACAAATGCTTGCATCAATGTGCCGGTACCTTTGAAATTAGGTGTAAGCGATTTGATGTAACCAGATGCGGTGCCATTGTGAGTGACATTTTTGTCTACTCCCATTTCGTACTGAGTTGGATTTGAACCAGAGCGCATCCAACCTTTGGGCAGCACCCCTGGTGCAGTCTTGTTTTCCGACACGGTAACAATATCTACTTTGCTGCTCGTGCGATTGCTTGCGTGCAAGGCTAGATCTTTAAAGGTGTCGCGATGTTCGCCTACGAATTTGTCAAAAGCCGCTTTAGAAAAGGAGAATTCGCTTGAAGGTGTTTCGTTGAGCTTTGCTAGATTCTTTTTTACGTCTAGCAAATATTGGTGCCACTCTGGTTCGATTTGGGCAAGGGGCTTGTCAAAAGCCGCTTCCAAAAAAGTACCATAGCCCCTGCGGTCATTGGCTGCCACGAGTTCTATATAGTGCTTTAGTTTTTCTTTCTTAAAGATGAATACTGACAGTAGTCGCTCTTCGCATTGGCTGTCGTCTTTGCTTTCTTGAGACAGTTTGATTAAATCAGAAAGAGTGAGGCCAGGCAAAGATTTGGCTGCCAGCTTTAGTCTCCATGGATTTTGATAACCCCAATAGAGAGCCGAATTGCCTTTCTCTTTGTAGCCGAACAGCTTTTCGAAGAAAGCAATTAGTCCTGAAAATGTATCGTCATTTTGCAATTGATTATTGGCTATTTGCGAGAAGAGCACGTGACCGACTGTTCCTATTCCGCTATCAGTGTGGAAGACTAGAGCATTGCGCTGTGGCAAAATTGTGCCGGTGCACAGTTCTGGATAGTTCATTTGTTCTTGCAAAAACTTATGCTGCGAAGCTTTGTCTGGCATCATATAGACGTTTACAGGTTCAGGCCAGTCAAGTTTTAAAAGATCGGCGTTGATGCGTGTTAAGAAGGTTTCGGCAAATACTGCCACCAGCTTTGCCCATTCTTCATTTCTATTTTTCTCTGACTTAGACTTATAGTCGCCTCTAAAGTCGCTTTTATAGAAAATAGCAAAATGCTTGGTATCGAGGCGGTGATGAAAATATTTTTGAGCTGGGTCAAACATGTTGGCATAGACCAAATAGTCATTGGCGACCACTGCGCGACCTACATCTACATATCCAAGTTGTTTCACCTTGATGGCAGCTGATGCTGCCAGAGCGGAGTTTTTCACAGCCTTGGCCGACTCTGCTTGCCAATAGTAGGCCGAGCCACCACAACCTCTAGGGTCGATGGCGATCGCTTTAGCGCAGTCGGCAAGGCATTCGCTATGCAGACCGAGGCGATATTTAATTTCCGCTCGATTGGCGTATGACATCAACTTCTGTTCAGCAGTGAGCGGCGAAATTTTAAGAAGGTTGTCTAAGTCTCTTATGGCCTCAGCGTCTTGGCCCAGCATATAGTTGCAATTAGCTCTTTGGAAAAGCTTGTCGACCGTATTGTCTTTGCTCAGTGCCAGCGATTGATCTACATCGGACAGTGCCTTTCGGTATTGTTTCAACGAAAGGTAAGCATTTGAACGCAGAAAGTAAGCAGAGGCATTATTTGCTTCTAGCTCTAAGATGCGGTCTAGGTCGAGCAGGGCCGCTTCAGAATTTTTCAATGAGAAAAGAAGCGCTGCCCGTTGCAGCAGTTTAACCCTGTCAGTAGGCTCACTTTTGAGCTTATCGTTGACTGCCTCAAGCGCTTTCGCCAAGTCTGCAGTTTTGTGTTGTGCGGCTGCCACTGGAAGTGCTAGCGAAGCTGCCAGGGTGGCGCTCAAAAGAACTGCTTGTAGCGGAAGGCTATGGCGTTTGCTCATTTCTACCCTTAGAGTCACCGAAAGAATATCATCAAAATAGACTAATATATTTAGATTGCAGCTGAGGATGAAGATGCGCTGGCGGTTGCTAACTAGTTGTTTAATCGCTTTGTCCTGTTCAGTCAGTACTGCTTTTGCTCTTGAAGAGAGCGAGTTTTATTTACAGGGAACAGCCCTGTTTAAGAAACAGGAATACTTGCAAGCCTTTGAAAGTTTCGCCAAGGCTGTGCAATTGCAGCCGAATAATGCAGATGCGGCCTACTATTTGGCCGTTACTCTGCATCACTTAGGGCATCTTGATAAAGCCAAAGAGCAGTATAAATTTGTGGTCGATACTTTTCCTGGTAGTGCAGCCGCACAGCAAGCCTCTACTATTTTGCATCAGCTGTCGCTAGCTAAGCAGGTAGAGTCGGCCGCTTTACCGAAAGAGACCTGGGTCAAGTATGAGCGGCGAGGCAATTCGATTGAAGTTGACGGTTTAGTCAACAATCATCCAATCAAATTTGATTTTGATACTGGCGCTGAGCGTTGTCTGCTCACTCCCACTCAGTTGAAGCAGATGGGCATACCTATGCCTAGCGGGTCGCCCAGTGGCTGGGGCGCCGGTATTGGCCAGACTAAGCCCATTCCGGTATGGCATCTCAGTGTCGATTTGAAAGTGGGTCGTATAGAAAGGCGCAACTTTCCCATTCTAGTCAGTAGCGTGCCTATGGATACGCCACTGCTTGGCCAAGATTTTTATCGTGACTTTGAATATAGTATTGATTCTGCCAGTAAAACGATTTCTTTTCGCCAACATTCGTTCGCTGCAGCCGTCGTGAAAAAGACTGCACCAGCTCTCACTGTTGACGCTGCCGGGCACTATATCTTCAGCGTGCCTTTCACAAAAGAAGGAAATTCGTTAATTGTTACAGCTATGATCAATGGTAAGAATGTGCCAATGGTATTTGATACTGGTGCAGTCTTCTGTTTATTTTCTAAGCAAGAGGCTAATCAGGCAGGTATAAGCCTTGATCCTCACCGTCCTGCCTTTCCGATTTCTGGTCTGAGTGGTCAAGCTATGGCGCAAGTTGGTATTATTAGCGGTATCAAGCTTGGGCCAATTGAAAGACACAATTTTGCCATAGGTATTTGCGACCAAGCCAACACTGCCAAACCGCTTCTTGGCCAAGACTTTGTTGGTGACTGGAACTATACAATTGACAATCAACAACAAGTGATTCGCTTTACTAAAAATTTGCAGTAAGAAAATGGCAATCAGAAAAGATACTAAGTTTTGGCTCTCCTTTTTACTATTGATCGCCACTAGCAGCGCATCTGCTTTTGCGCGTGGGGAGTATCAGACTGCCTTAGAGCTGTATGGTAAAAAACAATATTTTCCTGCTGCTCAATATTTTGAAACTGCATCACTAAGTGACCCTGCAAATGTTTCGGCTAATTACTATGCTGGTTACAGTTTCTATCTGGCGGGCCACAGAAATGAGGCGATTACTAGTTTCTGGCGTTTGGCAAAGGCATTTCCGGCACGCAAGGAAGGGGCGCAAGCCTTATTGTATTTGCGCCAGATAGATCCCAATTTTGCCAACCATGAGGCTAATAAGAGTCAAACTAGTGAAGCTAAAAATGTGAGCAATGCCAGCGTCGAGCCTAAGCTTTCTGCCAAGGCCATTGTTGATCGATTGGTCGAAGTCAAACCATCTGCTGGTAAGAATCCCAACGTTACTCCTTCTTTCACTCGTCTTGTGAAAGATTTGCTGGTGGCGATGCCTACTCCGGTATTGAGATTACTGCTAGAT
>Ga0172379_10005572_pt1 | contig 17514 bp, 14 predicted proteins | sample GrowelOW334metaG_FD_119756 | JGI IMG/M metagenome (GOLD analysis project Ga0172379, IMG submission 119756) | Groundwater microbial communities from an aquifer near a municipal landfill in Southern Ontario, Canada - Groundwater well OW334 metaG | ecosystem: Environmental > Aquatic > Deep... | reverse complement strand
TTCCTTGGCGACGGCCTCAACGACGCGCTCAACCCGCGTCAGTGGAAATAGCGGCAGCGCGAATAAAGGGGATCTTCAGTGGCAACATTATTGGAAGTGAAAAACCTGGAAACGCGCTTCAAGGTGCGGTCGGGCTTTATATACGCGGTGAACGGAGTGTCGTTCAGCCTGGATAAGGGCGAGATGCTGGGCGTGGTGGGAGAGAGCGGTTGCGGAAAAAGCGTGACCATGATGAGCCTCATCAAGCTCCTGCCGCCTGCGGCGCAAATCACCAACGGAAGCGTGAAACTGGAAGGCACCGAGCTGACCACCCTCAACAAGAAGGAATTGAACGCGGTGCGGGGAGCCAGGGTGGGCATGATTTTCCAGGACCCGATGACCTCCCTCAACCCATTCCTGAAAATTGGCCTGCAGTTGGCGGAGGGGCTGGTCTACCACAAGAAGATGACCATGGCGGAGGCGCTCAAGCGGAGCGCCGCCTACCTGGACATGGTGGGCATCTCCAACAGCGCACATCGGCTGAACGAATACCCGCACCAACTTTCCGGAGGCATGCGCCAGCGCGTGATGATCGCCATGGCCCTGCTCAGCGAACCGGACCTGGTCATCGCCGATGAGCCGACGACAGCGCTGGATGTGACGATACAGGCCCAGATAGTCGAACTGGTCAAGGATCTTCGGACAAAGCTGAACACCTCAATAATCTGGATCACCCACGACCTGAGCCTGCTGGCCGGCATGGTCGACAGGATCATGGTAATGTACGGCGGCGCCATCGTGGAGGAAGCGGTCCTTGGTGACATCTACAAGGATCCACGCCACCCCTACACCATCGGACTTCTCAACTCCATACCCAGATTGAGTGCGAGCAACAGCAAGCGCCTTTCCACCATAGGCGGAGCGCCACCGAACCTGTTCGTAAAACCAACCAGCTGTCCCTTCGCACCAAGGTGCAAGTACAAGCTGGATCGCTGCGAAAAAGAGAATCCCGTCCTTGCGACCGTACCGGGAGCGTCAAGCGATTCCCGGCACCGGGTCGCGTGCTGGGCAGATGTGAGGGACAAGAAATGAACACGACAACCAGCACCGAACAGAAAGTCCTGATGCGCATCCGGAATCTGGTAAAGCATTTTCCGGTCAAGATAGGCGCATACGGGGAGAAGGCGGCTGTCGTCCACGCCGTCGACGACGTGTCCTTCGACATATTCAGGGGGGAGACCCTCGGCTTGGTGGGCGAATCGGGTTGCGGAAAATCCACCACCGGGTTTTCCCTGCTCCAGCTTTACCGTCCGTCCTCTGGCTCCATAGAGTACGAGGGCACCGATCTGGTGAGGCTCAAGGAAAAGGAACTGCGGCCGATCAGAAAGAGGATACAGATCGTCTTCCAGGACCCCTATTCCACACTCAACCCGCGCATGACCATAGGCGAGGCGATCGCGGAACCCATAAAGGTGCATGAGTTGCTCCCGACGAAGGAAATACCCGCCAGGGTGTCCAAACTCCTGACTGACGTGGGTCTGGACCCGAATGTCGGCAACCGCTACCCCCACGAATTCTCCGGCGGCCAGAGACAGCGCATCTGCATCGCCAGGGCCCTGGCGAGCGAGCCGGAATTCGTCGTCTGCGACGAACCCATCTCCGCGCTGGACGTCTCCATCCAGGCCCAGATCGTCAACCTGCTCATGGACATCCAGGAAAAGTACAAGCTTACCTACCTGTTCATAGCCCACGACCTGGCCGTGGTCCGGCATATCAGCGACCGTGTGGTCGTCATGTACCTGGGCAAGATCATGGAGATCGCCACCAAGGACGACCTGTTCGGCAACCCACGCCACCCCTATACCAAAGCCCTGCTCACCGCCGTCCCCGAGCCGGACCCGGACCGTGAACTTCAGCGGAAACGGATAATCCTTTCAGGCGATGTATCCAACGCAATAGACCCGCCATCAGGCTGCCGCTTCCACCCCCGCTGCCGTTTCGCCGCACCCGCCTGCAGCGTCAGCAAGGTGGAACTCCAGGATCTGGGCAACGGCCACCTGGTGGCTTGCAACCGCCTGGCCGAGATTGGCGACCAGATATGAGGGACAAAGGAAGCAAGCCATCGGGGAACGATCGTATCAGGGCTGACTGAATATGCTTGCGGTTTCTCCACGCCGGGTCCATACTGCAAGGGACGAAGCGGCCTTGGGCTTCGTCGCCTCCAATATGATCCTATTCATAGCGCCCTATCCGAAGTTAAAGGAAATCGCGGACTATCTCGTCCCACGCTACGACATACCGATCACGACCGTGGTCGGGGATCTGGCAGCGGGTCTGGACGCGGCGCGGGCCTTCGCATCCGATAGCGCCATCCTGGTCAGCCGCGGTGGCACGGCCAAGCTCCTCCGCGAGACCCTTTCGGTCGATGTCATCGAAATCGGCGTTTCCCACCACGACCTGCTGCGCACGCTCAAGCCCTTCATCGGCGGATCCAAACGGGTGGCCGTCGTGGGGTTCCGGGGCCTGACGGACAATGCCAAGGAGATGTGCCGCATCCTGGACATCCCCGCCGTATTCCTGCCGGTGGACGACGAGCGGGAGATACCCGCCCAGATCGAGGCGGTGGCGGGCATGAACGTGGAATGCCTGATAGGCGATATGGTATCCATCCGTTCGGCAGGAAAGGTTGGAGCCGAGCTGCACCTTATCGAATCCGGCGAGGCGGCAGTAGCGGAAGCCCTGGAGAAGGCTTCAATCGTAGCCAGGAGCGTCCTCGCACGGCGCGAGAGCGACCTGCGCATCCGCGCGGTGTTCAATTCGGTCCAGGAAGGCATCATCTCCACCGGACGCGACGGAGCCGTCGAGAGCGCCAACCGCAAGGCTTGCGAGCTTCTGGGCGGCACGGACCTGCGCGGGGCATCCCTGGAATCGGCGGTACCGGATCTGGACCTGCGGCGCATCATGACGGCAGGTCGCGAATCCTTCGGGAAGGTAGTCGAGCTGAACGGTCACCGGGTGGTGGCAAACGTTACCCCCATACAGATCCACGGCAAGTCAGAGGGTGCCGTCGCCGTATTGCAGGAAGTGGGAAAAATCCAGGATCTGGAAAAAAAGGTGCGCAACCAGCTGTACCTGAAGGGCTTCTTCGCCAAGCACCGCTTTTCCGACATCCAGACCGCGTCCGCCCTCATGCGCATGCGTGTCGACATCGCACGGCAGTACGCGCGGTCCATGAGCAGCATCGCCCTCTTTGGGGAAACCGGCACGGGCAAGGAACTGTTCGCCCAGAGCATACATAACGAAAGCCCCGTGCGGGACGGTCCCTTCGTGGCGCTCAATTGCGGTGCCCTCCCGCCAACCCTGCTGGAGAGCGAGCTTTTCGGCTACGTGGAGGGAGCCTTCACCGGGGCAGTCAAGGGTGGCAAGGCCGGACTCTTCGAATTGGCCCACGGGGGTACGATCTTCCTGGACGAAATCAACGAGCTGGACATACAGCTCCAGAACAAGTTGTTACGGGTATTGCAGGAACGGGAAGTGATGCGTATAGGTGACGCCAGGGTAATCCCCATCTCGGTCCGCATCATCGTCGCGTCGAACATTCCCCTGCGCGATGAAATACGGCGGGGTCGCATACGCAAGGACCTGTTCTATCGCCTGAGCGTCCTGGATATAACCGTCCCACCCCTGCGCGAGCGGGCGGAGGATATACCCATACTGTTTGCCACCTTCGTGGAGGACTGTGCCAGCCGCAATGGAGATGCGCCACCCCCCATTCCGGATTCCCTGAAAGATTCCCTGCTTTGTTACGACTGGCCGGGAAACGTGCGGGAACTGGAAAACGTCGCGGAGAAATTTGTCGCCCTCAGCCGCCTGCAGGACAGGCGGGCCGCCGCCGATTTGGTGACGGAATTCCTGCGTTCCGAGAAGGACGACCAAGCCTGTCCTGATGAGCCGGTGCCCGCCACATCGCAAGCGGACTTTAGCGGCACCCTCGAGGACATCGAACGGCGCGCAGTCCGCAGCGTATTCGATGCCGAAGGCTTTAATTTGAGTCGCGCCGCCAAGCGGCTCGGCGTGGACCGGCAGACCCTCAGGAAAAAACTGGGCGGCCTGAAGGATTACTGAATCCCTGGAGAATACGCATGGAAGAGCACGAGATTGTCATAATCGGTTCAGGACTCGCGGCGCTCGCGACAGCAGCCAGGCTCACGGAACTGGGGAAGCGGGAAATCGCCATTTATTCGGTCGGCTGGGGGGGAACACCCTACATCGCCGCCATCAATTTTGTCCTACCAGACAATCCCTTCGGCGATACCCCAGAACGCTACGCCGCCGACATGCTGTCTGCAGGCTACGGTATCGGGAACGAATCGCTTGTAAAGGGCATGTGCGATTCCACGGAGCGGGGTTACGAGCTCCTGAAAAGGTGGGGCGTCGAATTTTCCACCGAGGCTGACGGTACACCCAAGCGCCGCCATGCGTCGGGGTCCACCTTTCCGCGCTCGCTTTGCAGGACCACGGAATTGATCGGCGTCGAACTGGTGCGCAAGCTGGAAGCCGGCCTCAGGAAAAAAGGCGTCGCCTTCCACCTTGGCAGCGAATGCCTGCGCCTGCAGGTCCGGGACGGCAGGGTCCACGGAGTCGTGCTGCGGAGTCGTGAGCGGGACATCTATGCCGTCCGCGCGCAAACCGTTGTTGCTGCCTGGGGCGGCGTGGGAAACCTGTTCGGCGTTTCCACCTACCCCCAGGACATCAAGGGGAACACCCTCGCAATGGGCTGGGAAGCGGGAGCCGCCCTGGTGGATACGGAATTCCTGGAGTACGAGCCCATGGTAGTCCTCTCACCCCAGGGTGCAGTCGGAGAGCCCTGCCCCACCGCCATGCTGGGCGAGGGAGCCCACCTGCTGAACTCCGAGGGTGAGCGTTTCATGCTTGCCGTCAAGCCCCAGGGCGAGGCCGGCTCGCCCAAAACCCTGCTTAACAAGGAAATCTGGAAGCAGTCAGCCGCCGGGAAGGGCTCGGAACACGGGGGCGTCTGGGCCGACCTGAGACATATTCCCATTTCGGTCCTGAAAGCCTACCCCTGGTTCTACGAACGGCTCGTGCAGAACGGGGTGGATCCTTCCACCCAACTTGTCGAAGTTGGTCCCATGGCGCACAGTTTTTCCGGGGGCATCCTCGTGGACGAAGGCTACGAATCCACGGTCGGCGGCTTGTACGCCGTAGGGGAAGCCTGCGGGGGCGTGCACGGCGCCTGCCGCCTGGCCGGCAACGCCGCATCCCAGGCGACCATATCCGGCCTCCTCTGTGCCGAGGCCATAGCGACCACCCAAACCGTCACAACCGCCGCCATACAGGGAACCGCGTCCTATGCATCACCGGACGAAAGCGGGCAGGCTTACCTTGTTGATGGAAAAGTCCGTTCAGCCTATCTGGACGAAATCAGGCGCGTAGCCTCACGCTCCCTTGGTGTATACCGGAACAGAAAGGAACTTTCAGATGCCCGCACCTACTTGCGCGGCCTGCTCGATTCGGAAGTGCTGAAAGCCGACGAGGAAACGCTGCAGGTCGCCCAATCCATCCTGGTGATGATGGACGCAGCCCTGGCCCGGGAAGAGAGCCGAGGCACCCACCTGCGCACGGATTTTCCCGGGACCAACGCCACCCTCGCCAAGGGCTCGATCCTCCGCAAGGGGGCCGAAATCGGAGACGGTCTTGTCCTCGCTGTATCCGAAGATCCCGGCAGGATGGAAGCCCTGCTCCCAACCTTCCGCGTCCAGAACCATGCGGCCAACCTTCTGCCCCTGCCGAACGGCGACCTGATCTGTGTCTGGTTCGCGGGTACCCAGGAGGGCATGTCGGATATCTCGATATACCTATCCCGCCTGAAAGCCGGAAGCCCGTTCTGGTCGTCCCCCGAACGCCTTTCCCACGATCCCAACCGCTCCGAACAGAATCCGGTGCTGTTCCCTGTTCCGGGGGGGCCACTCTGGCTGCTCTGGACCTCCCAACGCGCGGGTAATCAGGACAGCGCGGTCGTCATGCGCCGCATCTCCGAAGACGGCGGGCTCACCTGGGGTCCCATCGGCGTGTTCATCGATACCCCGGGCACCTTTGTCAGACAAGCAGTGGTCGTGTTGGATATCGGCGACTGGCTCCTGCCCGTGTTCCGTTGCGTGCCGGTACCCGGCAAGAAATGGGTTGGGGACGAGGATTATAGCGCCGTCCTGATCTCATCCGACCGGGGAGTCACTTGGACCGAGGTCAAGGTTCCCGGCAGCCTGGGCTGCGTGCACATGAATATTGAGGAAGCCTCGGACGGCTCGCTGCTCGCCCTTTTCCGCAGCCGCTGGGCGGACAGCGTATACATCACCCGTTCCCGTGACAACGGACGCACCTGGGACGAGCCAGTCCCCACCATCCTTCCCAACAACAACTCCTCCATCCAGTGCGTCCGCCTCGTCAGCGGCCGCCTTGCCCTGGTCTTCAACGACTCCAGTGCCGGAAAGGGTACCGAACGCCGCCTATCCCTCTACGACGAGATCGAGGAGGAGGGCGATACGCCAGCCCCAAGTAAAAACCTGGCGCTGGCAAAAGGAGAACCGGATGAGGGGACCCTGATGGAAAGGTCGCCGATAAAAGTAACGCCGGCACCGGGGACCACTATCCAAACCAAAACAGCCTTTTGGGGTGCGCCCCGGGCCCCTCTCGCCATCGCGCTCTCAGAAGATGACGGCCGGACCTGGCCGCACAGACGCAATCTCGAAGTCGGCGACGGATTCTGCCTCACCAACAACTCCAGCGCGGAACTTAATCGCGAATTCTCCTATCCTTCCATCAAGCAGACTGACGATGGCTTTATCCACATCGCCTACACGCGCTTCCGGCAGAGGATAAAATATGTGCGGATTGAAGAGGACTGGATATGGGGCGTCTGAGTAGAAGGGTGGGAACGAATAGTCCCCACCCAATCCACCCTATTTCCCGTGTTTGACCACCAGCACGGCGCAGGGGGTTTCCCGCATGATCTTTTCCGCGGTGCCGCCAAAGATTGCGTGTTCCAGACCTGATAGCCCGTGGCTGGAGATGACGGCCAGATCGGCCCCCACCTCCCGCGCGTAACGGGCGATCTCCGCCTGGGGCTTGCCACGGAGCATCTTGAAGCTCACGTCCCTCACCTTGCCGGCTGCCTCGTCCCGAAGGGCTACCAGTTTCTTCTCCCGTTCGGTGCCGACGAAATGGGCCACGCGGATCCAATCCATGTGCATGTTCGAGGAAACCTCAAATTCCGCGACGTCCCCCGGTTCCTGGTAGACGTGCAGGATGTGCAGGACAGCGCCGTATTTTTCGGCCAAGTCCAAAGCCACGGGGAAGGCTGCCTTGGCGGGTTCTGAAAAATCAGTGCAGTACAGGATATGCTTATAGGCTACCATGATGCCTCCCCGTTCAGAGCAGGAAAACCGCGACAACTATGACCCCGACAAAACCGGCAAGGGTGGGCACCAGGTTCCTGCGGGCAATCTCCACGGCGTCCGTACCGGTGATGGCCGCGGCGGGAATGACCGCCCAGGGGATTATGGTTCCGCCACCAACTGCTATGGCAAAGAATTGGCCCAAGGCAGCCAAGGTTGCCGTGTTCAGATGGGCCGATCCGCTAAGGGCCTGGGCAAGGGTTCCGACAAGGGGAAGGCCTGAGAAGCCCGAACCGTCCAGGCCGGTAATTCCTCCGACCAGTCCCTGAATGATCGCTACCGGTATCTTGCTCAGCGGGACCAGACCCGCAATAGCCTGCCCAAGGTCAAAAAGCAGGCCCTTTCCTGCCTCGCCAAAAATCGCTTTCGCCGTTCCGGAGGAACCCATAAAAAAGAAGCTGGCGATCAGGAAGACCGGGGCGAAGATGCGCATGCCGAACATGAAACCCGAACGGGCGTGTTCGGTGAGCTTGCCAAAGCCCTCGCGTCCGTAGCTTCCGATGGAAATGATGACCATGATGAGGGCTACCGTTCCACCCAGGAGCGCCGTCGCATCACCTCCGCGAAGCTGGTATTTAACCATGGCGATGATATCCAGGAGAAAAAGAAGCAGGATGAGTGGCGGCGCGATCTTTTTGAAGAGAGGCGCATTCTGTGTCCATTTTTGCCGTTCAGCGATATCCTCGCTGGAAATCACCAAGGGTGCCCAATGGATGGGCTTGCCCTTTTGGGCGATTATGTCCTTTCGCACCGACCTGAACGCCAGGGGCAGGGCTATGGCAGCCCAGACGATGACCATCGGGATGCTCTTGGACATTACATCCGTAACCGATACCCCGGCGGCCTTGGCGGTAATTCCAGGCGCTCCCTGGATGATGAAGTCGGTGGTCAGCGCGCAGCCATAACCGAAAAGGCTGATGGCCATGGCCGCACCTATGGGCGGAAGCCCGGCCTTGATGGCTGCAGGCAAAAGGAGCGCGCCTACGAGGGCAATGGCGGGGGACGGCCAGATAACCCAGGCTGCTATCATTATGACGATCCCAAGCACCCAGAATGCTACGCCGGGGGAGCTGAAGAACATCTGGACCGGCGCGAACAGCCGTTCGGCTATGCCGGTCTCCTCCAGCATCTTCGCCAGCGCGACTATGATCGAAATGATCATGACCGTCCCAAGCAGTTCGGACCCGGCGACCGTCAGGGAGTTGAAAATGGCCTGGACAGCGCCGATGAAATTGCCGGTTACGACCCAGGCAAGCACGAAAGACCCGATTATGCAGACGATGGGCGTTTCCCTTCGGAACGCCATGGTGACGAGGATGAGCACGATGAAGAGCGCGTACACCCAATGAGCCGCTGTGAGCTGGACCATACCGTTTCTCCTACCTTTTAGAGAAGATTCCGCCTAAACCGGTCCGGGCAACCCTTCCACGGATCGCACCGGCGTCTACGGTGTAAAGCCCCAGTTCTTTCATGCGGTCGAAATACACCGATCCGGAAAATGTGTATTTGAAGGCCAGGCCTTCTTCCGTCCGCATCCGCTCCCCTACGTGGGCGATGGCATCGCCTACGGCGAGTTCCCCCGGCAGGACCAACGCCTTGGCACCGGAAGCCGTGCGGCCGGCGTTGTAGCCGGCCAAGGTTCCCGTCACGATGGCCTCGGTATGGCCTACCAGGAGCCCGGCTTTCTCGCCCCCACAATACAGATTATCCACGCCATCGACCTTCAGCGCGTCGTCCCTGGGCGACATACCCAGGTAGCGCATGGAATTTCCCTGGCCGCCCGAGTAGGGATCTTCGAAGCGGGCATTGGCAAACCCGGGAATTTTGCGCAGTTCTTCCAAAGGGAAAAAGGGGGTCATCAGTTTGGCGTGTCCCGTATCCAGCAGGATGACGTTGTCGCGGAATTCGGGCAACGCATACTGCTGACAGGCCTTTCCGGAGATATCGGCCTTGCCTGAAATCTCTTTCGGAATTGGCACCACCGCTACCCCTTCACGATTCAGGATATCCAGCAGCTCCGGCGAGAGGGATTCCTTGAGCAGCTTGCAGGAACCACTCATTGCACCGATGGCGCTGCCTTTTTTTCCAACCTTTTCCGGAATCCCCGCAAGCGCGGTCAGGCTCACCCTACCCCCAAAACTGGGACAGCGCAGGATGCACATGGCACAGCCATTACCGTGGCGGGCACAGAGATTCATCGGGCCGGCTGTGCCTGTCGTGTCGACAAAGGCATCGGCATCGAAGGAGATGGGTTGACCATCGATCTTTGCGGAAACGGATACAATGCGGTTTCCGTTTTTTTCGGCAGCGTCAATCCTGGCCATGAAACGCAGCTGGATACCCATGGACTGAAGAAAGGTACGGACCACGGGTTCCATGACGGCTACGTTGTACAGGGAAGCGTGCTCATGGCCCGGGAAAGCAATATTACGGTGCAGGGAATTGGCGTCGGCCAGGGCAAAGAGCTCGCCGCCGCCCAAGGCGACCATTTCCTCGGTCGCAGTAAACCGGCCGTTGTTGCGCATGATGCCGCCCACAAGCCCGGTCCCCAGTAACATATCTGTCCGTTCCAGGAGCAGAACCTCCGCACCCTGTTTCCTCGCGGCTATGGCCGCAGCGCAGCCGGACCAACCGCCGCCGACAATGATTATCTGCATAATTATACAGTTTTATTAGCAGATATTTAAAACTTATGCAATCGATTTTATCTTCCCCCTTAAAAAGTGTCCTAGGCAATCTTGGAGAAACCGGGGCGCTCCATTCGAGATATCGGCGTATGTGATGTATTTGATTGCTGTATAATGAAATTAAGACTATGATGGCATACATGAAAGTAGGAATTGGATTTGTTACTGGCAGGAAGGGCTTCAAGCATATATTCAGAACCTATGTAAACAACTGGAATGAACATGGTTTTATCGAGGACCCGTCAACTACGATACGGCTTTTTGTGGCCTACGATCTGTCCTATTTTGGTACCAACGCAAGCGATTACAAACGGGTCGACCCGCTTCTTGCCAAAAAACTCGACGGACTCTCATATTTTGGCTCGACAAGAATCAGCGAGGAACGACGCATGCTCGTCCGTGAAGGAGTTCTCGATTCCTCGGAGTCCGAACTTCTGTTCGGAGAGGGGTACGGTAAAAAACGTAATGCGGTGGTATGGTTCGCAATAAGGGCCGGTATGGACAGACTGCTTTTCATTGATGACGACGAGTACCCTGTCGCGGTCCAAAGGGGCGATCCTGTGCACTGTAGGGGTCAATCAATTCTGGGCGCCCACCTTTTCGCTTCCCCCGAAGCAGATGTCACCCATGGCCGGCACTGCGGGTATATTTCACCCATTCCCAAGATCAATTTCAATTCCGACTTGACCGAGGAAACCTTTGCCGCACTCATCGGCGCCCTTTCCAACGATATCATATCCTGGGACGCGATCAGGAAAGTGGTGATAGGTGATGGAGGCGTCACCTACGCCGACCCACGCATAGTGGATGGCTTGCCTCCGGAAGAAGTCTCCTCCATCAAAGGCATGAAATTTATCAGTGGGGCAAATCTGTGCCTTAATCTCAACCGGAAAGGAGGCGATTCGCCCTTTTTCAACCCTCCGGGAGCAAGGGGAGAAGACACCTTCCTCTCAACCTGCCTGGAAGACAGGAAAGTACTCCGGGTACCGGCCTATACCTTCCACGATGCTTTCCTCCGCTACCAACCCATCCTGCACGGTGTCCTCCCTAGACGTCTTGACCCGGTGGATGCCCAAGATCCCCTTGTGGTCAAACGCTTTGCAAAAGCCGCGATAGGTTGGGTCAGATACAAGCCGCTCCTCACCTACGTGACCGACAGAAGCGCCTTCGAGTCCACAATCGAATCAATGTCGGCAACCTTCAAACGTCTGGGTCCCGGTCTGGCATCGTATTTCAAGACCGACGAATTCAGGCGTCTATTGCCAGAACTGGAAAAATACACCCGGAAAGTTCCGGAACACCATGAGATGTTCGAGCGTACCAAGGATGCATGGCGGAAAGCCCTGCCCTGGGCTAAAGCCAATCCAACACCTTCGACAGTCTTGTGATGCAGAGTCCATATTTCCCGAATACTGTAATAGGCACACCTAGCCTGAAATCAGCGGTACGGGCTACTATGGGCCAGGAGCATCCTGCATGAAAAAAGCCTCTGTCCTTGTGGTCGTTTCCTATGCCCTGGTCTACCTTGTCTGGGGTTCCACCTATTTTTTCATAAAGGAAGCCGTAGAAACGATCCCTCCCACGGTAATCGTCGCACTCCGTTTCCTGATCGGTTCCATAATACTCGCCGTCATCGCCCGCGCACGGGGCGGCCTGCGCTCCATTCCAAAGCCAAAGGAAATTGCCGGCTCGGCTCTCATCGGTGTGTTACTGCTTCTTCTGGGAAATGGACTCATCACCCTGGCCGAGCAGACCATACCCAGCTGGACGGCCAGTGTCGTCATAGCCTGCATGCCCATCTATGTAGCCTTTTTTAATTTCTTCCTGTACAGGACCCGGGTTTCCCCCATCCGCCTGATCGGGGCCATTACCGGGGTTCTGGGGGTGACCCTCGTTTTATTGAACGGCGGCTCCGCCGGGGAGGCCCTTGGACCAGCGCTTTTACTGGCCATCGTGGGAGCCCTCGCCTGGGGACTTGGCACGAGCATGGCAAAATCCCTACCCAAACCCCCGGACGTCCTCGTCTCCACCTCCATCCAGATGCTGGTGGCGGGTATCGTGGCTTTGATCCTGGGGGTCATGTCGGGCGTCAACGTCATGGAGTCGCTGGCCGAAGCCTCGCCCTGGTCCTTGTTCTCGCTGGCTTACCTGGCGCTTCTCGGTTCCCTCACCCTGGTTGCCTACAACCACCTGCTTGTCGTCGAGCCCAGCTTCAGGGTATCCAGCTACTCCTTGGTCAATCCCCTCATAGCCGTCGTTCTGGGTCTGGCGGCCGGAGAAAAAACCTCCCCTTACTTCGCTGTCGGCACTCCCCTCGTACTGGCGGGATTGGTTGCCATACTGTATGGCGACGCCATAATGGGGAAGCTGAAAGGCCGAAGGTAGCATTACCAGATCCAGTCATAACCTCAGACCACCCCGCCTGAATTCCCAACATTTTTAATTTGACAACCATGGCAAGGGGGTATACAATCGCTACTTGTCTGATGAGTAGATGTCTTATATCTCAAGGAGAAGCCAGTGGCCATCACGAAAGTTCGACTTTCGGACCAAGTGTTTTCGGAAATCAAGCAAATGATCCAGGAAAAAAATTTCACCCCCGGAGACAAATTCCATTCAGAGAATGAGCTGACCGCCTTACTCAACGTCAGCAGGTCATCCATCAGGGAAGCGGTACGGCTCCTTGAAGTATCGGGCTTGGTGACGGTCAAACACGGAAAGGGCATATACATAGCCGATCCCAGCCGGGAGGAACACAAGGCTTTCGGCGATTGGCTTCAGGAAAACAAGACTTCCTTATCCGAACATTTTGAAATACGCCTGATGATCGATCCGAAAGCCGCGGCCTATGCTGCTGCAAAGGCTGAACTCGCGGATGTGCGCAAATTGGAAGATCTATGCAATGTATTCAAACAGCAGGCCGCCGCGAGGAATATTCCGGAATTGATCAAGACCGATGAGCAATTCCATTTGCAATTGGCCAAATCCACCAAGAACAGAACCCTCTACATGATCATGAAAACCATGACCCAATCATTGCCGGAAGGCTGGATATCCAGCCTGAATGTTCCCGGGCGCATAGAAAAGACAGTGGATGAACACTGTTCGATCGTGGATGCGATCAGGAACCACGATGCGGGACAGGCGGAACAACGGATGACCAGGCATTTGAACAACGCATGGGCCGATATCGTGGACTCCATGAAAAAGGCAGGAGAAAAAACCAAATGATCAGGATTACCACCCTCATCGAAAACACCAGCGGCGAGCATCTGGGGCTGAAACACGAACACGGCCTATCTTTTTGCATAGAAGCGAACGGACGGAAAATCCTGTTCGATGCCGGACAATCCGGTTCCTTTATCGAAAACGCCGCACAGTTGCGCATCGATCTGGCCGAGCTCGAATTCGTCGTTCTAAGCCATGGACATTACGACCATTCAGGTGGCTTGCGTGCGCTCCATGCGGTTGGCAAGCACTTCGAACTCGTCGTAGGAAAGGGCTTCTTCAACGATAAGTATGCCGAACGGAACGGCGGATATGAATTTCTTGGGAATAATTTTACCCAGGAATACCTAAAGGAGAATAAAATCCGCTACGGCGAACTGGCAACGTCCGTACGGGAGCTCATTCCGGGCGTTTTCGTACTCGGCGATTTTCCCCGGACAAATGCGGACGAGACTATCAACCCACGATTCAAATTACTGACTGCGGACGGCTTCGTCCCCGATAGCTTCACAGACGAGATCATGTTGGTCGTGGATACCCCAAAAGGGCTTGTCGCCTTGTTGGGCTGTTCCCATCCAGGCATGCGCAACATGCTCGACGCGGTGAGGCTTCGTTTTAAAAAACCTCTCTACGCTGTACTCGGCGGAACCCATCTGGTAGAAGCCGTGGAGGACGGCATGCAGGCCTCGCTCGATTACCTGATGGATGGCTCAATCCAGGTAATCGGGGTCTCCCATTGTACGGGGCAGGGTGCGATGACGATGCTGGGCAACTCGGCAGCGCGTTACTTCCACAATCGCACCGGCAGCGCCCTCATTATCGATTAGTTACCCAGCTCACCAAGGCCCGCCCTTTTTTGAGCGGACCATAAGTTACTGAACCTGAAAGGAGCAAAGCATGAAGAAGAGCATGGTACTCACGGGTCTTATCGCGACGGCCCTGGCCGCTGCAACGTTGTCCTCCTGTGCACCTGCCAAAGCCGCAGAAGCGGCCGCCGCCCCGGTAGAAAAAATTGTCTGGAAATCTTCCGGTCACGGACCGGCCTCCGATCCTTCCCAGATCTATCACGACCTGGTCTGCAACGCGATTACCGAAGCTTCCGGCGGCCGCCTGGAAGTGAAGCCCTTTGTCGGAGGATCCATCGTTCCGGCCTATAAGGAAGTCGACGCCATACATGAGAACGTCCTGCAAATGGGATACTCCTGCCCCATGTACAACCTTGACAAGTGGCCGGCCGCCGGACTCATCAGCTCCCGCCCCGACGCCCTACCGGGTGAAGCCCTCCGTTCCTGGTTCGATTTCGCCGGCGGCGCGGACCTGATGAACAAAATGATGGAAGGCTACAATGTCATGACCTTCCCAGGCGCCCTGTCCCCTCTGCCGGAAGAAGTATTCTTCCATTCCAAAGTCGAGCTGAAGACCATGGCGGACATAAAGGGACTCAAGGCGCGTTGCATGGGTGACGGCGGAGAGATCCTGAAGCGTCTTGGCGCGGCCACGGTCGTCATTCCCGGTGGCGAAGTCTATGAGGCGATGCAGCGCGGTACCATCGACGCGTTCGAATACTCCACCCTGGCTTCCAACTGGAATATGCATTTCAATGAGGTCGCCAAGTACGTGTACCTTTCGCCTTCCCGCGCCCCCAGCGATCCCCAAGTATTCTTCGTCAACAAGGACGCCTTCAACAAGCTGCCCACAGACCTTCAGGCGATCGTGAAGAACGTCATAGCCAACTATACCCAACTCCAGCATGAGTACCTGGTTTCGGAATCGATCAAGGCCCTCGAAAGCTTCAAGAAGGCGGGCAGCGTGGTCGTAAAAGTACCGAAGGAAATCGACGACGCCATCGCCGCCGAAGCGGACAAGTTCTACAAGGAAAAATCCGCCTCGGAAAAACCGATCTTTGCCGAGATCTACAATTCGATGAAAGCCTACGGCGTCGCCTACAATACCATGAAATAGGCGAGCGCAAGGAGAAACGGAGCATGGCCATCATTCGATCGGTATTGAAATTCGTCGATTCCCTGAGCGAACTCTCGGGGTCTGTCGGCAAATACTTCGCACTTGTCCTGGTGGGCGTGGGCACCTTCGAGACGATCTCCCGACACGTCTTTGGAGCCCCGACCATCTGGTCTTACGACACCCTGAGCATGGCAGGGGGAGCGCTCTACCTGTTGGGAGCGTCATTCGACTATAAGCGGAACGCCCATACCCGGGTGGATTTGATCTACAGCCAACTTCCGGTACGGATCAGATCGCTCATCGATGCCATAGCCTCATTGGCGCTTTTCTTTCCCCTGATGACGGTCCTGCTCTGGTACTCCGCAAAATGGATGATCAAGGCCTGGAAAACCAACGAGATCATGACAAACAGTTTCTGGTATCCGCCCGCCGGGCCATACCGAACCCTGGTCACCTTGGGTCTGCTTCTGCTCGTCCTCCAGGGCCTGGCGCAATTTGTACGGGATGTATACATGGTAATCAGGGGGCAATCGATTGATCAACCTGGCGCCTGAACTGATCGCCCTTTTGATGCTGGGCGGTGTTTTCGTACTGGTATTGACCGGATTCCCCATCGCTTTCGTAATCGGCAGCGTGGCCTTCCTGGTCGGCACACTGGTATTCGGCCCCACAACAACTTTCCATATACTGTTCACCAGATTCTACGACCTGTCGCTGAATTACCCCTATCTGGCGGTGCCCCTATTCACCTTCATGGGCGTCGTCCTGGAGAATTCGGGCATAACCAACGACCTGTACACCAGCCTGTATGATGCCCTGGGCAGGGTGAAAGGTGGTCTGGCGATCGTGACGATCATCTTCGGCACCATCCTGGCCGCCTGCCTGGGCGTCATTGCAGCGTCGGTCACCATCCTGACCCTGATGTCCCTGGGCCCCATGCTCAAGCGGGGCTATGATAAGGGTCTTGCATCGGGTGTCATAGTCGCGTCGGGTACGCTGGGCATCCTGATACCGCCCAGCATCATGCTCATAGTCTACGCACCGCAGGCGGGGCTCTCCATCGGCCAGATGTTCATGGGCGCAATTTTCCCGGGCTTGCTGCTTTCCGCCATGTATATCATTTATGTGGTGATACGCACCAACATCAACCCCAAGTTGGGCCCACCCATCCCCAAAGACCAGATGACACCCTTCACGGCCAAGAAGTTCGTGCGCCTGCTTAAATCCATGCTGCCGCCGGTCGTACTGATCGCAGCCGTCATGGGCACCATCTTTTCCGGTATCGCACCGCCTACCGAAGCCGCCGCCGTCGGTTGCGCCGCAACGATATTGCTCACCATCATCTACAAACAGTTCAGCTGGAAAATGCTGCTCAAGGCATCGATCGACACCCTGAAGGTCAGCTCTTTCGTGGTCCTGATAGCCGCCATGTCCTACGCCTTCGTTGGCATCTTCATGAATGCAGGTGCGGGAGACGTGGTCGCCCAGCTGATACTGTCCGTCCCCGGCGGGAAATGGGCATCCTTCGCGGTGGTCATGCTCATCGTGTTTGCCCTGGGAATGTTCATCGAGTGGATAGGCATCGTCTTCATCGTGGTACCGATCTTCTCCATCATCTTCGCCAAGCTGGGTTTCGATCCGCTGTGGGCGGGCATGATGGTGGTGGTCAACCTTCAGATGGCCTTCATGACCCCACCGATGGCCATGTCCATCTTCGTCCTTAAGGGCACCGCGCCCAAGGAATACGAACTGTCCATGAGCGACATCATCCGCGGTGTGCTGCCCTTCGTAGGCATCGTCGGTATCGCCCTCGTACTGATGGTAATCTTCCCCGGCATCATCACCTGGCTGCCCGGACTGATGTTCAAAAGCGTACGGTAAACTTACTCTGCTTCTGGCTTAATGCTAGGAGGGATGAGGCCTAAACGGGCCTCATCCCTCCTTTGCTGCACATACCATAGAAAAATCAGATATCCGCTGCCGCTGGTTCTTCTGGAACAATTTGGACATGCTGATGGCCGTCTCCTCGGGACCCTGTATATCCATGACCCAGGTCGGTATGCTCTCCATCAGGCTGCCGGCGCTGCGGTAGAGGGCGACCATGTTAGCCACAGGCGACAAGGCCTGGATGGCGTGGGACGGCCCCAGTATGAGCCCTCCCTTGGGGAACAAATCCAGGCGCAGGC
>Ga0172379_10005571_pt1 | contig 17518 bp, 13 predicted proteins | sample GrowelOW334metaG_FD_119756 | JGI IMG/M metagenome (GOLD analysis project Ga0172379, IMG submission 119756) | Groundwater microbial communities from an aquifer near a municipal landfill in Southern Ontario, Canada - Groundwater well OW334 metaG | ecosystem: Environmental > Aquatic > Deep... | reverse complement strand
CAAGGCAACCCTCTGGTTGATATTCCCCGTGCTGACCGGAATATTTTTAGCTTCATTATTATTATTTGTTTTTAACAATATAAAAAATGAGAAGATATTCCAATCAAAAAACAATAATGCTTCAGCCATTCAGCTAACCGCCAAAAACGAAGAAACAGCAAAACCTAAATATTTTTATATTAATAAAGACATTAATGGACAACCCAAAATCTCTGCCAAGGCCTTTTTAGTCGGTGATTTAAATACGGGAGAAGTTATCTTGGCGAAAAATCAAGACCAAAAATTTCCAATCGCTTCTACTTCTAAATTAATGACAGCTCTCGTGGCCACCGAGATAAACACCCCGGATGATACAACGCAAGTAAGCAAAACGGCATTAGCTACTTCGGGCAAAAACGGCAATCTAAAAATGGGCGAAGAAATAAAAGTCCAAGATCTCTTATACCCTCTCCTTTTAGAATCAAGCAATGACGCGGCCGAAGTGCTCGCTCAGCATTTTGAAAGAGATAGCTTCATTTTAAAAATGAATCAGGAAGCAGAAAAATTAAAAATGACTTCAACGTCATATGAAGACCCCAGCGGACTATCTCCCAATAATCAATCAACCGCTTCCGACATGTTCAGATTAGCGGGATATCTGACACAACAACAACCGGATTTGTTTAAAATCACGGCCCAAAGAAGTTATTCCAATAAGAAACACAGCTGGTCGAATATCAGTCAGTTTCTTGGAAAAGACGGCTATTTAGGAGGAAAAAGCGGCTACACAGACGAAGCTAAGCAAACAGTCATCTCTGTTTTTTCCCTGCCTCTCGGAGAATCCGGATTTCGCCCTATTGCCATAACTCTGCTGCAAAGTCCGGACCGCCAAAAAGACGTGGAGGCCATTTTAAAATATCTGAAAAAAAACATATATTATGGCGGGCAAGCGGATGCCAACACTAATTGGGTGCAAGAAAAAATTGGAATGCCTGATATCAAAGACCCAAATTTTGTGATATTGGCTTTCGCCGGCGACGTAATGCTTGACCGTGGAGTAAAAAATTCAGTTATAAAAAATTTCAATAATGATTATTCTGCGTTATTTGAAAAATTGGATATATTCAAGAAATCCGATATCGCTTTTGCTAATTTAGAAGGTACCGCTTCAGATCAAGGTGTTGACCAGAAAAATTTATATTCCTTCAGAATGAATCCGGCCGTTATTCCGGCCCTGAAAGGAGCGGGCTTGAGTGTATTGTCTGTCGCCAATAATCACGTTGGAGATTGGGGCCGTATTGCCTACATTGATACTTTGGCGCGTTTAAAAGAAAATGAAATATTTTATACTGGAGGAGGAAATAATAAAACGGAGGCGGAAACGCCGGTAATTATAGAAAAATACGGAATGAAAATCGGTTATCTGGCATTTTCCGATGTTGGGCCTAATTGGATGGAAGTTGGCGACGAAAAAGCGGGTTTGCTTTTAGCGAACGACCCGAATTTTGATGAAATAGTAAAAAAGGCATCGGAACAGGTGGATTATTTAATAGTTTCTTTTCATTTTGGAGACGAATATCAGACAAAGCATAACGCCAGACAAGAATACTTGGCACACAAGGCTGTTGATAATGGAGCTAAAATTATTATCGGCCATCATCCGCATGTAGTAGAAGATACGGAAGTCTATAAAAATAGTTTTATCGCTTACTCGCTCGGTAATTTTATCTTTGATCAATCTTGGAGTAAACCGACAATGCAAGGCATGCTTTTAGAAATAAAATTAAGCAGAGATGGTTCTATGATTGTTAAAAAAGATACCACCCAGCTGAATTCCGTGTTCCAATTGGAAAAAGTAAATGAAGGTAAAGAAGAAAAAGTAAAATTCTAAAAAAATATCTACGCCATAGCGTAGATTAAAAATTCTCTTTTAGTATTTTTCTTAAATCTTTACGTAAATTTTCAGCATTCGTAAACAATATACTTTTTATTCCTAGCGTTTCGGCAACAACTATGTTTTTCTCTGAATCATCAATAAATAAACACTCTTCTGGTTGAGCATTTAATTTTTTTAAAATATTTTTGAAAGAAACAGGATCTGGTTTTGACACTTTCTCGTCGAAAGAATAAGAAATAACATAAAATAAATCATGAAACTTGAATTTTTTTTCGCAATAATCTATCCATTCTCTGGAATGAACCGATAGCAGAGCAAGCTTGTATCTGGATTTTTGTAATTCCAGGATAATTTCTCTAGTACCCTCCACTTCTTTGAAATTTTCACGTATATGTTCTTTTAGCCATTCTTGGGTTCCTACTTGCGGATATTCTTTCAAAACCGCCCGAATATATTCATCTTCACTTACATTTCCATGAAAAAATTCCTCCACCAAAGGCACAAGAAGAGGGGTCTTAAATCTAGACCAAGGGACTGGGTGAAAAAATGCATCATCTATTTTATGTTTCTCCGCCAAAGCTACTCCCGTATCTTTGATACCGGTCAATAAAACCTCGGACAAGTCAAAAATTATATTCCTAATTTTACTCATAGAGAAAAGGGTGAAATTTTTTTGCGACAAAGTGGAAAGCATCACCAAATAATTCTGGATTTTCTTTTAACTCTCTTTTTAATTCTTCTTCTGTAAAATATTTACAGCTTTCCGCTTCGTGACTTAATATTGGCTCTTTGTTTGAATAACTTTTATACATAATAAAAAAATGATTTTCTTGTCTCCCAATCACAAATCGATTAAATATCGTTTTCCCTATAAGTTCATATTTAAAATCGCCTCGCAAACCAAGCTCTTCATTCATTTCTCTTTTTAGCGCTTGAACATCTGTTTCTCCTGCACTAACATGTCCACCCATAGGAGAAACATACTGACCTTCATCTTGTCTTCCTTTTGATGGTTTTATGAGTAACCATCTACCATTTGAATCAACCAGTTGGCTAATTACTGTTTTATGTAAAAGTCCTTTTTCGTGTGCTTGTTGCTTGGAAACAACTTTAATGAAGTTGCCCTTTTCATCCACTATATCCACTAATTCATCTTGCGACATAAAAATTACAATATATTATTTTGCGATTTGAGTAGCTTCTTCGAACTTTACGGACAGAAGTTTAGAGGCCTCGTCGCCGCCGATAGTGATGCCGTAGAGAACGCCGGCGCGAGACATCGTCTCGCGATTGTGGGTGACGACAATCAGCTGGGATTGCTTGGATAATTTTTCCAGCATATCGCCGTATTTGCGCGAATTCGCTTCATCTAGGGCCGCATCGGTCTCATCGAGCACCAAGAATGGTGGAGGATTTACCTGTGACATAGCAAAAAGCAAAGCAATAGAAGTCAGTGAGCGTTCTCCGCCGGAAAGCGCTTGTAGTTCTTTAACCTTTTTATGTGGCAAGGACACATTTATTTCTATTCCTTTTTCAATAACCATTTCTTCATCATCTTCTAATCTCTCATCTTCATTTTCTTCTTCATTCTCATCAGATTCGGCGCTCTTTCGTTTCTTAATTTCAATAATGGAAAGTGAACCGTGTCCGCCTCCGAACATTAACGAGAAAAATTCCTGAAACTCCACGTTGATTTTTTTAACGCCTTCTTTAAATTCTATATCTATTTTTTCTTTCAAATCCAAAATAAGTTTCTGCAAAGATTTGATGCTGGCATCTAAGTCCTCCATTTCTTTCGCTAAAAATTGATCACGCTCCGAGACTTCTTTGTATTCTTTCATTAATTCTGCCCCGCTGCCCAGGCCCGCGTCTTCCAATTTTATTTTTATGCGCTCGATTTTTTTCTTCTGCTCTTCTTGGTTATTGTTCGCATCTTTTTCTTCAATTTTAAAATCTTTATAGGATAAAATACTGTTTCCGAGCAAGGCTATTCCTTCTTTTATCTCATTTTCAAATGCTTCCTTGCGCACTTTCAGGTTCCCCTCTTTTATGACAACCAGTTCCAGGGCTGAAGACAATTCCTGATGTCTGACTTTAAAAGTAAATTTTTCTCTTTCTAAGTCACGCAAGGCCTCCATCTCTTTGTTTATTTCTTTTTTCAACATCTCAACCGTTTCAGAAATTTCTTTTTCCTTATTTTCTATTCCTCGCATCTCTTCCAAAATATCTTTTTGACTTTTCTTTAAATTATCTATCTCGATATCATGATTGGATTTTTCTTTATCATTTTGAGAGAATCTCTTTAGAATGTTTTTGATACTCTGCAGAACGGGCTTAATTTCTTCAATACTTTCCTTCAAAAACGCCAAATCTATGGAATTATTTATCTCGCCAATTATTGTTTTTATTTCTTCCTGTGAAATTTCAATAAATAGAGATTTCTGTTCTTTCCTGTGCTCTTCCATTTCAATCATTCCTTCCATCCTGCCCAGTTTGCGCTCCAGTTCATTTTTCATCGTATGCACAGCGTTTAATTTCTGCTCGGCAGTTTTCAGTTCTTCTATTTTTTTACTTGCCCCGCCTTGGCGCGGGTTGCCTTCCGCGTCAGTATCTTCCGTATCGGAAATTTTGCCGAAAATATCTTTAAGCTCATTTTCTAACTTATTTCTTTCAAAAGATAAATTTATTTTTGCCTGATCTAAATAAATGCTTTCTTTTTTCAAATATTCACCATAAAGAGAGGAGAGTTCCACTTGCATTTCCTTCGTTTTCTCGAATTTTTCTACCTGTTTCTTCAAAAAATTAAGATGCGGAGAATTTTCTCTTCGCATAAGAACAACCTCCTTCATATTTTCACTTGTACGTTCAAGCTTTCTTTCGCTTTCTTTTATTTTATATTGATAAATCTTAAGCCCCAGCGCATCTTCCACCATTTCCTTTTTCTCTTTCGCGTTTGCATTCAAAATCCTATCCGCCTCACCTTGAGAAATAATATGATGTCCGGAAGAACCGATATTAACCGAAGCCAGCAGATTATGAATGTCCTTTAATCTGACCTCGGTACCGTTCAAAATATATTTGTTCAATCCGTCGGAAAAAACTTCGCGAGAAATCGAAATCGCATCATAATTCAAATTTATGTCTTCTCCTCCGTCGTTTGTCAATTTAAAAACCTTGTCAGTATTATTAAAATAAATTGTAACGGATGCCCGTGAACTTTTCGATAACTTCTTTGACCCCTTGAAAACCAAATCAGAACCTCCTTTCCCTCGCATTGATTTCATTGATTGTTCTCCCAGGACAAAACGAATTGCTTCGACAATATTTGATTTTCCAGATCCGTTCGGGCCGACGATAGCCACAATAGGATTTTCAAATTCTAAAACAGTTTTTTGAGCAAAAGATTTAAAACCATTTAATGAAAGTGTTTTGAGACGCATAATTTTAATCCAGCCAATTTCTTGCTTTTAACGCAGCTTCGGCTGCTTTTTGTTCGGCCTCTTGTTTTGACTTGCCCTTGCCTTCGGCAATCAAATCCGTCTTAAAATAAATACCCACAGTAAAATGTTTGTCATGGTCCGGCCCCGATTCATTTAAAACTTTATAAGCGGGAGTCGCGGACACAAATTCTTGCGCTTTTTCTTGCACCAAAGATTTCGCATCACGCCAAAGTTTTTTATTCACGATTTCTTCCGTCTTGGGTAAAAGATTTTTGGCGACAAATTTATTCACCGTATCGTAGCCCTGATCCAAATACATTGCTCCAACCAATGCTTCATAAGTATTGGCCAGAATATATTGTCGGGCCTTGCCGAAATCTTTCGCTTCACCCTTGGATAAAAGAAGGTAGTCGTTCATGCCTATTTTGGAAGCAATTTCAGAGATAATCAGGGCATTTACTAAAGCCGAACGTAGAGCGGTTAATTCTCCTTCATCATAATGCGGATATTTTTTGTAAAGAAAATCAGTGACGATAAGTTCCAATACCGCATCGCCCAAAAACTCCAGACGCTCGTTATGAGAAAGCGAAGCCGCCGGATTCTCGTTTATATAAGAACGATGCGTAAAAGCCTGTTTCAATAATTTTTTGTCTTTAAAAACAACTTTTATTTTTTTCTCAAAATCTGAAAACTGTATCATACTTGTTCCGCCGTGGCGGTGATTATTATTTTTTGCTAATAATTTCAATCGCCTTACTGATTAATGGAATTATGTCATTATAAATACGGAGTTCTGGAATCGCAGAAAGTGGAAACCATCGCGCTCCGTCAAGCCCACCGGATTTTTCAAGTTCAAGTTCTTTATCTTCACTCTTTGCCAAAAAATAAACAACTTTTTTCAAACTTTTTCCTTTTTCCGGATGCGTGGCAACATATTCGTTCTTCCCTAATTCTTGTTCCAGGTTAATATCAAGCCCGATTTCTTTCTTGATTGCTCTGATTGTCCCCTGTTCAACATTTTCGTCTGGTTCAATTTTACCCTTAGACAATGTCCAATAACCAAAGACATCATGCACAAAAGCAAACAAAATATCATCGCCTTTTTTGGTATAAACCACCGCACCACCCAATGTTTCAATCGGTAATTTTGTAATATCAAAAATTTCTTCGTATTTTTTCTTTTTACTAATTTGTTCTTTGCCGGGTTCTCCTATTTCTTTATAAACCGCGCCCAGCACCCCGTTTACAAACTTTCCGGAATTTTCCCCGCCAAACGTTTTTGCCAATTCTATCGCTTCATTGATGGCCACCTTCGGAGGCACTTCCTGTCGGTCACCAAAAAGAAGTTCAGTCAGACCGATTCTTAAAATATTTCTATCAATAACAGAAATTTTATCTATCGGCCAGTCCGGCGCCGCTTTTTCGATGATTTCATCAATTGCCTTGTGTTTTTCCAACACTTTCTCCATGAGAGAAAAAACAAAAACATCATCCTCTAATCCGGGAGCAAATTCTTTCAAATTTCTCTTCAATAAATCTTTTACTTCATTCTCTTTGAGACCACTGTTTTTTTTATCGTCGGGTAGGAAATCCCACTCAAAAAGCGTCTGGAGTACTATTGATCTTGAAAGGTGCCTATTAGCCATTGTTTAAAAAACAAAAATTACTTATTTTCCTCGGCTTTTTTCGCCTTAGCTTTCTTTTGCTTCTTTTCTGTTTTCTTTATTAAATCCAAAACTTTTTTACCGCGATAAAAACCGCAAGACGAACAAACCGTGTGGCATCTTTTCAGGGCTTTGCAATTTTCACACTTGGAAAAACTCGTACTGGCAAGCGCGTGGTGCGAACGCCTGTTTTTCGTATGTGATTTTGTACTTCTCATTCGTACTACCATAATGTATCTATCCTAGCATATTAAAGGCGAAAAGCAATTTTGGAATAAAAAATATTGTGTTATGATATAAATCTATGGAAAAAGGAGATAAATTAGACGGTTTAAGACATTCTTTGGCGCATTTATTAGCGGCAGCTGTGCGCGAGCTTTATCCGGGTTCACAAAATGCCATAGGCCCGGCTATAGAAAATGGTTTTTATCAGGATTTTGAAATGTCTAAGCAAATATCAGACGAGGATTTACCTAAAATTGAGATGAAAATGCGAGAACTGTTACCGAAATGGACTGAGTGGACAAAAAGAATAGTTACTTTGCCGGAAGTTAAAAAAGAATTCAGTTGGAATAAATATAAGGTTGAGTTGGCGGAAGAATTTGCACGAGAGAAAAAAACTCTTACTTTTTTTACTTGTGGTGGATTGATAGACCTGTGTAAAGGAGGACATAACCTACCACCCGCTACCATGGACCCCCGTAGTTTTAAACTCGACCACATCGCTGGCGCCTATTGGCGCGGAAATGAGAAAAACAAAATGCTCACACGCATTTACGGACTTGCATTCGCAACCAAAGAAGAATTGGAAGCTTATGTTAATCAAAGAGAAGAAGCCAAAAAAAGAGACCATAAAAAACTGGGAAAAGAGCTTGGATTGTTTACCGTATCAGACTTGGTTGGAAAAGGATTACCAATGTATTTACCAAAAGGCAACATTATAAAAACCGAACTGGAAAATTTTATTAGGCACGAAAAAGAAAAATTGGGTTATTCTTTTGTCACGATTCCGCACATAGCCAGAAAAGAACTTTATATTAAAAGCGGACACATGGGCAAATATGATGCGATGATGCCAATCATGACTGATGAAAACGGTGACGAGTTTGTCATGAAAGCAATGAATTGTCCCCATCATTTTGAAATATATAATGCCGAACAGCATAGCTACCGCGATTTGCCTTTTCGCATAGCGGAAAATACGACCGTGTATCGCAACGAAAAAAGCGGAGAACTGGCCGGGCTTCTGCGTGTTAAAAATTTAACTCAAGATGATACACATCACTGCATAAGACCCGACCAAATCGAATCGGAAATCGAAATAATTTTTGGTCTGATGCAAAAGGTTTACGGTTTATTCGGTTTTAATGATTATAAAGTTGAAATATCCATTCGAGATCCTTTGAATAAAGAAAAATATTTTGGCAACGACGAGACATGGGAAAAAGCTGAAAATATTTTAGTTCAATCCGCAAAAAAAATGGGGCTGAAATACAGCATCGAAGAAGGCGAAGCTGCTTTTTATGGACCAAAAATAGATATAAAAATAAAAGATTCCATCGGCCGAGAATGGCAACTAGCGACGATTCAGCTTGATTTCAATCAGCCGGAGAATTTTGAAATGGATTATGTCGGGGAAGACGGCAAAAAACATCGTATAGTTGTTTTACATGTTGCTATATTTGGATCTTTTGAAAGATTTATGGGTATTTTGATTGAGCATTATGCCGGCGCCTTCCCTCTTTGGCTTTCGCCGGTGCAAGTAAAAGTTATCCCTGTGCGTTCAAATCATAATGAATATGCGAAAGAAATTTTTGATTTACTGAAAGAAAACGGCATCCGCACGGAGTTGGATGATGGAGATTCGAATTTGGGCGGAAAAGTCCGCGATGCGAAAAACAACAAAATCCCCTATTGGATAGTCGTCGGCGATAAAGAAATTGAAGCAAAAAAAGTAAACCTCGAATCCCGCGACGCCGGCCAAATCGGCCAAATGTCAAAAGAAGAACTTTTGCAAAAACTTTTGGAAGAAATCAAAAATAAAAAATAAATTAAATGAAAAAATACATATTTCTTGGAGTGTTAATGATTACTTCGGGCTATATTAGTAATATACTATATGATTTTGGGGGAGGCGAAGTGTGGTCAGGGTTAACGTATGCTCCTGGCATCATTTTTGGTATATTAATGGGAATTTGGATTATCCTAAATACAAAGATAAAACCCATAAAAATTTTTTCATGGGTAATGATATCTGCCATAGCTTACTTAATTGCGTATTTTAGTGCCTACATCACGGGACTTGGGACTTATAACCTTTTTCTAAGCTTCTTTTTAGGTGGAGCAATAGGGGCATCAATTCTGGCGCTTTCTACAGACCGATTAATAGCGAACATAAGTTCGAAGAATTTTTGGCTTACTACTCTGCTGGGAGGATTATCTGGGTTAGTTTTTGTATATGATTGGGCGTACAATTACCAATATTTTTTCCACAGCTATATCATTTGGCAAACAGTAATAGGTATAACCTTAGGAGTATTAATAGAAAAAAATAAGACTACAAATTTAGATATAAATCTCCGCTAGTTTGATTCTATAAAATCCTCTAATTCTTTTACCGTGTCAACAATCCCGATAAGATTTTGATGGGGTTCACTTTTTAAAAAAGACCTGTCATGGACTCCCCAAGTAACGGCTACGGTCGGAATATTGGAAATATCAGCTTCTCTGACATCCCCTAATGCGTCTGTAATAAAAAGAATATCTTTTTTGGAAACATTATATTTTTCTTCTATTAACCTGAATTTTTCTACTTTACTTTTTGACAATTCAGCAGCAGCTACAAAATTAAACAAATGGGTTATGTTTGATTTTTCAAGAATCGGAAAACAGTTAAGCTCATAAGCGTTGGTATTAAGCACTAAAATATACCCCTCTGCGTGTAATTTTTCCAAAAATTCTCTAATCCCTTTAAACATCGGCATTTTGCTCTTTCCTTCTGAATATTCTTGGATTCTGGAGTTTTTTTCTTCTTCTGTTTCTTCTTTTTTTAGATGAGAATATTTCTTTATTTCCTCATGAAAATTTCCCTTGTGTATGTCTTTATACATTTCGTCCGTGGTGCCGGAATAATTTGATAAAAAATTATCTTTGGCAAAAGGAATAGTGTCAAACAACACTCCATCCATATCGAAAATTAATATTTTAAATTTTTTACTTGGTTTCATCATAATCTTCAAGATTTTTTTTAATAAAAGAATTAACAACAATCATAACCTCTTGCATATTATCCGGTTTACTTTCAGCAACTAGACAGGCAAATCTATAAATACTTTCGTTGGAAGTTGAAAGCCATTTGCCATTTTGTATAAGAAACAAAAGCAAGGTTGTAATTGCAATTCTTTTATTCCCATTCTGGAAAGGATGGTTTTTAATCATTAAATAAAAAAGAATGGAAGATTTTTCTATGAGACCTTTATATAAACTTTTTCTATCGAAAGTTTGAAAAGGTGTTTCAATACAGCTTTCCAATTTGTCTGGGAAGCGTGTTTTGAAATCGGGAATCGGCTCGTTCCATTCCATAAATTTTTTAGCGAGTTGAAAGGCCGTATATTCTACGTCCGCCAGATTAATACGTTTAATCGTTTTGCGAGCCATAAAAACTTTTACTCTTGTCCGAGTTTTCGTAAAGCAGGACCGTATTTTTTAAATACTCGTTCAACTGTATTTTCTATGTCTTTCTTTCGTCGTTCAGGAACAAAAATACCTAAAATCGCTTCATATTCTTCCTTGGGAACAATATAGTTTCTGCCAATTTTTTCGGCATGTATTTGGCCAGATTGAATTTTTTTAAAAATGGCTGTACGAGAAACACCAAGCAATTTGGCTATTTCCGGAGCAGAGAAATATTTTTTATCTTCTTTTTCTAAAACACGCTTATTTTTTAACATATATATAGGTTAACATATGTTAACTCATAAATCAAACAATTTTAAATATCAATCTCCGCTAGTTTGGCGTTGGATTGAATGAAAGATTTTCGTGGAGGGACTTCGGAGCCCATTAGAATATCAAAAATCTTATTGGCTTCTTCGGCGTCATCAATATTAACTTTTTTAAGTATGCGATTTTGGGGATCCATTGTCGTTTCCCAAAGCTCTTCCGGATTCATTTCTCCGAGACCTTTGAAGCGTTGAATATGAATTTTGGTAGATTTTTTTGCTTCGACAAGTTCAGGGCCTTCGGCTTCTCCCTCGCCTTGCTCGGGACCTTCGGCTTCGGCTTCTTGTATTTCGCTCACATCCGTATTTTTACCGACAATTTTTAATTTTTCATCATCGGTATAGGCGTATAAAATTTCTTTGCCTTTTTTTATTTTATAAAGAGGTGGCTGAGCAATATAAATATAACCAGCTTCAACAACTTGTCTAAAATATCTATAAAAAAGAGTTAGGAGCAAAGTGCGAATATGCGAACCATCCACGTCGGCATCGGTCGCAATAATTATTTTATGATAACGCATTTTTTCTAAATCGAAAGTATCGCCGATGGAAGTACCCATAGCAATCACCAACGACTTTACTTCTTTGGAAGCGAGCATTTTATCAATGCGCGCACGCTCTACATTTAAAATTTTACCGCGGAGGGGCAATATTGCTTGTGTACGGCGATCGCGTCCTTGCTTGGCGGAACCTCCGGCCGAATCTCCCTCTACTAAAAATAATTCTGATTCGGATGCATCTTTGCTTTGACAATCGGCCAATTTTCCCGGCAAGGTCATTCCCTCCAAAGCGCCCTTGCGAAGCACTGAATCTTTGGCCGCTTTGGCCGCTTTGCGGGCTTTTAATGCAAGAATTGACTTATTAATTATTGCCTTGGCTTCATCCGGATTTTCTTCCAAAAAGTTTGCAAAGGCGTCTCCAAAAACCGTCGCTACCGCCCCCTGAGCTTCCATACTACCCAATTTCCCTTTGGTCTGACCTTCAAATTGGATTTCGCGGAGTTTTACAGAAATAACAGCCGTCAAACCCTCTAAAACATCATCGCCGGTAAATCCGCCTTCCGACTCTTTCAGCATTTCGTTTTTCTTACAGTAAGTATTGAGAGTTCGAGTAAGCGCTGTTTTAAAACCAGTAATATGTGTTCCGCCTTCTTGGGTATAAATATTATTGGCGAAAGGAAAAATTCTATCTACAATATCATCCCCGTATTGGAGAGCTATTTCCACGCCAACTTTATCAAGTTCTTTTTCAACATAAAAAATATTGTTCTGAATTGGTTTTTGGAATTTGTTGTAATATTTTACCAGCGAAACCAATCCGCCTTCAAAATAAAAAGAGTCTGAAGGAAGTTCTAACCCAAGGTCTCTAAAATAAAAAACATCAGATTCATTTAATCCTTTTGTATTGTCCCATCCACGAGCATCAATTACTGAAATTTTTAATTTTTTTACCAAATACGCCTGCTGGCGAATATGATTTATTACCGTACTCCAATCAAATTTTATATTACCGAAAATTTCTTGGTCCGGCTCAAAAGTGATAATCGTACCATGAAGTTTGGAGGCGCCAGTTTTTTTGACGGCAAATTTTTTCTTACCTTGAGAATATTCCTGAATATATTTTCCGCCATCCCGATGCACTTCCGCTTTACAATAAATAGAAAGAGCATTCACAACAGAAGCGCCGACCCCATGCAATCCCCCGGAAACTTTATATCCTTCCCCACCGAACTTCCCTCCGGCATGCAGCGTCGTCATCACGGTTTCCAAAGCAGAAACTTTTGTTTTCTTGTGCATATCAACCGGCACCCCTCGGCCATTATCGGCTACTCGAACACGGTTATCCGGAAGAAGAACAATTTCAATATCATTACAAAAACCACCCATCGCTTCATCGCGGGAATTGTCAAAAATCTCCCAAACTAGGTGGTGTAGCCCTTCCGGCCCTGTAGTGCCAATATACATGCCTGGACGGCGCCTGACGGGCTCTAGGCCCTCTAGGACGGAAATGTCAGAGGCATCATAATGATGCCCTTTTTCGGCATCTTTTTTATCCTTTTCTCCCTTTGTCATATAGGTATATTATATCAAAAAACTATCCCAAATACCAGCTCCTTTTCTCCAAAAAATCTTTACTTTTGAACAATTTTTCTTTATATTAAAGAAATGAGAAATATTGAAATTACTTCAAACGAAGAAGCTGTTCTAAAAAAGGAATTAGAAAGTAAAAAAGATGCCTATTCGGAAAGAATGAAACGCTATCTTTCTATGCCGGACTTATCCCGAACCCTTGGTAGCCCAATCAAGGAAACCGTAGACCGAATACTAGCTAATCCGTATTTTAAAGATTTGGATATAATCAAAATTCCGGAAATTGTTCCGGCGGATATTAGTTTTGACTTATTCGATTTTCCAGCCGATCATCCAGCGAGGAGCAAGTCCGATACTTATTACGTCAACGACAAAAATATTTTGCGCACCCACACAACCGTGATGTGGTACTACTATTTGGAAAACGAAGAAGTAAAAAAAAGAATTGCGGAGAATAAACCGGTGGGCGCTTTTTGTTTTGGTAAAGTTTATCGCAAAGATGAAGTCGACAGAAAACATATGAATGTTTTTCATCAAATTGACGGATGGTACTTGGCGCCGAAATCTTTAAAAACTATCGGGCAGAAAGATTTGGAAGAAGCTTTAGGAAATATCGCTAAAGCGGTATTCGGACCGGATGTAAAATATCGTTTGAATAAAGATACCTTCCCCTATACGGATCCATCCTTGGAAATGGAAGTTAATATCAACGACAACTGGGTGGAAGTAGTGGGTTGCGGCGTGGTTAAAGGCAGTGTTTTGGAAAAATTGGGAGTTGATTCGACAAACTATACCGGTTGGGCTTTCGGCTTCGGCTTAGAGCGTTTGGCAATCGTCAGCATGGATTTACCCGACATCCGTCTCCTTTGGAGTGAAGACGAAAGAATAAAAAAACAACTAAAACTTGACCAGAAATTCATGGAAGTCAGCAAATATCCGCCAATCGTAAGAGATATTTCTTTTGTAGTAAAAAATGACTTTATTCCAAATGATTATTTCGACCTTACCAGAGAAACCGCACCGGGGCTTGTGGAAGAAGTAGAATTATTAGATAAATATGAAAATACGGAAAAATTTGGCGAAGGAAAAATAAGTTATGCTTTTCGAGTGACCTATCGTTCACTTGATAGAACCCTGACCGGCGCTGAAATTGACAAGGTTCATAAAAAACTCGAGGAGGAAACCACAAAAGTTTTTGGAGGTGTAATTCGCTAAAATTATGGACCAAAAAACAAGAAAAATTTACATACTTTTATTCGTAGTTTTCTTTGTCTTCGCGATTATTGGATTCTATTTGGGTTGGCTCGACAACGGCCCGAGAATTTTTTAGATTTTATAAATCTCTGCCATTTTGCAATACTCGCATTCGGTATTTTTGCCGTAAGAATTATAATTGCACGGCCGCTCTACCCATTCCCCTGTTTTTACTAAATTATCATAATCTTTTATGTCTTTTACGATTAGGTCTATCTGTTCATCATTTATTTTCGTATCATAAAAAGTTTCAGCCTCATTTTTAGCTTCCACAAATTCAAGCCGTGATTCTTGCACATCCATTTTCCATTTTGGGCTTTGTTTAATAAGATAGGAATACATTGCCAGTTGGCGCAGATAACCGCTCATTCTCTCTTCTTCGTCCATTTTTTCTATTTCACTTTTTTTTCTGACACCCCCGGTTTTAAAATCGGTCACTCGCACTTTTTTTGCGTCCAAATTTTCTATCAGGTCTATTTTCCCGTAAATATTTAAAAGGGGAAATTTATCATCAACCACTGAAACACTTTGTTCATTTTCTCTATTTTTCTCTATTTCCGGCAATCTGTTTTTTACCCATCTGGAAACTATTTTCAGAACTTCTTTATTATTATTTGTTATTGTTTCCAATTCTTTCGGAGTTGGAACTTTTTTAAGTTTTAAGATTTGATCGATAGCTTTATGCACGGCATTCCCGAATTCCAAACTTTCCGATTTTGGCTCTGGCAATTGGAGCAAGTTTCGGAAATACCATTTCCAGGGACATTCAAAAAAATTATTTAGAAGAGAAACAGAAACTTTTTTATCTTCGTAGTCTCGGGCAACTAATTTTATCAAATCTTTCAGATTAGCGTGTTCTTCTTTTGTTTGCTTTTTTTCTACATATGCTTTTTCATCACGACTTAAAATTATCTTTTCCGTTTCTTCGGCTTTTTGTTTTTCAAAATTATCTTCCAAATCGGCCACAATATGCGCCAGCTCCTGATCTCCGCCAGTATAAGACTTTAGCGCGTAAGAAACAGTGCAAAATCTTTTGGCTCGCGTAATCGCCACATATAATTCCCTTTTCAAAACCATCTCATCTTTCTTTTCAATTTTATCTTTGAGGGATTCCGGCAAGACAAAGCCCTCGCGCCTAGTCCCGGAAAAAGATCTTTCGTCCATGTGCGCTATCCATACATAATCGAATTCAAGCCCTTTGGAACCGTGCAAAGTAAGAACTTTTACGCCTTCATTCGGAGAAAATACGGCCAATGGAACGCTCTCTCCATAGCTTTCTATCCTGTTCAAAAAGTCCAAAAAATCTTTCAAGTTTATTTTTGGATTTTTTTCGATTTCGAGCAAAACCAGATGAAGCATTGTCCGCAAAACTTCTATCCGAACCACAAGCTCCTCGTGATTTTTAGAAGTATCGAGTAAAAATTCTGTTCCGATTTTTTGGATAAGGGAATAAAGAGGTTCCGATGAAAAATAGAGCCATGATTTTAATTTTTGAATCCAAACATTCACTTCGTTTTTATCCTTAAATAAATTATTTTCCTCTTCGGTTATATTAAGCAGAGAAAAATCGCGCATCTTGTTATTTTTCAAAAAATCATGCGCTTTAAACGGAGAAATTCCGGAGAGCCGATCAAAAAAGGACTCGGCCAAGGCAACTCCGTTATTGGGGTTGGCGATAATTTTCAAAACTCTTACAAAAGACAAGGCCTCTGGCGCATCAAAAAAATCCATCATTTCTCCGCCGGCTACCGGAATACCCATGTCCTTGAGGATGGTGACAGCGCTTCGCACTTGGCGATTTTTGGGAACCAAGATGGCCATATCATTCGCATCGTGCTCTTTCTTTATTTTTTCTTTTATTTCTAAAGCTGAAAAAATTATTTCGTCTCTGGGATAATACGCTTCAACCAAGCGAAGCGCGTGATTTTCTTTATGGTGACTTTTTAATTTTCCTTTGGTAATTACGCTCTCCAGTAAATTATGGGCGGAATCGAGAATGTTTTGAGTGGAGCGATAATTTTCAACCAATGTAATTAGTTTGGCCTTCCCGAATGTATCTTTAAAATCCTGAAAATATTGCAGGGATGCTCCGCCGAAGCCGTAGATGAGCTGGCGATCATCTCCAACCACAAAAATGTTCGGTTTTTCTTCCATCCCCCAAACTTTCTCCAAAAATTCATTTTGGATTCCGCTTGAATCCTGATGCTCATCAATCAGAATATAAAGAAAATTCTCTTTAATATAATTTTTGGCCTCGATTGATTCTTCTACAATAAAAACAAGTGATTCCAAAATATCTTCATAATCGAATAAATTTTTTTCTTTTTTCTCCGTTTCATAAATGTTGTAAAATTTAACGGCCTCAAGTGTGCGAGAAAGACCTTCAATTTTTTTCTGTACTTCTTTTTTTAATTGACCTTTGCTTTCTCCGCGAGAAGAAATGCTGGAAGGATCTTTTTTAATATCTTCTGTTTCCTTTTTGATTTCATTTTCAAAATTATCCGAAGTAATACGTTCTCTTTTTAAAAAAGAAATCAGGCCCTTCAAGTCCTTAAAATATCTCGATGAATCCGAGCGCGGACGGATATATTCCCACTCATTTTTTTGCAAAATTCCATCACACAGGGCAATCGCGTCTTTCTCATCCATCAATTCCGGTTTTTCATCGAGTCCCAATACGGAAAAATATTTATCCAATATATCCATACCAAAACTGTGAAAAGTGGAAACTTTTACTTTCGAAGCTTCGGTCCCGATATATTTGCGCAATCTTTCACGCATGGCCTTGACTGCGGAATTCGTAAAAGTTAAACATAAAACACCATCGGCCTTAATGTCGGTCTTCAGGAGAATATTGCCTATGCGAAGAGCCAATATCTGCGTCTTCCCTGTTCCCGGCCCCGCCACAACCATCACCGGGCCATCGATGGTATCCACTGCCTCTTTTTGGGCCGGGTTCAGTTTTTTGTATTCGCTATTGAATTCTGTTTCCGATTTGGGAGACATTTTAAGTTAAATTTAATTTATTAAAATGCAGTTTGGATTTCCAGAAGAAAAATCCAATAATAATAAAAGTACAGAGAGGTGATAAGTATTCAGGAATTTTAAAACCAAAACTGTGCAAGATCATAATGATACCCAAAACTAAAATAGAATACATTGCCCCGTTTTTCAAATAAACATATTTTTTGAT
>Ga0172379_10005570_pt1 | contig 17519 bp, 14 predicted proteins | sample GrowelOW334metaG_FD_119756 | JGI IMG/M metagenome (GOLD analysis project Ga0172379, IMG submission 119756) | Groundwater microbial communities from an aquifer near a municipal landfill in Southern Ontario, Canada - Groundwater well OW334 metaG | ecosystem: Environmental > Aquatic > Deep... | reverse complement strand
GGTCGAGGCGGGTTCCCGCGAGGTCAAGCTGAATCTAGACGAGTCCGATTACGGTATCCGCGTCGAAGTCGTCGACGACGGCAAGGGAATGAGCGAAGAGGAGCTGAAGCGAGCGCTCGACCCGTTCTATACGGACGGATTGAAGCATGCCAAGCGGAGGGTCGGCTTAGGCCTTCCTTTTCTCGAGCAGGCTACGGCTCAGTCGGGCGGAGAATTCGCCATCGAGTCGAAAAAAGGGAGGGGCAGTCGGGTGAGCTTCGGCTTTCCCGCGGCGAATGTGGATTCCCCTCCAATGGGCGAGCTTCCGGCTCTTTTTCTATCGGCACTCGCGCTGTCGGGTGATCACGAAATGCTCGTCCGAAGAACGAGGCGTGCCGGCTCGCGAGGTGCCGTCGCGCTCGATTACGAGTTCAGGCGAAGCGAGCTATTAGAGGCCCTTGGAGGGCTCGAGCTCGCCTCTTCGCTAGCCCTGCTTCGCGAGTTTCTCGCGTCGCAGGAAGATGATGGCGACGCCGAGTCGTCAGTCGGAACCTGCGACGCGACGTCGCAGGAAGATGATGGCGACGCCGAGTCGTCAGTCGGAACCTGCGACGCGATGTCGCAGGAAGATGATGGCGACGCCGAGTCGCCAGTCGGAACCTGCGACGCGACGTCGCAGGAAGATGAAAATGAAGTGAACGCGTCGGGGAAGTCGGCATGACGAAGGCCGGACCCGACGGAAGGAGACGATTCCATGGCTAAGATGACCCTCGAGCAGCTCCGCAAGCTTCGCGAGGACAAGAAACAGGATCTGTCCCGCCGAGAGGTGGAGGGCAAGGAAATCCAGATCATTGTCGGAATGGGCACCTGCGGTATCGCGGCGGGCGCCAAGCAGACTTTTGACGAGCTGGTAAAAGCCGTCGACGAGTATGGCCTTGGTAATGACGTGATCATTAGGCAGACCGGCTGCATGGGCCTCTGCTATGTCGAGCCCACGGTCGAAGTCGTCGTGCCGGGCATGCCCACGGTCATCTACGGGAAGATGACCCAGGACACGGCGAAGGACTTGGTCCGCAAGCACCTCGTGGAAAAGCAGCTCCTCAATAATCACATTTTCGACCGGCCCGCGGCCGATATCGTGAAGAAGTAAGGCGGAGGGATCGAATGGCCTACAAGAACTTCATATTGGTCTGCGGAGGCACCGGATGCGAATCCTCCAAAGCCGACGAGATATTCAAGAACCTTCTCAAGGAAGCCGAAGCGCAGGGTGTCAAGAACGATGTCCAGGTCGTAAAGACTGGTTGTTTCGGATTCTGCGAGAAGGGACCGATCGTCAAGGTGCTTCCGAGCGAATCCTTCTATGTCGAAGTCAAGCCCGAGGACGCCAAGGAAATCATTTCCGAGCAGGTCGTTAAGGGACGAGAGGTCAAGCGCCTTCTATATAAGAAGTCCGCCCAAACTTCGGCGACCGTCAAGATCGAGGACATCGATTTCTACCAAAAGCAGTTCCGCATCGTTTTGAGGAATTGCGGCGTAATAAATCCCGAGAATATCGACGAGTACATCGCGCGCGACGGCTATGCCGCCCTCGAGAAGGTTCTCTTTACGATGAAACCGGAAGATGTCGTTGCCGAGCTTAAAACCGCGGGCTTGAGAGGCCGCGGCGGCGCGGGTTTCCCGACCTGGCTGAAATGGGACCTTACAAAGAAGGCTCACGGCGATCAGAAATACGTAATTTGCAACGCCGACGAAGGCGATCCGGGCGCCTATATGGATCGTTCGACAATCGAAGGCGATCCTCACTCGATTATCGAGGCGATGATGGTCTGCGGCTATACCGTAGGCGCCAACAAGGGCTTCGTCTATATCCGCGCGGAATACCCCCTCGCCATTGACCGCCTCAAGATCGCCATCAAACAGGCTAAGGAATACGGCCTCCTGGGCGATAACATTCTCGGTTCGGACTTCTCCTTCGACCTGGAGATTCGCCTCGGCGCCGGTGCCTTTGTGTGCGGCGAAGAGACGGCTCTCATGAGGTCGCTCGAAGGTAACCGCGGCATGCCCGTACCCAAGCCGCCCTTCCCGGCCATTTCCGGCCTCTGGAAGAAACCGACCGTCATCAACAATGTCGAGACTCTGGCCAATATCCCCGTCATTCTCACGAGGGGTGGAGCCTGGTTCGCCAAAATCGGTACCGAGAAGAGCCCCGGAACTAAAGTATTCGCCCTGACCGGCAAGATCAACAATTCCGGTCTCGTCGAAGTTCCCATGGGCACCACTTTGCGCGAGATAATTTTCGACATTGGCGGCGGCATCCGGAATAACCGGAAGTTCAAGGGCGTCCAGACCGGCGGGCCCTCGGGCGGCATCATCACCGAGAAGGATCTGGATTCTCCCATCACCTACGAGAGCCTCACCGCCCTCGGCTCGATGATGGGCTCGGGCGGAATGATCGTCATGGATGAGGACGACTGCGTTGTCGACGTCTCCAAGTTCTATATGGAGTTCTGCGTCGACGAGTCCTGCGGCAAGTGCGCACCCTGCCGAATTGGCACCAATCAGATGCATGCCATTCTCGAGAAGATCACGAAAGGCAATGGCGAAGAATCCGATCTCGACAAACTTGAAAAGATCGGCAAGGCCATGACAAAGGCCTCTTTGTGCATGCTCGGCGGTTCGGCCGCCAACCCGACTCTTTCGACGGTAAAGCATTTTCGCGAGGACTATCTGGCGCATATCCGCGACCATAAATGCCCCGCCGGCGTCTGCAAGAGCCTCGTCGTCTATTCGATCGACGCGGCAAAGTGCATAGGCTGCGGCCTGTGCGCGCGCCGTTGCCCCGTGCCCTGCATCGCAGGGGATAAAAAGCAGCCGCATGTGATCGATCAAGCGAAGTGTATCAAGTGCGGCGAGTGCTTCAAGGTCTGCAAGTTCGGCGCGGTCCTCAAGAACTAGGCGCGGCAAGGAGAAAAGGAAATGGTCAACGCCAAGATAAACGGAATTCCCCTTCAGGTCGCCGAGGGCACCACGATCCTCGACGCGGCTCAGAAGGTTCACGTAAAGATACCCAAACTCTGTCATAACCCCGACCTCGAGCCCTGGGCCGCTTGCGGGATCTGCGTCGTCAAGAACGGCAAGAGTCCCAAGATGCTCCGCGCCTGCTGCACGCCGGTAGACGAGGGAATGGACATAATCACGAATGACGCCGAGCTCGTGCAGACCAGGAAAACGGTTCTCGAGCTCATCCTGTCGACCCATCCGGACGACTGCCTCGCCTGCCCGCGCAATCAGGAGTGCGAACTCCAGACCTTGGCCGCCGAGTTCGGCATTCGCGAGCAACCCTTTCCGAAGCGGCTGCGCGACCTCCCCGAGGATCGCTCCACGGGTTCCCTCATCCTCAACCCCGAAAAGTGCATCCGCTGCGGACGCTGCGTGAAGGTTTGCCAGGAGATGCAGAATGTCTGGGCGATCGAGTTCCTCGGCCGCGGAGAGAAGACCCGCATCGCGCCCGCCGCCGATGTCGCCTTGGGCGACGGACCGTGCATCAAATGTGGCCAATGCTCGGCCCATTGCCCGGTCGGCGCCATTTATGAAAACGACCAGACGAAGGAAGTGTGGGACGCGCTGCTCAAGCAAGGCGACGATGCCAAGACCTGCGTGGTCCAGATCGCCCCCGCGGTCCGCGTAGCCCTTGGCGAGGCCTTCGGCCTGAAGCCGGGAACGAATCTCACGAAGAAAATCTATTCCGCCCTGCGCCGCATGGGCTTCGACGTGATTTTCGATACCAATTTCGCCGCGGACCTCACCATTATGGAAGAGGGTACCGAGTTCGTGAAGCGATTCACGAAGAGCGCCGGCGAAGGTCCTCTTCCTCTTATCACGAGCTGTTGCCCGGCATGGGTGGATTATATGGAGAAGTATTACGCGGATATGATCCCGAACTTCTCCACCGCCAAGTCGCCGCAGCAGATGATGGGCGCGATGATCAAGACCTATTGGGCGGGAAAGGCGAATGTAGCCCCCGACAAGATTTTCTCCGTCGCGGTCATGCCCTGTACCGCCAAGAAATTCGAAAACGGGCGCGACAAGACGATGTACTCTTCTGGTCAGAAGGATGTCGACATAACCCTGACGACCCGCGAATTGGCTCGCATGATCAAGCAGGCCGGAATCGATCTCTTGAATCTGCCCGACGAAGAAGCCGATTCCCCGATGGGTCCCTATACCGGCGCCGGCACGATCTTCGGCGCGACCGGCGGCGTAATGGAAGCCGCGGTTCGCACCGCCTATAGCCTGGTTACCGGCGAGGATCTCAAAGACGTAAACTTCACCGGCGTCCGCGGTATTTCCGGCATCAAAGAAGCGCGCATCAATATCAAGGGTATCGAAGTCCGAGTCGCGGTCGCCCACCAAATGGGAAACATCGCCCAGGTGCTCGAAGAGGTCCGCAAGGCCAAGGCCGAGGGCAGGGAAACTCCCTGGCATTTCATCGAAGTGATGGCCTGTCGCGGCGGATGCATCGGCGGTGGCGGCCAGCCTTACGGCGCCACCGACGAGGTCAGGAAACTGCGCATGCGCGGCATCTACGACGATGACGACCAGTCCACCTACCGCTGCTCGCACCAGAATCCCTATATCGGGCAGGTGTACAAAGAGTTCCTCGGAGAGCCCTGCGGCCACAAGTCGCACGAGCTTCTCCACACGCACTACGAAGCCAAGGAAGTCTATAATAAATAGGAAAACCGCGCGGTGCCCGTGTTTGGGGTGCCGCGCGGCTTTTGCGCTCAAGGATCGCGGATCGCGCGTTTCCCGCTTACTTTTTCTTCCCTATTGTTATGATTATTTCCTCATCGGTGGCAGCTTGTTTCAAGCTGCCCACGAGTCCGAGGATCGTATTGCCCACGATGTCCTTAGCGAAATCGTTGAGGGGAACCAATTTGCCCCCCGCCGTAATCGACACTTCTCTGTCCATGGCCGCCTCCAATAAATTCACGAACGAAGCTATATCGTCTGGATCCGCGACGCGGACCCCCTGTTTTCTGGCTCTTGCCGAAAAGGCGGGATCGGCCGAAACGACAATATTTGCCCAGTCGAGCGGGTGTTTGGTTTCTTGCGATTCCGCGGGCGCGGAATCCCGGTCTTGCCCGCTAACTCGAGCGTCGCCGTGAGCTATGATTAAGACCTTGATGGCATCCTCGACGACGAGACCTTCGGAGAGTATGAGCGAAGCGTCGGGGAAAAGCGATTCGAGCCAGGCTCGGTCGCGCAAGTCGGGTGTAGGGGAATACAGGACCGTGAGCCCGCCTTCGCCGCTACCTATGAAAGCCGTCGACGCCGCGCCCGCCGCCCTGAAGCGGGCGGAGTCCTTGCCTGGCGGTTCGAAATCGCCGCCGTGACGCGTGCATTTGACCGCGGCGCAGCTTCTTCCTCGACGCTTGAGTTCGGCTATCGTGGCTACGACGAGATTCGTCTTTCCGCTGCCGGACCAGCCGACGAAAGAAACGATGAGAGGGTGAAGCTTCACGGCGGTACTATAGCGCGCTCTCGGCTTAGGCGCAACGCGCTTTCAGTCGTCGCTTCCGGGAGATCCCGAGCCTCGTCCACGCTTGATTGTGGAGCGCTTGTGTTTCGAGTCGAGGCGGCGTTCGCGAGCCGCCCTGCCGGGCTTGGTGGGGCGGCGCGTTTTCGGGATGGCTGAGGCGGCGGTCAAGAGCTGCTCGATGCGCGACAGCGCGATCGCTCGGTTGCGGATTTGGTCGCGTTCCTCGTCGACGATGACGAGGAGTATCGCGCCTCCGCTGCCGTCTTCGACTATTCGGTTGGCGAGGCGCTCCTTCGCGAGGGCGAGTTCGGCTTCGCTCAAGCCAAGTAGGCTTGAAAGCTCGATTCGGGCGATGACCTTCGAGTTTACCTTGTTGACATTCTGCCCGCCCGGCCCGCCCGAGCGAGCAAAATCCATGCGGGTATTCGCCTCGATGGAGCCTATGAGCGCGGGTCTATCCATGGGTTCCCCTTTTTGCCAGACCAGGCTGAGCTAGACGTAGCGCGGGAATGGGGGATCGGGCGGCGATTGAGAACGATGTTTTAGGACCTATGCCGAGGTTTCCCGTTTCCCGTTCTTCCGGGTTCTCGATCAGAACGCGATCGCCGCGGCGAAGCGAGCGGAATCCCATCGCGCGAGCGCGCTCGTCGTCCAGAGGCGCTGAGATAGTCACGAGACGGCCTTCGGAGCAAAGAATGAAACGGAGGCGTCCCGCCTTGTTGAGCATGGGATCGGAGACGACGCGGGGGAGCCGAAGCGGAGAGGTCCCCGACGATGAAGTCGAATCGGAGGGCTTTGTCGACGTATCCGTGGCGTATGCCGCTTTTTCTTGAGTTGAGGAGTCGCGCGATACGGCGAACCAGGTCGCTTTTACGGAACGGCGATCGAGGCCGGCCGCGCGCGCGATCGAGGCTATCGGCTCCGGCGGAAACCATTCCGCCTCGGAATGGCAGCTTCGATCGGGACCAGCCGCGAGGGCGGGGCATGGATAGGATCCGGGGCAGGGACCCGCGATCGCGTGGCCATGGGCGGCCAGAGCGTCGCGGAGAGCCAAAGCCTCTCCCGCAGTCGAAAGAAGGGCCGGTTCGAGAACGAGCAGCGTACCGCCGGGCGAAAGCTTTTTTATCGCCGCCTTGAGGAGGGCGAGACGGAGGTCGAAACGCTCGCTGGCCGACCGATCTCGCCAAAGCTCGTTCAGGCAATGTCCCATGGAAACGAGATCGAAAGGACCGTCGGGAAGAGCGGCGCTCGATTCGAGGTCGAGCGCGAGCGTTTCGATGCGCGTTGCGCGATTCTTACTACCCGCTCTCGCGTGCTCGCGAGGATCGAGAAGGTTCCGGGCGAGGGAGAGCGCGCGGGGACTCGAGTCCACGAGGAGCAGCTCGTCCGCGCCGGCGTCCTGGAGGGCCGCTGCGAAGGGGCCGGGACCCGATCCCAGGTCGAGGACTTTTTTCGGGCGCGCGCCGAGCTCGGCCAAGGCCAGCGACGCCTGGAGGTAGGAGACGGGCCAATAGTAAAGAAGATAGGCTCCGAGGAGCTCGGGACTTTCCATATACGGCAAGCCGGGAAGCTCGCGACGTCCGGTTAGTCCTCGCTGAAGGGCGAGGAGCGCATTCGCGACTTTTCGCAGTTCTTGCGGCATGAGCGGGGATTCGCAAAGGCTTTCGCCTCGATCGGCAGCTTCGGAGCGGATCTCTCCCGAGCGCCACAAGGAGACGAGGCTGGGGATGCGATTCGAAAGCTCGGCGCCGGCGAAGGGCCGCGGGGCTTCGTCCAGCACGAGGCCGCCGGCGGCGCCCGGACGAGGCTTTCTTTTCGAAAAGGCGGCGGCGGGGCGCGAAGGGAGGTTTTTCGATTTCATCGCCGATTCGTCAAGCCGCTCTCGGCTCGGGATCGGATTCGTTCGGCTCGCCGCCGTTTCCGGATGCGAGGCTCAGAAGGAGTCCGATTCGCGCCAGAGCGCTTGGAAGGGCTTCGGTCAGCAGGCGTCTGTCACCCGCTTCATCGGGAGAAAGCGCGATGAGGGCTTGGGCGAAATCGGACATCGTCGCGACGCCCGGTTTCGAGTCGGTTTCGGCTCCTCTATCGAGATCCACCTCGGATATTTTGCGGGCACCATCGGCTAAGGTCGAAGGCATGTGCTTGCATAGAGCCAGAACGGGTTTATTGTCGCGGTTCAAGCTCGGAGTGAAACCGAAGAGCCTGCATATTAGGGCTCGCGCGGGATAGATGCCGCAATGAGCGCTCGGTTCCTCGGCGTTATAAAAAGGGCAGGCCTGTTTTCCATCACCTTTTTTGTCCGCACATTGGAGCGGAGTGTTCGCGCGGCGAGAGGTCGCGATCAAATACGCGGCGATATATTCGGCTTCGAGAGGAAGGACATCGGGGATAAAACTTTCGCAGCAAGTGCCGCAGCCGGGAGGGCAGGAGAGGGTTTTCGATGCTGGAAAATCCGAACGCATGTTTGATTGCGCGCTATCGATTTTCGCGTATAAAGCCTCGACATCTCGGAAGCGGGACTCGAAGGACGTGCCGCCGAGTGTGGCGAGAATGGTATCGGAAAGTTCCATGGTAGTGCCTCGATAAGAGATGGAAAAACTATCCGGCGGCAGGCTCAGTGTCAAGGCGGGAACGCGGCGCGAGATAGGTCCTTGACGGTCGCGAGTGGGGCGGATAGGGTGTTGCGGCGCGGGCGTCCAGGATGACCCGCCCAAGGAGATACGATGAAATCCATCCGCGCCGCCTTCGCCGCGGCTTTTCTTTTCTGTGTCGTCCTCGTTTCGACGACGGCTCAAAACGCTCCCGCCGCTCCAAGCCCAAACGCGGCGGCGCTTCCCGAAGCCAAGCCGGCGACGCAGCGCTTGGCCGATATGTACGCGTCCGCCCCTGCCTCGACTCGGGCCGCGATCAAGGCTTCGACCGAGCTTGCGGCGCTAGGCAAGTGGAAGAGCGCCTTCGACGGCGTGAGCGCGACCGACCCGGACAATCGCGATCCCTATATTCTCGCCGCCAAGATCGGCCTCGTTTTGGACGGTTTTATTCGCACGACTATGCACCGTGGTTTCGCGTTAAAGGATTTTGCCGCCGGCGAGAGCCTCGTGTCTCTGCGGGCGGCTGACGGCGAATTCGAAATGATCGAGTTCGATCCGGCGGCCCTCGCCGAGGCTCAGTCGATGGCGGGAATTCCCGTGCCGCCCGTTCTCGAGAAAGCGATAGCGGATTACTTCTTTTCGGTGCTGAATCTCTTTTCTGGCGCATGGCTCGCTCCCGACGAGGAAGTAGGCGCGATGAGTCTGGCCGGATACGCCCGCGCGCGCGAAGGCGGTGCCTACGACGCCGCGAGTCTGTCCAACGAAAGCGAGCTTCTAATCCGATCGGATCGTTCCGACGAGGCTCAACCCTTGCTGCGAGAATCTCTCGCGCTCGATTCCACCGCTCCGTCGACCCATTTCAATATGGCGGTTAGCTTGCTTACGCGCGGCGAGGCCGCCGAGGCATTGCTCGAATTCGACGCGGCGATCAAGGGATTCCCAATCGGGGACGCGTCCGAAAAATTGTTCGGAGCCTATACGCTCGCGGCTCGCGCCGCGGCCTCCATGGGCGATCTTGCGAGATCCTTCGCGTATCTCGACACCGCGGAAAAGACTTTCCCCGAAGATCCCGCGCCTGGGCTTGTTCGGCACTTCGTGGCGGTCGAGAGCAAGGACGCGTCGGCCGCGAACTCCGCCGCCGACGCCATTTACGCGCGTTGGCCGGCATCTCCCTATGTGATTCGTTCGGTCATCTCGACGTGGATCGACGCGGGCGATTCGGCGGCGGCGAAAGCCTTTCTCGATCGCAGTCTCGCGAAGGCGGGTTCGAACGACGAAGCCGCAGGGGCGATTTTATTCTACTCCGCGCTTCTCACGGCCCAAGGCGGTCCCGAAGGGCAGACTCTGGAAGGTCTCGCGGAGGCCTTCGGCTTGATCGCCGCGGCGGAAGAGCGATTCAAGAAGGTCTATTCGCCGGATCATGAGGTTTTTGCCTCGATTGAGGGTATCCGTTCCGATTTGAGCGCCGCGCTGCTTCAGGGCGCCGGTGCCCCCGTGGAGGGACCGCCCGGTTCCGGTGTCGCGGTTCCAGATGCTAGCGCCGCGCAGACCGCGCCCGCCACCGAGGGGGAGCCGGACGCGACGTCGGCCGCCACGGAATGAGCGGACGTTAGCCGAAATCATAATTCGTTGAACTTATGCGCGGGATGCGTGTGCGTTATCGGCCGCCGGCGCCTTGGTTTTCCGGGATCGGGGCTCCATAAGCTCGAAGGCCCTCCCTGAAAACCAGAGCGATGCCGGCGGCGATTTCGCGCGGATGGGCCCAATTGGAAAGGGAATCGACGGTCTCCGGCCGGAAGACGGTTATATCCGCTATCGCGCCACGGACCAGAAGGCCCCGATCGCGAATACCGTAGACGCTCGCGGGAAGCGCGGTGATTTTCCTGACGGCCTCTTCGAGGGAGAGCCGGCGGCTTTCGCGGACGAAGCGCGCGAGGTATCGGGGGAAGGCCCCGTAAAGGCGCGGATGGGGACTGGCATCGTTCGGCAGCCCGTCGCTTCCCACCATGCAGAGCGGATGCGAAAGTATGGCCTCCATGTCGGCTTCGTCCATGTGGAAGTAGGCCGCGCCGGCGGGAGATAGTTCGCCTATCGCTTCCTCGGGGCTTTTCCCCAGTCGCTCCGCCGCTTCCAATAGGTCGAGCCCCGCAAGCTCGGGATGGGGATCGGACCAGGTTACGAGCACGCGGCGCGACGCGCGTACCGATTCTGCCTCCAATAGCGTGGACCCGGCGTCGTAGGGATAAGCGTCGAAGGCTAGGGGAATCTCTCTCGAGGCGACCTCGATGCGCGTGAGCAGTTTTTCCGCTCGGCCTCGGTTGGACGGGCCAGCGCATTTTTGATGCGAGAGGATGAGTCGGGCTCCGTAAGGGGGCGAATCTCCGAGCGCCTCGCGAGCGATGGCGAAGGCCTCGTCGAGAGCGGTCCACATTCCCTCGTATTCGTTTCTGATATGAAGGGAAAAAACCCTGCCGCGCCTGAAGGCCGCTCGCGCCAGCGCGACGATTTCCGATGCCGGCGCCCCGATCGCCGCCGGATAGGCTAGCCCGGCCGACAATCCGGTCAGTCCTTGGTCCAGTCCTTCCTCCAGGTCGCGCAGCATCGAGCGGAGTTCTTCGGGCGTGGCTGGACCTCGAAGGTCGGCGACTCGAGCGGCTCTCAGCGTTGAATGACCGGCGAGCACGAGCGCGTGGGCCACGCATCCTCGCGTCAGCGAACGGGGCGATCCCTCAGTTTTCGGGCGCGCGGCGGCGTTACGGAGCGCGGCGAAATATGAGGCGTAGGTCGGGAAGACGTATCTGTCCGCGTTGCCTAGGAGGTTGAGCGGCGGTGGTGGACGGGTGTTTCGGGTCGAAGGAGTCCAAGGCGGCAGTCCGATACCGCAGTTGCCCACCACGACGCTCGTCACGCCTTGCGAAAGCTTGGCGAGCGAACCGGTAGGCTCGAGAAGGATCGCGTCGTCGTGCGAGTGTGAGTCGATGAAGCCCGGCGCGACGATCAAGCCGGTGACGTCGTATCTGACGCAGCCCTCGGGGGCTTTGTCGATTATGCCCAGTTCCGCGATTCTGTCGCCTATCGTCAAAAGATCAGCGCGCCGGGCGGGCGCGCCGCTTCCGTCCACGATTACGCCTCCATGTAGGAGGACCGCTTCCGTGTCGTGCATCGCCTTAGTCGATGAGAGCGCGCGCCAGCATGCAGGCCCCGGTCGCCGCGTCGGAGGCGGGAAGCACTATTTCGAGGCCGGGAGCCGTGCCGCGAAGCAGGTTTTCGACGGCCGCCCTAAGTCGCGCATCGCCTTCGATGAGCCCGCCTCGCATCGAGGCGCGGGGCATCCTTAATCGGGAACCGATACGATCGTAGACCGATACGACAAGGGCCGAAAGCTCCTTCGCCGCGATGTCGAACAGGTCGAGAGCGAGCGGGTCTCCCCGGTCTCTCGCCGCGCCGACGACTCGGGCGAAGCGGGCCACTTTCGCCTTTTCGAAGCCGCCGTATACGAAGGGCACGAAATCCTCCGGGGCGCTTAAGCCGAAAAAAGCGAGCGCCTCCTCGAGCAGCCCCGTGGGAAGATCGCGGCCCTCGCGGGATCTGAGGCTCCGGGCGATGGCGTCGAAGGCGACGCGAAAAGCCGAGCCCTCGTCGCCGAGGAGGTGGCCGAGGCCGCCCGCCCTCGCGGCGAACCCGTCGCGCGCTCGGCCATAGGCGATGGCCCCCGTGCCCGCTATGAGGAGGATGCCCTCGATGTCGCCTAATGCGCCGGCTAGGGCTGGTTCGGCGTCGTTGCCAATGCCGAGGGGAACCGCTTCGCCGAGGCGAAAGGATCGTCGAATTAGAGCCGAGAAGGGCGCCTTGTCCGCGGGCCGATCGACGCCTGCGGTACCCACGAAGCCGGCGGCGCAGTCTTCGGGCAATATGCGCGCATCGGCTTGCGCTTGCGAGAAAAGTCCCGAAAGCGTGGCTTCTATCGACGCGAGAGGCGTCGAATTCGGATTGGTGCTCCCGCCTTCGCCGTAAAATATCCTCGTTCCGTCGAGGCCTTCGATTCTTAGGCGCGCGCTCGTGCCGCCGCCGTCGATGCCGAATACGTATGCCATGGTAAAGCGATCCTACATGGCCGAGGGCTCTTTAGCCAATATGCCGAGCGAGCGAAAGCGACGCCCCGGTTCTCATTGTTCCCTTCGTTCGCGGTAAGCCCGCACCGCGAGCGAAAGGTGTCCGTCGTTCTTGGCGACAAGTTGTTCGGCCTCGTCGCGGGCCACGCCGAGCAGTATCATGAGGATGGCGATCTTCGGTTTGCCGCCCGAGGCCTCGAAGGCCGTTTCCGCCACCGCTCGATCGCATCCCGTCGCGCGCGAAATAAGGTTTTTCGAGCGTTCGATCAACTTCTTATTGACCGGCCTCAAGTCGATCATGAGATTGCGATAAACCTTGCCGAGGCGGATCATCGCGGCGGTCGTTATCATATTTAAGACGAGCTTTTGCGCCGTTCCAGCTTTCATCCGCGTGCTGCCCGTGACAACCTCCGGGCCGACGTCCACGAAAATTCGGTGATCGGCGCGCGAGAAGGTTTCCGATTCGGGATTGCACGAGAGGGCCGCGACACGGGCGCCGATGCGGCGAGCGTAATCCATCGCGCCGATGACGTAGGGCGCTTGTCCCGACGCGGTGATGCCCACGAGCACGTCCTTGGCGCAGAAGCCGATGCGCTCGAGATCGCGCACGCCTTCCTCGGCGCGATCCTCGGCGTTTTCTATCGATCGCACCAGGGCTTCTCGGCCTCCCGCGATCAAGCCCTGAACCATTGAGGGCTCGGTGCCGTAGGTCGGCGGGCATTCCGAGGCATCGAGAACGCCCAGGCGGCCCGAGGTACCCGCGCCGATGTACACTAACTTCCCTCCCTTCTTGAAGGAGGCAACGACATCGTCGACGAGGGCGCTTATCGCATCGAGGCAGCTTTCCACCGCTAGCGGCACTTTTTTGTCTTCGGTGTTTATTATCGCCACGATTTCGCGGCTCGACTTCGCGTCGATGTCCGCGCTCGCGGGATTTTCTTTTTCGGTCGTGAGCTCAGCGAGGCCCATCGGCGTTTCCTCCAAGGTTCTTAGAATAGAGCCGGTAGCTTTTCCAGATCGCGAATCCCATTTTCGCGTAGAAATCAACGAGGTCGGTCCAGTCTATTGCGCATACCCTTCCTCCGCGCCTAGCGAGTTCGAGGAGGGATTCGTAAAGAAGCCTAAGCCCGAGGCCGAGGCCTCTGCGCGACTCGTCGACTCCGATCGGGCCGAGACCGCAGGGGGCGGAACCCATGATGCCGCGCCAATAGACTCCCGGGCCCAATATCGAGCTGGAATTGTCATAGATTCGAGAAAAACCCACGATCAAGCTCGTCGAGTCTTCTATGCAGAGGAGAAGGTCCTCTTTTCTCATGCCGGCGTCGAGGGCCTCCATCGTGTCCGAGCGCCATCTTCCGGGAAAGTTGGCCATGAAAAAGGCTTCGAGGCTTTCTCGTAGTTCCGGGCGAAAGTGGATGACGGAATAGCCGGGCGAGCGCTTGACTCCTCGGCCTAGAAGCGCGAAATCGAGGGAGCCAAGATCCGCCAGTACGTCGTGCTCAGCGCCTCCCGCGGTAAAGCCGCGCGCGTCGAGAAAGCCGAGGAGAGACTTTGCCGATGAGCTTTCACCGAGCGGCGCGCCGGGGAAGAAATGGTAGCTATCTTGTCCCATGGCCAAAGTTACGACTCCGCGCGCGCGCGCCCATCCCTCGATTTTTCCCAGAAGAGCCGTGCCGATTCCGCGGCGCCTGGCTTGTTCCGCGACCAGGATGAAAGAGAGATTTCCACCGGCCAGCGGCGCGTGGCCTGAATCCCGTCCGGAGGCGCGCTTCGCCATCGCGAGACCGAGTAAAGGCATAGGTGTTGCGCATAACGCTGGAAGCGATTGGTTCGCCGCCGTCATTATCGCGTCGCCGTTTTCGACCGATTCCCCTGTCTCAAAAGCGGCGAGGAGCAAGGACTCGCTTTTTCCCATCGAGACTTGCTGTCGCCAGAGGCGCTCGTCGAGGGGAAAGCGGTCGCCTATGTTCGCGTTCCAGAATTGAACGATTTGCCCCGCCGAGGCCACGGGATCGAGGGCGCGAACGCCGATCACGATTGACCCCTTTGGCGTTCATGCGTCGCTTTCATGCTCCGCTCTATGAGGGGCATGGCGCGCTCTATGTTCCTGCAAACCAATGCGCCGTAGAGTATGTCGACGACGACGAGCTGCGTGCTTCTTGAGAGCGACGCGCCTTGCCTGAATACCGACTCGGTGGCGGGTATGGCGAGCTGTATATCCGCTAGGCGCGACAGCGGGCTTGGGCCCGGTTTGCTTATCGCGATCACTTTTGTCCCGCAAGCTCGAGCTTCCTCGACGGCGCGTACCACGGATGTAGTAATTCCCGAATACGAGACGGCGACGGCGACGTCGGAGGCCCCGAGTCCGCAAGCCGTGGCGATCTGGACATTCGGATCCAACGCGAAAGAACAGGGTATTCCGATTCGCGCTAGCTTTTGCGAAAGGTCGTAGGCCACTATTCCCGAGGCTCCAACGCCGAAAGCCGCGACGGAGCGGGCCGCGCCGATCGACGCGACGGCATCTTCCATGGCTCGCGGCGCGATAAGCGACAAGACTCGATCGAGGGCTTCTTTCGTTCTTTCCACGAGATTTTTAGCGATATCCTCTATCGTGCGGCTCGAATCGAGTTCGAATACCGGCGCCGGTTCGTCCTGGCCCGATGGCGCGTAGAGATCGCGCGCGAGAAGGAGCTGGAGCTCTCGGTACCCCGAAAGACCGGCTCGTTTACAGAGGCGCACGACGGCAGGCGCGCTCGTCTCGGCTCGCCGAGCCAGCTCGGCTATCGTACAGAATACGGCTGCACGAGGTTCGGAGAGTATGTGCTCCGCCGCTTTGCGCTCGGCATCAGTGCAAGAGCCTAGTATTTCCTTAAGTAGGGCGATTCCGCTCGTCATCCGTATCTCCGTTAGGAGTGAGTATAGCACGAGTTTTTCCTTCGTGAAACGTTTTTTCACGATAAAGATCCGATGGGTGAAAAAACGAGTTGCGATTTTTCAAAAATGAGTCGATACTATCGAGATGCGCGATATGCCTTCTATTTCCTCGCTCGGACTCGAAGAGAAAATCGGTCAAATGCTGATCGTCGGTTTCCCCGCCGGCGATGCCGGGATAGATGTCTTGCGCGGTCTTGTCGAGCGAAGGGCGGCGGGAAACGTCATTATTTTCTCGCGCAATGTATGCGAGCCTTCCGCGCTCCGCGCCCGCATGGACGAGGTGCGTTCAATTATTACCGCTCGAACGGGAATCCCTCCCCTCGTTTCGGTCGATCAAGAGGGAGGCATCGTCGCTCGCGTTAGAGCCGGCGTGACGCCCATACCGGGGGCGATGGCGCAAGCCGCCGCGGTGGGTTCCGGATTGTACGGACTTGAATCGATTCGAGCGCTCGGGCGAATCGCGGGCACAGAACTTCACGCCCTCGGTTTCGATTGGAACTTCGCGCCCGATGCCGATGTCAACGTTAACCCCGCCAATCCGGTAATCGGCGTGAGGAGCTATGGCGAGGAAGCCGATAGCGTCGCCGCTCTTTGCGCGGCGTTCGCGGAAGGATTGGCGGATGCCGGCATTCTAGCGACAGCCAAGCACTTTCCCGGCCATGGCGATACCTCGGTCGACTCCCATCTCGGACTGCCTCTCGTGCCGCACTCGCTCGAGCGCTTGGACTCGGTCGAACTCGTGCCGTTCAAGCGACTCATCTCCTCGGGCGTGGCCGCCGTCATGCTCGCCCACGTTCGCTTTCCCGCGATCGAGCGGGAGGAAATACCGGCGACTCTTTCGAGAAAGGTCATCGTCGGCTTGCTTCGCGAGCGCCTCGGGTTCAAGGGCCTCGTAACGAGCGATTGCATGGAAATGAAAGCGATCGCGGGCCGCTTCCCCGATGCCGCGGTCCAGGCCGTCGAGGCAGGCGTCGATCTTCTTATCCTGAGCCATACGCTCGAAGTTCAGGAGGCCGCGGCCGCCTCCATAGCCGCCGCCGTGCGCTCGGGGCGAATTCCCGAGTCGCGCATCGACGAGGCTGTGTCGCGTATCCTTTCGGCAAAGGCCAGTCTCTCGGACCCGCCCGACTGGACGCGCGCGCGGCTCGCCGAGCCCTCCTCGATATCCCTTGTCGAGGGAATGATGAGCGCGGCCTTGACGGTCTTGCGGGATGGCAAAGGTCTTCCGCCGCAAGCCGGCAGCATATACGTGGACATAGAGCCCGAGGGGCTTTCCGGCGCCGAGCTTGCCGGTGGCGAAGCCGCCGTCGGTTCGGTGGCCGCGGCGATTCGTGCTCTGTCGGCGGATTTCGAAACCATTACCCTCGCCCCCGATCCCGACGAGGCGACGCGAAAGTCCGTGCTGGAGAGAGCGATGGCCTTTTTTTCGCGGCGGCTTCCGCGCAAGATCCGCGATAGCGAAGTCGGCACGGGGGATCAAACCGAGGCATGCGATATCGGTAATCGAGCGGATGGGACGTTCGGGGAAGATACACGCGAACTCGATCGGAAAAAAGCGATCCCCGGTCTCGTTTTTGGATCGCATAACGCGAAATCCAATCCGGGACAGGTCGCGCTGGCGAGGGATCTCGCCGCGTTATGCGCCGCCCACGGAAGGCCATTCGCGCTGGTCTCCATGAGGAGTCCTTACGACGGTCCTTTCCTCGAGGCGGCCATCGGTCGACCGATCCCGACCCTCTGTTCCTACGAGTACACGCCGCTCGCCGCCCGGCGTGTCGCTCTGTACCTTTCCGGCGGCGCCGAAGCTCCCGGCACGGCCCCGGTAACGGCGTATCGAAAGCCGGAATGCCTCGCGGCCCAAGGAGATAACGCATGACCGAGCGAGGGGATGGCGACAGTTCTCAAAGGGAAGCCCGGTTCGATACTTCGTCGCCGGGAGGAGCGCCGAACGCTGGGGGATTCGATTCGCATGGTATAGACGCGCTTTTCCGCGAAGCGACGGGGCTCGCTTTCCCGGCGGCATCGGTAGCGATACGGCATCGGGGAGCGCAGGTATTCTCTTCAGCGTATGGCGCCTGTTGTGCCGCGCGGAACGAGCCGGAAGCGCTGCGCTCGCCCCTGCTTCCTGATAAGGAAAGCCGTGCGACTACCGGGGATACGCTTTTCGATATCGCCTCGGTCTCCAAGCTATTCGTGGTCACCGCCTTCATGACCTTGGTTGAGGAAGGGCTAACGAGTCTTGATGCGCCCGTATCCACGATTCTGCCCGAGTTTTCCGGCTTCCGCCCGATCCAGCCCTACGAGGACCCGCTCACGCCTGGCGCGATGGTTGAAATAGCCGCGGCCTCCGCCGGACCCGTG
>Ga0172379_10005569_pt1 | contig 17522 bp, 15 predicted proteins | sample GrowelOW334metaG_FD_119756 | JGI IMG/M metagenome (GOLD analysis project Ga0172379, IMG submission 119756) | Groundwater microbial communities from an aquifer near a municipal landfill in Southern Ontario, Canada - Groundwater well OW334 metaG | ecosystem: Environmental > Aquatic > Deep... | reverse complement strand
CGCTTCTGGTGCTTGGTCATGCGGCCCTTGCGCCTGATGGTCGTATGCGTAACTCCATACAGGTACTGGGAATCCTGCCCTACGAGCAGGTTGATGTTGTTCGGAAAATATTGCGACCGGTCGAAACTTTCGAATCCGTCAGCGACGAGGTTCTCGGATAGCTGCAGGTCTGCCAGCAGGCTTTCGTGCATCGCCAGGCCGTTTCGCGAGAGCCGCTCGGCCCGGTTCTGTATGCTCGCGATGGAACCGGTCAAGTGTCTTGCGATGGAACTCACGCTTTCGCCCTGGCTGGTCGCGCGATGGATTTCCCGAAGGTCAAAGATCCGCTTGGTGTAGTAGTCGACTGAGAAGGTGCGTTCTGAAAACCCCTTACCGCAGGCAAGGCACTTGAATCTTAGGACATTCCCGACAACCAAAGTATGGTAAGAACCCACGTGTTTCCAGTGTCCTGCGTAGGAAGCGGATTCGTCAAAATGGTGATTGCAGCCCGGATTGGGACAGAATGATGGAACCATGATGCACCTCCACCATGGCTACGCAGAAGCGGGCACCAGCGCTTTCGGGTTGGACACAAGGTTCGATGTACTAACTATCGCCCTGACTCTCCTTCAACCTCGTAGCAAGAATCGTGCTCCCACCAAGCATCGCGCATGCTAAAAACAGTGCATTGGTAAATGAACCGTCCGCACCTCTCAAGGCTTCCATGAGCCAGACGAATACGACGGAGGCTTGGCCGAACAGCTGGATGAGACCGTTTGAGGTGCCTTCAGGGGTGGGGCGGGAAACTTCTGAGGCGTACTGCATGCCGGTGGGCATGATGCTGGTCAAAAAGAACCCCAGCAGCGCCGACGAAACGCATAGCAGGAAAAAGGTCGAGGCGAGTGCCAGGCCGACGAGTCCGGGGATGGCGAGCGCGAGGCCGATTCCTATGAACGGCTTTCGTTTGCCGCATTTGTCCGACAGCGCGGGCAGGATGACGGCTCCAGCGACGCCGGATACGAGCATGATGGCGCCCAGGGTTCCAGCTTCTGCGGGGCCGAAGCCGCGCAACCTGACGATGGCTTCTATCCAGGTAGTTACCCCGTTGAATATGCCAAGGCCTACAAACGAGATGATAAGGTAGTACCTGAAGCTGGGCACGGTGAACGCATGCCTGAGGCCGGCCAGCATGAGCGAGCGGACCTGGCCTGAGTCAGGGCCTGGCGGGGTGGCGGGGCGTTCACGCGCGACGATGATGAAGAAGGCTGCGCATGCGGCGGAAAATATACCGTAATAAAATTGTAGTGTCGGGATGGTCAGCGCCGTAGCCAGGGCTGGCGTGAGCACCATGCCGGCGGCTGTGCCGGTGAGGTTGGACAGGGTGACGAGCCCGACTGCCGTGGCGCGCTCTTTGGCGGGAAACCAGAGCGCCGGGACTTTGGTCCAGGCGTTGAGGAGAAAAGGCTGGGCGGAGGCGAGGCCGAGGGTGGCGGTGAAAGCCAGTGCGTAATTGGAACCTGCCAATCCGCGCATGATGCCGAAAGCGCCCATGAGCGCGGCTCCTATACCGACGGTGAGCCTGAAGCCGAGAGTGTCTATGGCCCATGACACAGGAATCGAGAGCGGGATGAACGCCAGCATGAACAGCATGGACAAGAGGCCGATCTTGAGGTCGGAGACGCCATAGAACGCGGCTGCCTGGCCGGTGATCGGGGCGTACGAAATCCACAGGAGCTGTATGGCCAGGTTGACCATCATGAAAGCGCCAAGGACTACCCAGCGGTAGCCGTAGATCTTGATCGTTGTTTTTTCCATCGTCGACTTCCTTTCATCATTCAGCTATAGTGCCCATATGGACGAAAAATCTGCAGCTACCGCGCCTGTGTCACGGTGGACGCCGGTATTTGAACGCATATCGGACGAGAAGCGCAGGCGGGTGCTTGAGAGCGCCAAGTCAGCATTTGCCCGCGATGGTTTTGCTGGAACCAACGTCAACCATGTCGCGGCCGCCGCCGGTATCTCGGTCGGCGCATTGTACAAATATTTCAGGACCAAGGACGACCTGTTCCTGGCCATCATTGAGGAATCGCATGAACTGCTGGAGTCCACGCTTGCGGCCATCTTTACGGCCGAACCGTCGTTCTTCGGCCGCGTTGAAGCGATACTGCGAGCCGCGGTGCGTTCCGCCGAGGACGACCCCGAGCTGATACGCATCTATGTTGCCTGTACCACCGAAGAGTTGTCCGGCCTGGCCGAGCAACTGTCCGGCAGCATTGAAAACGTATCGGCGACACGATACCGCGGCATGGTGGCGGAAGCCGCCGTGGCAGGGGAGATCGCCAGCGACACCGACCCGGCGATAACAGCCTTTTTACTCGACGACTTGTTCCTCACCATTCAGTTTTCCTATGCATCCACGTACTATCGCAACCGGTTGCGCCTGTTCGTCGGCGGGGAGGCGGATGATTCCGGGGCCATCATCCGCGCTGCGCTGGGTTTCATACGGCGCTCGCTGGAAATTCGCTGCCAGTAGCATCGGCGCTGCCAGTAGCATCGGCGCTGCCCGCAGACGTACTGCGAGCTGGTGCGTTGAGGGCGGCGAAGAGCGGCTTGTTGCGTACATGGAAGCGCTTGAATACCTGGAAGCGGTCTGCGTACAGGTTTGCGAATTCCCGCCGTGGTTCGTAGATAGCCGCGGGGCGGACGAGTTTCTTGGCATCAGCGAGCGAGCCGACGAGCCCGAGTCCGTATGCACAGAGAATCGCGGCCCCGAGCGCTCCGGTGTTCTGTGGCGACGATACGGTTTCCACGACCTCGCCGAGTACATCGGACATGATCCTGGCTATCGACCTGGACCGCGCGCCTCCGCCCACGAAGCGCACCGGGCCGAGCGCCTCCGTCTTGTTCCGTATCGATTCAAGTTGCCACCGGTTGTGCAGCGCTATGCCCTCGGCGACCGCCCGTATCATCGAGCGCTTGCCGGAGTTCAGGCCCAGGTTGAAAAACGCACCGCGAGCGTTGGGGTCCTCGAACGGCGAGCGGTTGCCATGGAGCCAGGGAGCGAACAGTACGCCGTCAGCGCCGGGCGGCACCGTCTCGATAGCTTCGTCAAGCAATTCGAACAGGGATTCGTAGCGGGCGTCTGGATCCTGGGCGGCGTCGCGCGCGCCGAGGTAGGCGCCGACCTCGTCCAGCACCAGGTGGTCGCGGACCCATTCCATGCACTTGCCCGAGGTTTCCTGTTCAGAGATATAGTTGTACAGTCCGGCGCGCGCGCCCATGACCGAGGCTATCATGGCCTCCGTGTCGACGAGGCGTCGGTCTGTTACGGTGGAAACCCAGCCGGAGGTGCCCATGTAGACGTGGACGTCGCCGGGTTCCACCGCTCCGGAGCCGAGTCCCACGAGGGAGAGGTCTCCGCCGCCGCCGTAGATGGGGGTGCCGGGGGGCAGGCCAAGCTCCGCGGCGGCGGCCGGCAGGAGCGGCCCGACCACTTCAGCAGGCGGGACGACTTCGGGCAAGTGGGCGGGGTCAACGCCGAAGAGCCGACACATGGCGGGGCTCCATGAGCCCAGACCCCGGGCATCAAGTCGGCCGGGGCGGGTGTCGTAGAGGAAGGTGGCGTTGGCTGAATCAGGCGTCATGGCGAAGCGGCCGGTGGCCTTGGCCACGAGGTACTCCTTGGCGTCAAGCCAGCGTTGCACGCGCGAGAAGGCTTGCGGTTCGTGTTCCCGCACCCACTGGTATTTCCAGACGGGATCCTTCGCGCTGGCTGAAACGCCGCCGGCGATGATGAGCGACGGGACGAGTTTGCGGAGGTTGAGGCCGGCGACGGTGATGCCGCCTTCGATGCCGCGGCGTTTCTGGTCGCTGGCGCGTTGGTCCATGTAGCTCATCGCGGGCCTGACAGGCTTTCCCGCGCTGTCCACGAGGACGAGGCCTTGCATCTGGCAGCAGAAGGCGGCCGCGCGCACCTCTCCGGTCATGACCGATGCCGAGCTCAGCACCGAACCGGTGCCCGAGCAGATGGCGCGCCACCAGTCGTCGGGGTCCTGCTCCGCGCCGCCGCCGGGCAGGAAGCGTATGCCGTATTCAACCGTGGCGCTGGCTACCAGTTCCACGCCGCCGGCGGCCGGGAAGCGGTACAGGCAGGTCTTGGCGCCGGTGGTGCCTATGTCGTACGCGATGACGAGGGTTCCGGTTCCCTCTGCGCTCACGATGAGGGGCCCCTCTTCTGCCTGGAGTATTTGCGCAGGTAGACCTCATGCATGATTACGGCCTCAAAGCGCGGGATGTGCGTGGCGCCGCCGAGGAACTCGGCTTCTATGAAGGCGCGGCAACCCTTCTCCACGATCTGCGCGCACAGTATGGCCTCGTCGGGGGATCGGCCGAAGGCGACGGCGCCGTGGTTGGCCATCAGCGCCGCCATGCGGCCGGATAAGGCGCGCAGCACGGTACGTGCCATCTTTTTGGTGCCCGGTATGGAATAATCCGCCACGCGGAGGCTGGGGCCGACGATCTGGGCAAGATCGTCCAGGATCGGCGGCACCTCGCGGCGGGCGGCCGCCACGGTAGAAGCGCTCATGGAGTGGGTGTGCACGATGGCCTTTGCCTCCGCGCGCTTCAAATAGATTTCAATGTGGAGCGCCTTCTCCGACGAGGGTTTTCCGCCGCGCGCCTCACCGGTCAGCAGATCGACGATGACGACATCGCTTGCCCGCATGGCCTGGTAGTCCATGCCGCTCGGCGTTATGGCCATGTGGGTGTCTGAAAACCTGACCGACGCGTTGCCCCAGGTGCCGGCCGTCAAGCCCAGCTCGACGAGCCGCAGGCCCATGGCGCGCACCGCTTCCTGCGCTTCTGTTTCAGTCATGCCGCGCTCACTTAACCGCCGGCGCGGCGGAGCCGATGGCCACGTTGTCGAAGACGCGCGTGAACCTGGCTACGGCGTCGTCTATGATGTCGTCGGTGTCCGCGGCGCTGGTGTACATGCGACTGCCGGCGAGCGTCACGATGCCTTCGGCGGCGTAGGCCGCGCCGTAGCCCTCCATCATCGTCTTGCGCACCTTTATCTCCTTGAGCACCTTGAGTATCCTGAGCATGTCCATTTTTATGAACATGGCGCCTACCGTCTCGAGGTGGCATATCGAACCCTGGTTGTACGCCACGAAGGGCAGGCCGCGCTTTTCTATGGCTGCCTTGAGGCCCGCGGTGAGCCGGTCTCCGGCGCGGCCGGCAACGGCGCATGCGTCGCACTTCTCTATTTCCTTGATGGTGAAGTAGCCCGCAGCGGCGGACAGGGGATTGGCTGCCATGGTGCCGCCGACATAGGCGCGCTTCTTGCCGGACTCGAGGCCGGCAGCCATGCGTAGAACCAGGTCCTTGCGGCCGCCGAGCCCCCCCGCGGAAGGGTACCCGCCGGCTATGATCTTGCCGAAGGTCGTCAGGTCCGGAGCGACGCCGAAGTAACCCTGGGCGCCTTGCAGGCCGACGCGGAAGGCGGTGACCACTTCGTCGAACACGAGCAAGGCGCCGTAGGTGTCGCAAAGCGCGCGGACGCCCTTGTTGTAGTTAAAATCCACCGGTCTCGTGCCTGATTCGGGCCCGAGCGGCTCGATGAGCACGCAGGCGGTACCGCCGCGCAACTTGTTGCGCCAGAGCACTCGCTCAAGGGAATGCAGGTCGTTTGGCGCGGCTTCATCGGTGAGGCTGCTGGCTCGGGGAGGTATGCCGTGCGCTTCGAAGCGGCCGGTCTTCGGGATCTTGAGGCTGAATACCAGCTGGTCGCTCCAGCCGTGGTAGGCGCCGCCGATTTTTATGACGCGCTTCTTGCCGGTGGCCAGGCGGGCCACCCTGATGGCCGCCATCACCGCTTCGGTGCCTGAGCCGAGCATGCGGAACATTTCCACGGCGGGCATGTGGGAGCATACTTCCCTGGCCAGTTTCAGTTCAAACTCGTGGAACAGCCCCGTCGAGGGGCCGACGCGCCTGAGTACGTCGAGTACCTGTTCGCGAACCGCATCATCGTTGCTGCCCAGGATGGTGGGGCCGCCCGCCTGCAGGAAGTCAATGTAGCGATGGCCGTCCACGTCGTGGAGGAAGGCTCCAGCCGCGCTGTCCACGACGAGCGGAAAGGGGTAGTTGAAGGCCAGGTTATGCTGTACGCCGCCGGGAATGTAGCGCTTGGCTTCGTCCACCATGGCTTTTGACTTTGAGCAGGAATCGAAGAAGGCCAGATAGCGTGCCATGGCGTCATCGCGGAGCGGCAGCGGCTCCCGGGCCATGAGCGCGGCGAGGCGGGTGTAGATGTCCTGCACATCATGGTAGTCCTGTATGCTGTAGGCCATTGGGATCTCCTGTCGGTAAAGTGAGTAGCCGCTCACCGACAGTTTAACGAGAATAACCATTTTGTCAATGAAAGATTTACCTGGTACATCGAACCTTGTGCCTGGGCCTGTGGAGATACTACGGGCTGTACCATCCTTACACCGCAAGGCCTAGGGCAAGCAGGTTTTTAAGCCAGGCGCAAGCTTCGAAGAACTTACAAAAGAGCTTGACAGACTGGGATTGCTGGTAATATCAATTTTGTATGCAAAACTATCCATGCAGATTTCAAAGAGGCGATTATGAAGCGGCTTATGGTATTCGCTCTCGCGATCATGATGATCGGAGCGGCGGCTTACGGACAGGCGCGATTTTCCGCCAAGGATGTCACGATCACCGTCGTGTTCTCGGCCGGAGGCGGCACCGACGTGCTGAACAGGCTTATAGCTGGCGAGATTCGCCCCTTCCTTGGAAGGAACGCCGTCGTAACCAACGTCACGGGCGGCGTCAGCGCTTCTAATGGCATGTTCCACGTATGGGGACTTCCGCATGACGGATACAACCTCGCCGGCATGTCCGAGTCCGTGGTCTCCGGCCCGGTCATGGGCGGCTTTGACAAGCTCCTGAAGGTATGGTACCCGTTCCTCATCGCCGGTTCTCCCGACGTCCTGTCCGTTCCGGCTTCTTCACCGTACAAGACGCTGAAGGAACTCGTCGACGCCGCCTAAGCTAACTCCGGCACGGTCAAGGCCGGAGCGGGCAACGTAGGCGGACTCCATCACCTGAACATGCTGGCCATCGAAAACGGTACCCATATCAAGTTCAACTATATCCCGTACCCTGGATCCGGCCCGACCCAGACCTCCGCGGTGACCAACGAGATCGGCGTTGTCATCACCTCCCTGGCGGAGCAGCAGCAGCTCATCAAGGCGGGGCAGCTCAGGCCGCTGGGTATGCTGACCGACCAGGCCTTCAAGCTAGAAGGATTTGGCGAGATTCCCAGCTCACTCAAGATATACGCCGGGCTCAAGAAGTACCTGCCCATCATGCAGGCCATCGGTTTTACGGTTCCGGATGACACGCCTGCCGACGCCAGGAAAGCCCTCGATGCGGCATTCAAGAAGGCCATGAAGTCAAAGAAAGTAACCGAGTACATGACCTAGAATTACTATCAGGCCATCGGGCAGTCCGGCAAGGAAGCCGTGGCTATCTTCAACAAGCTCGAGTCGCTGTTCTGCTGGACCCTCTGGGTGCTCGGCCAGGCCAAGATCGACCCCGCTACGCTCGGCATTCCAAAACCATAAGCGGCTATTTCAATGCTGGTACCGGCCGTTGGCCGGTCCTTTTTCTTGACAAGGATCAATGCTCTGCTACAATAAATTGTATACAAAATATTTCAAGGAACCGGCACGGGAGGTTTTTCAATAGTACAGAAAGAGCGTTTGCGAAAGGCGGATGCTTTCATGGGCATCCTTGTCTTCCTCATAGGCGGAGCCATAGTGCTCGAAGCCATGACCTTCCCGCGGGGAGCCGAGATGTCAGGCGTCCGGAACGACTGGTATGTATCTCCGGCGCTCATGCCGTACATCATCGGTTCAGGTCTGGCGATCATGGGTATCGTCCTGTTCGTTACGGGGCTCAGGGCATCGGGTACAGCCGCGATCGTCAAGGCGTTCCATGAAGTGACCGCGGGCATCGCGAGAGTTGGCCATCCGAAGGCTTCCACCGTACGGTTCATGGCGGTTGTCGGAGTCCTGGCGGTTTCGGTATTCCTGTATATCCCGCGGGTAGACTTCGTGGTAGCCGCCGCGGCGTTGCTCGCGGGGCTCATGACGATGTTCGTCTTCGAAGACGAGTTGCTGTTGCGGCGCCTTGTGGTGCTCTGGGCAGCCCTGGCGTTCGCGTTCTTCATATTTTGCGTCAGCGGCCTGCATGCCGGGGCGACCGAAGCCTATTACTTTGCCTCTGACATCGTCGGCGGGGTGATCTTCATCGCCTATGTCGCCGTCGCCGCAAAGCTGACGGGCGACCAAAGGCAGATGAAAATCTGGAGGCTCATCGCGCTTTCGCTCGCCGTGCCGCTCGTCCTGGTGCCGCTCTTCAAGTACCTCCTCTATATTCCGCTTCCGCGGGAAGGCGGCATCGTCGCCCTCATGGATATCGTCCGGTACGACATCCTCGACCCTGTCCAGGAGTAGATCATGCAGTTCCTGTCGCTATTCGGCCACATGGTGTCGAGCATCGGCTCGCTCCTCAACAATCCGCTGGCTATCCTGCTCCTCTTCGGGAGCGTCCTGCTCGGCATCATATTCGGGGCACTTCCAGGCCTCACCGCTACGCTCGGCGTCGCGCTCCTGACGACGCTGACCTACGGCCTCAATCCGGGACCGCTGCTCCTCATGGAGAATCCCACCTTCCTGCCGGAGACCGGCGCCATCCTGTTCCTCGCGGCGGCGGCGATGTGGATCATAGGCATCTTCATGGCCAGACAGGTCATCAAGATTCTCCGTATCCCGCAGGCGATCCTCATGCCCATAGTCGGGCTCCTGTGCATCATCGGCTCGTACTCGCTGGGCAACAACGTCTTCAACCTGTACCTGATGGTGCCCGTAGGCATCGTGGCGTACTTCCTGGGAGAGATGGGCTACCCCATAGCGCCGCTCGTCATAGGCTTGATACTCGGGCCGATGGCCGACGAGAGCCTCATGCGGGCGCTGATGGTTTCAAACGGCAGCTTCATGCCGATGTTCACGCGCCCCGTCTCGCTGATGCTGGTCGTGCTCACGGTCCTGACCGTGGTTTCGCAGTTCCCGTTCATGAAAGCCTTGAAGACGAGGCTGGCGGGTCTGGGCAAGGCCGTTCCTGCCGCAGCGTGCGACGAAGCGGGCGACTCGGGCGGCGCGGGGATAAGCGCTAGTACACCCGAGCCGGCATAGACAGAGAACGGCTGTCCGCATGAGCGCGGGCGGCCGTTTTTTTCTGGCATTCGCAGAAGTGACAGCGCGACTTATCAACAGGCTTGCCAGCAACAGGAGTTGCCCGGGCAGGGCTTGCCCCTCGAACCGGCTATGCCCTCAGGTCTTCCTCGAGCTTGTATATCGCCATGGTCCCGTGGCTTTGGGGCAGAATAAAGGGCGAGGCGGAACCAACCGTGCTGGCTTCAGAGTCACCCCTGGATAAGCCAAAAGCCACTGATTCCGAATCATTGACAATATGACACCCATGATCTAGGCTTATTGCCAACCCGCATTGCCGATGAAATGTGCGGGGCGGCTCGTCTTTTGTTGAATAAGGATGGAGTGCGAGAAAACCGGACACCATAGAAAAATTGCAAGCACCGGAAAAACTGTTCCTGCCATGTATCCAGTTTGTGGGTTTCGATGCTGGACTGCCAAGAATCGAGAACATGCTGGAGCGTCCCCATGAAAGCTGAAACCATCATTGAATTGGCCAAATCCGCCTCGTACATTTCCGGCTTTGACGAGATCCTTCTCGGAGGCTTGCCGCAAGGGCGGACAACGCTGATCCAGGGCAGCCCGGGAACCGGCAAGAGCATCATCGGCCTCGAATTCCTGTATCGGGGCGCCTTGGCGGGGGAACCCGGTGTCCTGATCACTTTCGAGGAACGCGCTGCGTCCATCCGACGCAACGCCAGCACACTCGGATGGGATCTCGAGGCGCTGGAAGCTGCCGGCAAGCTGGCAGTCATCGAGGTCCGGATGGACCCCGGCACAATCATCTCCGGTGACTTTGACTTGCACGCGCTCCTGGCGATCGTGGAGGGAAAGTCCCGGGACATCGCCGCCAAACGCATCGTGTTCGATGCCCTGGACATCCTCATGCGTCTTTTTGACAATCCTAACCGGGAACGCAACGAGATGTATTACCTCAATGACTGGCTGCTCGACCATGGGATGACGACGATATTGACGGTGAAGGCCTCGGACAACCAACACCTCATCGACAGGTACGAATTCCTCGAATTCATGGCAGACTGTGTGATCAGGCTGATCCAGCGCCCGGAGGCCTAGGTTTCTACGCGGGAACTGCAAGTCATCAAGTACCGGGGTTCGGACTTCAGCAGGAATGCCTATCCCTTCGTCATCCAGTCGGGGGGCATCAGCGTGATCCCCATCTCCGGCTTCGGGCTCCAGCACCGTGCGATGGGCAACCACGTATCGACCGGGATCGAGGAGCTGGATCATGTACTCGGTGGCGGCTTCCGCCTGGGCTCCGGGATACTGATCTCCGGCTCTTCCGGCACGGGCAAGACCACCTTGGCCAACACCATAGCAAAGGCAGCCTGCGACCGCGGCGAAAAGGTTCTGTTCATGGGCTTCGAGGAGTCCGAGGAAGCCATGGTCGCGACCATGCTCATCCCCGGCATAGATCTGGCCCCGGCGCTGGAAAGAGGGCTCCTCAAAATCATTACCGCCATGCCTGAAGCTTTCGGCACGGAGAAGCACCTGATCCGCGCATTCAAGGCGATAGATGTCTTCAAGCCTGCCCATGTCATCGTCGATGCCATCTCATCTTTCGAGCGGATGGGTTCTACCCGTGCCTCCTTCGAATTCGCGATGCGTCTGGCCAATCGTTGCAAGGACGAGGGCATAACCCTTATCATGACCAACCAGAGCAAGGGCGGCTCTGACGACCGGGTGTCCATCAGCGGGATTGGCATATCATCAATAATAGATGCACTCGTGTGGCTGCGCTTTGTCGAAGACGGGAACAGGCTCAAGCGGACCCTCCTGGTCATCAAGTCCCGGGGATCCAAGCACTCCAGCCAATACCATGACTTCATCATTACCAACCACGGGATAAGACTCATGAAGGAAGTAGTCGACGCCAATCCTGGAACCCCGGACAAAGATCAGTGATGAAGACGGAACCCGTGCCCGAGGCCGCAGGAAATGCGCGATACATTCTCAGGCTCTATGTCACGGGCATCGAGGCAAACTCGATGATCGCCCGCCGGAATCTCAAGGATATCTGCGAAGGATTCCTCAAGGGCAGATGTGATGTAACCGAGGTGGACGTGCTGGACCACTTCGAATCGGCCCTGAAGGATGGCATCTTCATGAGCCCCGCCCTGGTCCTCGTATCTCCGGAACCCAGGGTCGTCATAGTCGGCAACCTCGGCGACACGGCCAAGGTGCTGTCAGCCCTCAGGCTGAAGGGCTGACATGGATCCTGGACCTGATTTCCAGGAACAGCTCCAGAGGCTCAAGGAGATGATAGAGGCCCTCCGCAACCAGGAAGTGGACTCCATCATCGGCTCCAGACACGTGCTCCTGCTCCGGATCAAGGAGACGGAAGAGGCCCTCACCGAGCAACGGCGTTGCCTGGAAAAACTGCTTGAAGAACGCACCACCCTTTATGAGGAACTGCGCCAGCATCGGGACCATCTTGAATGCCTCGTCAGGGAACGGACCAGTGAGCTTCGGGGCCTTTCACATCGCCTCATCACTGCGCAGGAGGACGAACGCAACCTCATCGGCATCGAACTCCATGACCAGATCGGCCAGCACCTCACCTACACGGCCCTCCTTCTGGAGCAGATGGCACGCAAGCAGGAAGCGCCGGAGCTTTCGGCAGCCAGAGGCGCGGTGCAGGACGCTATTGGCAAGATCCGCAACCTTTCCAGCCTGCTGTCTCCCCGCTTGCTCCGTAGCAGCGGCCTTATCGTCGCCCTTGACTCCCTCATCGAGGAATACATCCATAATACCCAGATACCTGTCGAGTTTTACCATGAGGTTGACCTCGATGCCATTCCGAAGGGGCTTGACCTGGCTTGCTTCAGGGTAATCCAGGAGTCCCTGACCAACGTCGCCCGCCATGCCAAGGCTGGCAGGGTGGAAGTAAAACTGTCATCATCAACGGACAGACTGCATTTGGAGATCGCCGATGATGGAATCGGTTTCGACATCTTGAAGGCGAAGCACTTCACGGGCCTTACCGGCATGAGGGAACGCGCACTGGCGCTGGGCGGGGAACTGGTCATCAACTCGAAGCCGGGCCATGGAACCCGCATCAACGCCGACTTCTTCTACGAACGGAGTGGTGACCTTTGATCACCATCGTACTCGTTGACGATCATACCCTGGTCAGGCAAGGCGTACGGAGCCTCCTTGAGCTGGAGCCGGATCTCAAGGTGATCGGTAAGGCCAGCAACGGCAGGGATGGCATAGAACTCGTCGCGCAGCTGGTTCCGGATATCCTGGTGTCAGACCTGGTGATGGAGGGCCTGAACGGGATCGAAGTGACCAGGGAGGTATCAAGGCGGGTTCCCGGAACCAGGACGATCATTCTCTCGATGTACGGCGACCCGATCTACATAAAACATGCCCTGCAAGAAGGAGTAAACGGCTGGGTCCTCAAAGGCAACAGTATCGATGAGCTGATCACCGCCATCCGCGAGGTCCACCTTGGCGGAATCTATGTGAGCCCCCGCGACGACTGGAAATTTTTCAGTCCGCAGCCAGCATGAGGCTGCGGATGCTTCCGTCTTTTGACAGCAGCGCGACCAGGGTGCCCTCCGCTATGGTTCGGCCTCCCAGTGCCGCGGGATTGCGGGCCGCGTCTGGCGTTCGCAGAAGAGCCTGCGACCCGTCGGCAAGGCTCAGTCGCAATTCACCGGGTCGTGCGTCGAGAGCCGCCGAGGTGACGCTCGCGGCCAGTTGCCCTACGGTATCGGGGCCGACGCGGCCTATCACCAGGCTCGCCAGCAGCAGCGGCTGCCCGGGCAGGGCTTGCGCCTCGAGCCGCGGCACCGCTGAAAATGCGTAGCGGACATTGGAGCCGACCCTGTCCTGCGCGAAGCCTTCGGCTGCCCGCGCGAGCGTCCAGCCACCCAAAGACCGTATCAGCGAGATGCGGCCGGGGGCGGCGCCTCCGTCGGCGCTGGCGGCTTCCGCCGGCCCGAGTCCCGTTGCCTCGTCGGCGGGTAGCGAGGCTGTCGCTGGCGGGCACAGGTCGGAGCCGCAGGCAAAGCCGCCTTCCCGCAGGCGCAGGGCCTTGGCGGCCCGTATCTGGTGCAGGTGCACGATGAGGTCGCCGAGTATCAGGCTTACCGTACAGGCTTCGCCCGCCGGATCGGCCTCATGGAGCGGATAGACGGATGCCCCGCCTATTTCGCCGCAGGCTATCGTGCGCATCGTCCAGCGCTGGTGCCACGCCGCGCCATCAGAAGAGAATTGCAGGACGGCGTCGCAGTCGCTGTTGCCGTAGATATGACGCGCCTGATACGGAAACGCTGAAGCGTACGCGAATTTCGTATACTTGTCGTTGTACTCCGGCTTGTCGTGCCTGGCTTTATGGTTGAGGAGTATGGTCTGGCCGGACTGGCTGGAGGCTATGGTAAAGCCCGCGGCCGGAAGGGCTATGGCCCCGGCGCCGCGTTGGCTGGGCAACGGCTCTTCGGGGCGTCGCCAGAAAGGATGCCCGGCCGGTAGCGCCAGCAGGTTAAAGGCTTTAGCCGCCCAGTACGGGGAACCGCCGCAGGAATAGTGTTCCAGCATATCTGCGCAGGCTCCTATATAACCGAGCGACAGGTGCCCGTCGGCGCTCGTAACCGGCTTGGTCAAGAACCACTTGAGCCCCAGGTCGGCTACGCTGCGCAATGTTCCGAAGAGCCTCCCGGATCCTTCGTCGCCTGCCATGGCCAGGAGGGCGATGGGCGCGATGAAGGCGAAACGATATATCTCGGAGCGGCCGAAGCAGGGCGTGGCTCCGTCGATCGCCATGAGATGACTAAAACTTGCAAGGAATTTTTCTGCCCTCTGTACGTGCGCGCGCGCCAGTTCCGGCTGGGACGCGCCGTCCAGGACCGCCCATATCAGGTAGTAGTAATGAAAGGCCCATGCGTTATAGTAATCGATGCGCGGTACGTCGCCGTCCTGATACCAGCCGTCGCCGAGGTACATGCCTTCGCAGAAGCCCAGGTTCTGGTCGATCTGCTCCTGGTTGTACGGCATGCCAAGGCGCTTGAGCGCGGCGTTGGTGACGACGTTGAACAGGAGCCAGTTATTGGCATGATACTTTACTTTGGTGCAGGCCTGGAGATACCCGGCTACCTGCGTGCGCTCTGCCATGCTGAAGCATTCCCAGATGCGGGCGCGCGACTGCCAGAGCCCCCATGCGAGCGAGGCCATTTCGACCAGGTGCTGCGCGTAGTCCACGGGGTCGCCCCAGTATTCTGGATCCGCGGGATCCGTGCCCGCCAGTATGCCTTCGCGATAGAATCCGGCAACGTCATACCGGACGCCATCGAGATCGAAACTATCGGCATCGGAACTCGAGAGCCAGGGAGCCGCCATGATGAAGCTGCGGGTAAAGCCCTCGAGCTCGTCGGCTACGCGCCCGTGATGACTGCGGGGGCCGGGTATGAACTGCCGCGCCTTGTGCGATGATGCCGATCGCGCGACGGGAGACCAGAGGCGCATGAACGATTCTTCCCAGTGTTTCCGGGTCCAGCCTGATACGGCTGACGCTTCATGATCGTAGGGCGTAACGAGGGCGAGTCCTTTCATGGCGCGGCCTTTTTCCCGGCCAGCCCGAAGGGATCATAGTTGGCCAGCGGCCACGACCCAAGCGGCGTTTCCCGGCCGAAGAGCACGTCGCGCACCATGCGCAAGCCCTGCGGAGAAAGGTTCATGCAGAGGAGCAGGGTCGGGGCGGACGGCAACGCGCCGCCGAGCCCTTTGGCGCAATAGGGATCGTTGGTTACCAGCGCTACCGGGTACCCGGCGTCGACGAGCGCCTTGGCGTAGGTCTGCGGCTTGCTCGATCGGTCGTACCAGTTGGTGCACACGATAAGTTCGTAGCCTTTGTCCTGTACGAAGGCCAGGATACGCGCTTCCTCGTTCGGGTCCAATCCGAAGGAGGTCTCGTAGCACTGAAGCTCGGGCAGTTCCTCTTCCATGAGATCCTGGAAGAGCGCGGGGTGATCGAAGCGGTCGTTGGGGCTCTTGATGTCGTTGCGCTGGTTGATAAGGAGCATTTTTTTCGTTCTGTCGAGCGGCAAGGCTTTCAAGTCGTCCTTGAGCACGAGCGTCGCCTTGCGGGCCGCCTCGCTGGCCGTGCTGAGTACGATGGGGTCGCTGTACGTCTCGTCGGCGAGCGCGGGATCGACCATGCCCATCTTCTCGAAGAGCCCGTATTTTTCTTTCAGGCTCAATACGCGTCGTACCTTGTCGTCAAGTTCCGGGGCCGCTATCCTGCCTTCCTCCACCCATCGGCGGATGGTGTGGAAGGTCTCGCCGCGCCACTGGTTCTCCGCCTTCATGAGGACCACGTCGATGCCCGCGGCCAAGGCGCGCGCGCAGGACTCGCCTACGCCGAACTTGTCTATCAACGCGCCCATGGTCATGGAGTCGCTCGTTATGAGGCCCTGAAAACCCAGTTCCTCGCGAAGTAGCCCCTGCACGATGCGGCGCGATACCGTCGCGATTTCAGTATCGAGGGCGGGGTATACGCAGTGGGCCACCATGACTGAATCGAGCCCGGCCGCGATGAGGCGGCGGTAGGGCAGGAGCTCGACCGCGTCGAGCCGGGCCCTGCTCACGTCGAGCAGGGGGCAGGCGTGGTGTGCGTCGGTGGCCGAGTCTCCCCTGCCGGGGAAGTGCTTGGCGGCGGCTATGACGCCCTCGGCGTGAAAGCCCTTCATCATCGCTATGGCCTGTTCGGCTACGAGTTCCGGGTCGTCGCCGAAGGCTCGGCGCCCGATCTCGGGATTGTCCGGATTGATGTTCACGTCGACGACCGGCGAATGGATCATGTCGAGGCCCGAGGCCTTCAGTTGCTTGCCTATGGCGCGGCTTACCCTGTACGTCAGGTCAGTGTCGCGGGCGGCCGCGAGGCCGAGATTGGAAGGAAACTGGACGACGCCGCCGCGAGACAGATCCTTCGAGGTGTCGCCTTCCTGGTCTATGACCATGTGGAGGGGTATGGCCGGGTCTCGCGCGGCCGCCAGCGCGCGGAGTTCGTTCAGCGTAGCCGCGTAGTCCGCTGGCGTAGCATAGGGCGGCAACCCTTCGCCCGCAATTTTCTCCAGCGAAGGCTCGTAGCTCGCCGCGCCTGTCCGGCGAGCCGCCTTGTCATCGCTGAAGTAACGGAATATACGGGCGAAGGGAGAAAGCCGCAAGCCGCCGGCGTGATAGCGTACGATGGCCTCGCGCAGATCGTTGGTAATGCGCGTACCCGACATGCCTATGACGACGCATTGACCTATTTTCTGCTCGAGGGACATGGCCGCGAGTTTGCGCTCTACGAATTCGCTCATGAAACACTCCTTGATCGGCGTTCGCGCTGTATTTGGGTGTGCGTCGTTTGGTCTGGTTGAACGCAGCATGGGCGGAGAGTCCGCCGTCGCGAGGCCAGGCCCGCGACGGCGGACTCTCCGCCTGGTACTATTTTTTGACTTTTCGCTCGTAGGCGGTTTGATAAATCTTGAGCACGTCCCGCAGGCCCACCTTCTCCATCTCGGCGACGGTCTTGGCGAAGTCCGCCGCGTTCATGGATCCCACCATGACGCGCGCGCTCATCTCGTTGGTGAGCGTGCGTATCTGGCTCAGCTTGTCCTTGAGTACTTCCGCTTCTTCGGGGTTGAAGGAGAGGAGGGGGAAGGCGGGGACTATATAGTTCTGCATGTAGTCCAGGCGCGCTTCCGTAGCCACGGCGTTGGCGAACTGACGCTCGTAGTCGATGGACTGGACCATGCCTATCTTCCATTGGGCGCCTGAGCTTACCAGGGATTCGTGCATGCCCATGCCGTTCGGGTTGCTCGTGATGGCCGGAAGGTACGCGGGCTTGCCGTTCTTCATCGCATAGGTCTGGCCTTCGACGCCGAAGTTGGTAAGCACGATGCCTTCATCGGAATAGATGAAATCCATGAGCTTGATCGTGGCTACCGGGTCCTTGTTCTTGATGCTTACCGACCAGCCGCCGTCGGCGCGCACCAGGGACTGCTGTATCATGGTATAGGGCTTTTTGGCCGTGCCGACGGGCGGAGCGAAATGCGTGAGCTTGAAGCCAGGCAGCGTTTTACCTATGGTGGTGTTGAGGTCGGCGGTAGAGGCGAACCAGTCATGCAAGACGCCCGAGACGTTTTGCGAGAGGAGTTCGTCGCGCGGGTTGCCCTTGCGGGTAAGGATTTCCTGGTCTATGAGCTTCTCGCCGTAGAGCCTGGCGATATAGGAAAGGTAGTCGCGATACTGCGG
>Ga0172379_10005568_pt1 | contig 17524 bp, 15 predicted proteins | sample GrowelOW334metaG_FD_119756 | JGI IMG/M metagenome (GOLD analysis project Ga0172379, IMG submission 119756) | Groundwater microbial communities from an aquifer near a municipal landfill in Southern Ontario, Canada - Groundwater well OW334 metaG | ecosystem: Environmental > Aquatic > Deep... | reverse complement strand
TTCTTTTTCCTTAAAATATTAGTGGACACAATGAACGGCTCCTGCTGACGGGAAAATGCGCTATAACCGTATTGAAGGGACCGGCCTTTCCTTATCCGCCGTGGCGCTGGGCACGTGGGTGTTCGGCTCCGACCATTGGAACGGCTCCGACGAAAAACTTTGCCATGACGCGGTGCTGGCGGCTTTGTCTGCCGGCGTGAATGTGATTGACACGGCCCCGGCCTACGGCTGGGGGAGGGCGGAAGAAATAGTCGGCAGGGCGGTCAAAGGACGCCGGCAGTCGGTCATAATTGCGGACAAATGCGGGCTGGTAAACAAGCCTGACGGGCGGGTGGACCGCAATCTTAAACCGGAGTCCGTGCGTGCCGAGGCGGAGCGGTCTCTTAAAAGGCTTGGCACTGGTTATATAGACATCTATCAGCTGCATTGGCCCGATCCCGACACTCCGCTTGAAGACACTTTTTCCGAACTGCTCCGGCTTAAAGAGGAAGGGAAAATCCGCCATATCGGGGTCTGCAATTTCGGTTCCGAACTTTTAAAAAAAGCTTTTGATTGCGGTCCGGTCTTTTCCGCGCAGAACCAGTTTTCGCTTTTGAAGCGGGAAGAAGGGCTGGATGTGCTGCCCATCTGCCGCGAGCCGAAAACGGCTTTTTTCGCCTACGGTCCTTTATCCGGCGGTATCCTGTCGGCGAAATACAAAAGCGCGCCCGCGCTCGGCAAAAGCGACGCTCGGCGGTTTTTCTACAAGCATTACAGCACGGGCAACGGCGCTTTTTCTGCCGCCTCAAAAACCGCGTCCGCCCTGGCGGCGCTGGGTAAAGGTTACGGCGCGACGGCGGCGCAGTGCGCTATCGCCTGGGCTTTGGCGCATGACGGCGTTTCCTCGGTTTTATGCGGTGCACGCTCTCCCGAGCAGGCTCTGGAAAACGCCGGAGCCGCGGATTTTAATATCCCTCTGTCCGCGTATGAAAACATTTGATATGGACGCATTTTCCTGCGTGGTTCAGCTGTTTCCCGGCTTAAAAGAAAACAAAAAGAGGGAAATTGTCCGGCTTGTCTATGAAATAGCCAAGCGGGACAACTGTTCCCCGCATGCCGTGCTGGGTGGGCTTGAGAGCGCGAAATTTCCCCAGCTTAAAGCGGCGCTTTTGAAAAAGCGTTATCCGCAGTCATACGGGAGCGTAAGTCCGGATTCGTTCTATCTGCCCAGGCTTGAAAGCGGACAAGCCGCGGTTTATAATCCGCCCTCCGGGGGAGATTTTTTCAGGCCGGAGGATTTTTATCCCGAACGAGTTTATATCGAAAACGGGGCGGAAAATTCCGCGCTCGCCAAACGCGCGGCCGCGCTTTTTCCGGAGTCGGAAGTTTTGCGCATCGAAAAAACCAAAGATTTTTTGAAACATACCGGCTTTACGCAGAACGGCTATCACAACCGGCATAAACACCTTTTTCTTTTTAATGAAAAATACGATTACATAAAATCCTGCCCCTGCACTAAAGACGCGGTGTGCTGCGGCTATAATGTGCTGAATCTGGGGTTCGGCTGTCCTTTCGACTGCGAGTACTGTTTCCTGCAGGAATACCAGAATTTTCCGGCTTTCGCCCTGCCCTGCAACGCGGACGATTTTTTAGACCGTATCGAACCGGAGAAAATGCGCGGGGGGCTGTTTGATGAAATCCGTATCGGCAGCGGAGAGTTCACCGATTCGCTGGTGTTTGACCATATTACGGGATGGTCGGAACTGATTACCGAACGTTTCCGCAAGAAAAAAGGCGTGACGTTCGAGTTTAAAACCAAAAGCGTGAACATCGGTTCGTTTCTTAAAATGGAACCGTCCGAAAATATCGTCATAGCTTGGTCCGTCAATCCGCAGCCCGCCTGCGAGCATTTTGCGGCTTCACTGCCCGAACGTCTGGCGGCGGCGGGTGAACTCGCGGGGAAAGGATGGCGTGTGGCGTTTCATTTTGACCCGATTATACTTTATGACGGCTGGGAAAACGGTTACCGCGCCGTAACGGACGAAATTTTCGCGCGCGTGCCCGCCGAGCGGATAGCCTGGCTAAGCCTGGGCACTTTGCGTTTCCGTCCGCCGCTTAAAAAAGTAATCGAACAGCGTTTTCCGGGCAACACGATTCTGGACGCCGAAATGGTGCTGGGTTTTGACGGGAAACTGCGTTATCCGGAACCTGCGCGGGTTCGCGCTTACAGGGCTTTGCGCGGGTTTATAGCGGACGCGCAAAAACGGCAAAACGCCCTGCGCGGCCCGAGGGTATACCTCTGCATGGAAAGCGCCGAGGTTTGGAAGTTAGTTGGTTTTTGAAGCCGGAGCTTTTTCCGGTTTGGCTTCTGCCGCTTCTGCGCTTTTGGGTTCGGTTTTTGGCGCCAGGACGGTGTCAATCGCGCCCGCGATGGACGAGTCGTAAGCCTGATTATAGCCCATCCACATGCCGGCGGTTTCGTGGCTGCGGTCCAGCAGATACAGTTGCGGCACTCCGCGGATGCGGAATTGGGCGGAGGTTTCATCGTCTCCCAGCGCCACCGGGAACGGCAGTTCGTAGGTTTTTACGAAATTTGCGACTCTTTGCGCGTCCTGCTCAAACGCCACGGTCAGTACCTGCAAATCTTTTTTGTTGTAGGTTTTATAAAAAGACTTCATCGCCGACATCGCCAGCTTGCAGTAGGGGCAGGTGGTTGTGATAAAAGCAATCAGTACGGGTTTGCCCTGCATGTCCGCCAGGTCCACAAACTCGCCGCTTTTATATGACGGCAGGCGAAAATAGCTGTCTTTCTTTATATATTCCGGTTTTTTCACCGTTTTAGCTGAAGTTTTTTCAGGGGCGGGGGCGGTTTTCTTGTCCTGTGTTCCGGCAACGGCTGCCGGCAGCAGCGCGGAAAGGGCGATAAGAACTGCGAAAGTATTTTTTCTCATAAGGAAATTATCCAAATTTACCGCGCATAAGTCTAGTTCTAATTATATATAATAATAGGAGCCGAACAGGCAGGGAGCCATGCTTTATGGTCACGGGAAGAAAGATATTCATCGCGCTTTCGGGAATATCGCCATCCGCGGCGGTCGAGACATTCGAGTCTCTGGGCGCTATCGTCGTTTGCGCCCAGTCGGATCCGCTAAATGAAGCCAAGAACTTTGCCCCAGAACTGATTTTAATTGAGCGGAGCGCTCCGTGCTTCAGCGAACTGGCTGATTTCGCCGTGCACGCCGGCGCGCGGCTTATCATTGTTTCCGAAGCCTGGGAACCTGAAAGCGAAGGGTCCTTTTTCGTGCTCGTGCCGCCCTCTTTTTCCCAGGAGCAGCTTCTGTCCGCCACGGAACGGGCCTGCGCTTCCATTTTATCGGATGAAGGGAATGTCTGGAATTCCGCTATTCTGCAGAGCATAAGCGACGCCGTTGTGGTGGTTGACGCCGTGGGCGAAGTACGGCTTCTTAATTCGGCGGCCTGCGCTCTTTTCGCTGTGTCGCCCGAGATGTGCCGGCGGAAAAATATTGACGAGGTGTGCGTGCTTTACGACGAAACGACCGGCGCGCGCATCAACAATCCCGTGTTTGCGGCGATCGGCTCAAATAACGCGGTTAAGGCGCCGTTTGATATCGTTTTAGCCAAGCTCAACGGCAGCGGAGTTATTTCGGTGGGGGCGCGCGCCACGCCTATAACGTTCGGCAGCAAAGTGACCGGCGCGGTGCTTGTCATGTGGGATGTCACTGAGACCAAAAAGGCTCAGCGCGCTCTGGCGGAAAGCGAGGAAAAATATCGCATTCTGGTGGAGAACGCGAACAGCATAATCCTGCGCACCACCGCTGACGGCACAATCACTTTCTTTAATGAATTCGCCCAGAAGTTTTTCGGGTACAAGGAAGCCGACATTGTGGGCAAAAACATGTTCGGGCTGGTTACCCTGCCGGATTCACGGCTCATGGGTCTTTTCCCGAGCGTTATTTCGCGTCCCGATACCTATGTTTCGGCGGAAGACCGGCATTTTAAGCGCGGCAACCAGGAAGTGTGGATTTCCTGGACCCTGCGCGCCATCAAGCGCGGCAGGGGCAGCGACGAAATTCTTTGCGTCGGCAATGACATAACGCGCCTTAAAAAGGCGGAAAGCGAACTGCTTACCGCAAAGGACCGCCTGGAACTGAAGGTTGTGGACCAGACGGTGAATCTGGAGAAGACCAGCCGGTTCCTGCAAATAGAAATAGAGGAGCGCAGAAAAGCGCAGGCCGAACTCCGTAACGCCTATCATGAAATCAAGAACGCGCACGCGAAGCTGGTGCAGAGCGAAAAGCTGGCCGCCCTCGGGCGTTTTTCGTCCGGCATCGCCCACGAAATTAAAAACCCTTTAAGCATAATCATCGGCGGGGCGGAGTATCTGCTGATCCGCGACCTGGTTTCGCCGCTTTTCACCGCCGCGCAATTTGAGGGCTCCGACCCCGCGGACAAACTGTGCGACAAACTGGCGGAACAGGAGCTTATGACCGTTGCCGCCATGGAAAAAGCCGATCCTGTGGAACGGCTCAACGTTTTGCTGGCGGACATGAGATTTTACGACCGCTGGGTTGAGAAGAAAAACAATCCGAAGGTGTCCGGCGATCTTTCCGATATGGCCCGCCATACCCACGAGTTCCGGGCACAGCCGGAAGCGGAGCTTCTGCCCGCTGAAATTGATTCCGTTTTTATCCTGAACCGGCTTTTGATTGAATATCTGTTCCCGAAATTGTGCCCTGTCTGCGAGTCCTGCGATATCATACTTACTCTGCATAAGGTGAAGGACGCCGCTCTCCGGGCCGACGGTATCGTGAAAAACCTGCTGAAATTCGCGCGTCCGACGGATTCGAACCGCACCGTGCTGTCGCCGGAGCAGATGGTAGAGGACGCATGGTTCAATATCCCGCCCGTCGAAAAGCAGCATGTGGACTATGTGACCGCGTTTCGGGAGAATCTGCTTGTCCGCGTTGATTCCAACCAGCTGATGCAGGTGCTTATCAATATTATCATCAACGCCTGCCACGCCATAGGCCGCGACCGCCATGACGGGCGGATTGTAGTGCGTTCCTACCCCGAGGAGAAGTGCATAGGGAAGATTTGCCATAAAATGTGCGTTATCGAGATTGAGGATAATGGCGTCGGGATAAAAAAGGAAAATTTGAACCGCGTTTTCGAGCCTTTTTTCACCACAAAGATCTATGACCGGGTTATTGGCGAGCAGGAGAAGGCGGCCAACCCTTCCCTTAAGAGCAATATCGGTGGGAGCGGACTCGGCCTATCGGTTTCCAAGTCAATTATTACGAATCATGGCGGGGATATAACCCTGACCAGTTCCGAAGGCCAGGGCACTACCGTGAAAATTTATCTGCCCTGCGCGGCGTGAGTTTGATATGGCAGACGAATCAAAACCTCTAATACTGGACCTCCTGATAGACAAAGCCGTCATTGACGAAAAGAATGTTCAACATATCGTTTCTGAGCAGGTGAAGAGCAATATTTCCATTGAGGAAGCGCTCATAGCCCAGCAGGCCGCGACGGAAGAGGAAATCGCCAAGACGTATTGCGAGTATTTCAAGCTCCCCTATATCACCGGCGAGGCCGTGATGAAATACGTGGAAAACGCTTACGAGCTCGCCCGTCTGCTGCCCGAACGTTTTGCCCGCGCGAACAAGGTGGTTCCTCTGGAAAGAGAGGACGATACTCTCAAGGTCGTGGTTTTAAACCCGTCCGAAATATTCATAGTCCAGGAAATTTATCTTTATACCGGCTTGCGGGTCAGCCTGGTGGTCAGCACAATTTCGGCCATACAGGAGGGCCTCAACGCCCTTTACGGCGCGCGCGACGAAGTTAAGGAACTTGCCACCGGCCTTATCGGCGGCAGCGTGCAGGAGGAGGAAGAGGACGACGTCCTGGATCTTAACAAGCCCATTCCCGCCACCAGGGAAACGCAGGTCGTGGTTTTCGTCAGCAAGATGTTGGAAACGTCCCTGCAGCAGCGCGCCAGCGATATTCACGTCGAACCTTACGCCGAGGAAATCCGCATTCGCTTCCGCGTGGACGGTATTTTAAACGAAGTTCCTCCTCCGCCCAAGAGCCTTTTCGTGCCGCTGATTTCCCGTATCAAGATTTTAAGCAAGCTTGATATCGCGGAAAAACGCATCCCGCTGGACGGTTCCTTCACCATGAAGTACAACGGGAACAAAATCGACGTGCGCGTATCCACCTGCCCCACGGTGTACGGCGAAAAGATGGTTATGCGTATTTTAAACAAAGCCAAAATCCCGCTGGATTTCGGCGCGCTGGGCTTTCAGAAAGAACAGATTGAAGCGTTTTTGCGCGGCATCAAAAGCCCGAACGGCCTTGTGTACGTTACGGGCCCCACGGGGTCGGGCAAGTCCACGACGCTTTATACGGCGCTGCAGATGTTGAACTCGCCGGAAAAGAACATCATGACCGTCGAAGATCCCGTCGAATACAAATTCCACGGCATTAACCAGGTGCAGGTAAAACCGCAGGTGGGACTGACGTTCTCCACGGCGCTGCGCAGCTTCCTTAGGCAAGACCCTGACATCATCATGTTAGGTGAAACCCGCGACGCCGAAACCGCGGAAATCTGCCTGCGCGCCGCGCTCACGGGCCACTTGGTGCTTTCCACTCTGCACACGAACGACGCTTTGTCCGCCATCAGCCGTTTGAAGGACATGGGCGTTGAGCCCTTCCTTCTTTCCGCGACCTTGCGCGTGGTGGAAGCCCAGCGTCTTATCAGAAAACTCTGCCCGAACTGCCGGCAGTCCTACTCGCCCACTCCGGATCTGATAAGAAAATACGGGTTTAGTGAATCGGACGTGCTTTACACGCATGTCGGCTGCGAACAGTGCAACGGCCTGGGCTATAGGGGCCGCGTTGGCATTTACGAGGTTGTTTTCATAACGCCGGAAATGGCGAACCTTATCCAGCAGTCCGCGCCTCTGCCGGACCTGCAGGCTATGGGCAAAAAACAGGGAGCCATGTTCCTGTTTGATTCCGGAATCGCGAAGGTGAAGGCGGGCATTACCAGTCTTGAGGAAGTGCTCACCGTGGCCGAATAGCGGCTGGCGGTTTTAAAGTTTGAGGGCATGCCTAAACAACGGCATGCCCTCTGTTTTTTTAGGTCCGGAAAGTTTTATGGATTGCCTTCGCAATAAACTTTGTGCAGGGTGCTGGCCACTTTTTCTGCCTGAAAAGGTTTAACTATAAAATCGCGCGCCCCTTCTTTCATCGCTTCCGTTACGAAAGTGTGCTGGCCTATGGCGGAAATCATGATGACTTTAGCCGCGGGATCGGCCTTGATAATTTCCTTTAGCGCGGCTATGCCGCCGTCTACGCCGCCGACGTCCGGCATGACAATATCCATCGTGACGATATCCGGCTTGAATTTACTGTACAGTTCAATCGCGTCTTTTCCGTTTTCTGCTTCCCCGACTATCTCATAGCCTTCGCCGGCGGCGATTTCTTTTAACATATTCCTGATGAACATAGCGTCGTCTACAATCAATATTTTGGGCATGCATGCTCCCTTAATCGCTTTTGTCTAATCGTGATGCCGTGGATTACGTTTAACTTTTTCTATGGCTTTCTCAAGTTCGGCAGCAATATCGGCGCGGATCTGCCCGTCCAGTCCCTGCAGTTTCAGGTAAACCGCGCCCGCTTCCGTCCGGGAGTATTTCGCGGGCAGATGGTTGAGCGCGATCGCCATGATATCTTCCCGGCAGTCGGGGCAGCCGCAAACATAGGGACTCCGCTTAAGGAGGTGTTCCAGTTCCTGCGCCGCCAGTTCTTCCATATAGTTCACCAGCTTGCGATTGCTTTTCCGCTTTTCCATAGCTGCCTATAATTATACAATTAATAACACCGCAAACCCATCCGAAAACAATTTCGGTTATTTTTTCTTCGGATAAAAGCGATTAATTTAATATAATCATTTAGACGGCACTTGGGGGACTTTATATGGATAGAGACGTTAAACTGAGAATTTTGAATGAATTGGGCGATCTGCCGGTATCCGTTTATGACGGCCTGGTGGAAAAATTTGTGCTTATTTCCGGTGAACAGCTGGTGGGGATAGTGCAGAATGTCGGCTGCGGTGATTATGACGGTGCCGCACAGAAAGCGCATTCCATGAAAGGCGCGGCGGCCAATCTGCGGCTGCACTGGATTTTTGAAAAAGTGCGCGAAATGGAAGACGATATAAAACGGCATCTGCCGCAGGCGGTTATTGCGGAGAAGGCGGACGCTTTGTCGCAGCTGCTTAAGAAGATATAGGGAAAATGAAACGGATACTCATTGTAGACGATAACTTCGTCAACCGTTCATATCTTGAGGAAATTTTTCACGATAAGGCGAAATGTCTTATTGCCGTGAACGGGGCTGAGGCGTTTATGGCGTTTTCCAACGCCTTTGAAGGAAAACGGCCCTTTGACCTTATTCTTATAGATATGGAAATGCCAGTCATGAACGGGTTGGACGCCGTTGCACATATAAGGGAATATGAACGGCTGGCGGGAATTGATGTTGCGCACAGGGTCCCTATTATTGCCATTACCGCGCATGAGGAGCAGTTTACCAAGTGCTTCGAAGCCGGCTGCGACCAGTATGTTCTCAAGCCTGTTAATCCGCCCGCGCTGGTGCGGATGTCAAATGAACTTATGAACAGGGATCTGGAAGAATAACCGATATTAACTGAAAAGCCCCCGTCATGACGACGGGGGCTTTTTTGTTGCAAGAATGCTGTTTAATTGGAGGACAGTTTTTTGATGGCTTTTTCCGCTTTTTTCACCAGCGAATTGCCGGGGTAGCGGTCAATTAGCTGCTGGTACTTAAGCGCCGCGCGGTCCGGGTCTTTAAGGTATTCCGCGCTGATGCTTGCGCTGTCAAAAAGAGCCTGGGGTGAAGGTTCCGCGTCGGGATATTCCGCCACCAGCCTGTCAAGCATTTTTATCTGCAGTTCATAATCCTTTTTATCTTTCGCGGCAATGGATGCGGCGAGCGTAAGCGCTTTCACGCTTTTGTCCGCGTTGCCTTTGAACATGTCCGCGGCCTGGGCCAAAACCGTTACCGCGCCGGTAGGATCTTCCATCTTCTGGCGGAGGAGTTCCGCTTCGTTAATGAAAGCCGTATAGGCGTCTTCAGTGTTGGGGTATTTCGTGATAAGCGTCCGGTATGCTTCCACGGCGAGAGTGTACTGGCTCTGTTTTTCCGCGAGCTGGGCGATCCGCACGTAGGAGGCGCGGGCCGCGTCGCTGTTCGGGAAATCGTTCACGATTGACTGGAAGAGCGCCATCGCTTTGTCATACTGGCGGAGATTGTTCTCGTAAACGCTTGCCGCCAGAACTTTTGCCTGCGCCTTGAGCGGGCTGTCCGGATAAACGGCGGCTATTTCGTTAAACTGGAACACCGCCGACTGATAAAAAGCGTGGGAAGCGTTGAATTTGCCCAGCGCCAGAACGACCTCGTCGGTGCGTCCGTACTCTGGATATTTCGAGAAGAACGCTTCGAATTCCTGAATCATGGGTTCATAAAAATAATCCAGCGCCCCATCCGACATCTGAATGAGGAAATCCGCCATTCTTTCCGCCTTGGTGGTTTTTTTCGAGCCCTGGCGTACTTTTTCTAGCGCGGGTTTGAGTTTACTGGAGATATTTTTATCTATCATCCGGCTGAGCTTGCTGATCAGAGTGAAGCTGAGGTCGGAGTTCGGATATTCATAAACATGGCGCATAAAGGTGACGATTGCGCCCTTCGTGTCGCCAAGCCGGGTCTGAAGGTCGGCTTTCAAAAGCAGGGCGTCGTCGCCGGTGTCTTCATCGGCGTAGGTTATCAGCCAGGCATCCAGCTCGTTGAGCAGGGTCGTCATCATTTCTTTGTCAGTCGTTTCGGCCTGGCCTTTAAAGTAATTCCACTCGCGCTGGCCCGTGGCTTTAACGTCGAGCGGTTTAACTTCGGTTGCTGGCGCGGCCGGTTCGGCCTGCGCAATGGCTTGTTCCGGCTGGTCTGCGGCGTAAGCCACGGACAGGGCCAGCAAAGCGGTAACGGCAAAAGCTGTCATCCTCTTCATCTTTTTAAATCCTCCAATATATTCTGTTGGGAATGCTTACTCTATTTAATATAATACTTTTTAGAAAACGTTTTAGCAAATCCTTCTATTATATTGATTCTCCCGCCGCCGGACTTTCCCGGCATGGGGTGGAAAGCCTGAGGAAGACAGCATGAAAACCAGCCAAGCGAAGGGACGGAAATTTGTGGTGATTCACGGTCATTTTTACCAGCCGCCGCGTGAAAATCCATGGCTTAATCACATCGAGGAACAGTCCACCGCCGCGCCCGCCCACGATTGGAACGAACGGATAGCTGAGGAGTGCTATAATCCCAACGGCACCGCGCGTATAAACGGGCCGGACGGTGCCATAGCGGATCTTACCAACAACTACGAATTCCTCAATTTTGACTTTGGGCCCACCCTGCTGACCTGGTATGAAAAAGCTTTTCCTGAGGATTACCAGAAAATACTGGACGGGCATAAAAAAAGCGCCAAAAGGCTTGGCGCTGGTAACGGCATCGCGCAGGCCTATAACCATATAATCCTTCCGCTCGCGCCGTTTCGAGACCGGCTTACCCAGGTTTTATGGGGTATCGAGGATTTCCGCCACCGGTTCGGGGAATATCCTAGTTCCCTCTGGTGCCCGGAGACGGCGTGCAACGATGATATTTTAAAACTGCTTATTGACGTGCGCATGAAGTATGTGATTTTAGACACTTCCCAGGTGCAGAAAGTCCGCAAATGCGGCACTCAGAAATGGCTTGACGTTTCAAACGGGTCCATTGATCCGCGCCGGCCTTATATCTGGCACGACCGCGGCGCGGACGGCGAGCCGATTCCGGGCCGTTCGATAGCGATATTTTTCTATGATGGGCCCGTTTCCAAAGCCGTCGCGTTTGAGGACGTGATGCGCGATTCCTATACCATGACCCAGCGCATAAACGCCTGTTTCGACGCGGAAGCGCAGGAAGACCAGGTGGTAAGCATTTCCACCGACGGTGAATCTTACGGGCATCACCGCAAATTTGCCGACCTGACGCTGGCCCACCTGTTTAAGGGTGAACTCGTGAGACATGGGTTCGAGATAACCAATTACGCCGCTTTCCTTGAGCAGCATCCGCCCCTGTGGGAGGCAGTCATAAAACCAGGCGAGGACGGCAAAGGCACATCCTGGAGCTGCGCGCACGGTGTGGCCCGTTGGCGGGAAGACTGCGGCTGCGGACGGGAGGGCCAGCAGCATCAGCGCTGGCGCGCGCCCATGCGCTCCGCGCTGGACTGGCTGAACGCAACCCTGGCGGGCATCTATGAAAAAGAGGGGTCCCGTTTCTTCCGCAATGCCTGGGATGCCCGCAATGATTACATCCGCGTTATGCTTGACGGGCACAATCTGCCCTGGTTTATAAACAAAAACTGCGTAAAGACTCCGGACCGGAACGAAACCTCCGCCATTTTGCGCCTTTTGGAAATGCAGAAGTATTCCATGTTTATGTATACGAGCTGCGGCTGGTTTTTTTCCGACATCTCGCGCATTGAGGCGGTTCAGAATCTGAAATACGCCGCGCGCGCCATTGAACTTGCCGGCCGGTTCGGTTATACCGGGCTTGAGGAACAGTTCAAGTCGCGGCTGGAAGCCGCGCCTTCCAATTTCGCGCAGTTCGGCAACGGCAGGGTGATTTATGAACGGCTGGTGCGTCCGTCCATGATGTCTGGTGAAAACGTGATAGCGGAGTTCGGGATGCGGACCCTGTTTCGCAATCCCGGCAGGAAGTCGGAACTGTATTCGCTCAGAATTGACCGAGTGAAATCCGTTTTCCGCCAGGTTGAAGGCTGTACTTTCAGTGCAGGGCTTATTGATACCGAAAACAAGGTGACCGGGCGGAAACTTATGTCGGTGTATTTCGCCGCGCTCACCAAATCGCTGCCGCCGCGCTGTTATGTCAGCTTGCTTAATCCGGAGGATAAATTTGAGGCTTTGCTTGCGTTTCTTTCCGGCATCAACGCCGAGAAGGTGTGGGGGGGCGTCGGTCCGGAAGTAGACAGAATTATGGGCAGAGAGTTTTTCGGGATGGGCAATATAATTCCCGAGGCGCGCCGCGCGATTCTGGAAGACATGTACCGCGATAAAATCCAGGATATCCAAGAGCGGCATTTCAGAACCTTTTCCGAGTATCTGCCGATTATCGAGCACTGGCATTCTCTGGAGCTCGGCCTGCCGGAGGAGATTCGGGCGGACGCCGTTGCCGGAGCCAGAAAATTTATCATGGCCAACCTTGAGGAGCACGAACTGTCCAACACGCTTGAGCCGATCGAGCTGATACGGGGTATGCTGCCGCGCATAAAAAATACCGGGCTGCAGTATATGGACAACAGCATCGAACGGCTTCTTAAGCGGCTTGTTATCCGCTCTATAACGAACCTGCGCAAATCACCAAACGCGTTAAACGCGGAAAAAGCCGTGGCTCTGGTGGAGTCCGGCCTTGAAATAGGCGCGCTTTCCTGCTGGCTCATCCCTGCCCAGAACGCCGTGATAAAGATGATGGAGGACTGGCACTTGAACGAATTCCATCCGCTTGTAAAAAATTACGACTCCGGCGAGCATATTATTCTGGTGATAAAATTGCTAAATACCCTGAAGATAAATGTGGCGGGTTTTCACGCCAGCCTAAACGCGCTGCGCAGCGACATGCGCAAAGTCTGCTGACGCGGACTTTTTGGGAAAGTTTTTAGAGTTGCGCTCCTCTGGTTTTTGTCAAAACCGGGGTGTGCGGGTTCTAGATGCCAACTGGGTCTAAAGTCCCTGGTGCCGGGTTTGGGGTTCATGTACAATAAGGTTATGGAAAAAAATATTACAGTTCTTGTATCGTTGTCTATCGGGTTGTTTATCGGAGGGGTCGGCGTCGCTGCCGAATCATCTGAACGGAGAGCAACAAAACAGGCTGGTGTTTCCACTTTGACCGCGGAGGATCTGCCGGGGAATTTTGGAACGGTTTCCGACGGTATTTACCGCGGCGCGGAACCGGTGGGAGATCGGCAGTTCGCCGGCCTTGTCAAACTTGGCGTGAAGACGATGGTTAGCCTCCGGTATTTCCACGGCATGGAAAAGGAAATGTGCGCAAAGTACGGCATTACTTGCTATGAACGGGGAATTTTCGTGGGAGTCATCGGCACGGACACCCTGTTTCCGTGGACAAAGATGGCGGAAGCTTATCAGCTTGTAATTAGTGAGCGCGCTGCAGGGAGGAAGGTGTTTTTCCACTGCATGAAGGGGCGCGACAGAACCGGCACCCTGGCCGCGCTCATAATGATGCGTGACCGCGCCTGTTCCGGTTCCTATGATAAGGAAAAATTATGGACTGAGGTGAATGCCTCAATGGAAAAATATGGTTTTAACGACAAACACTTTATCTTTCTTAAACGCGACATAAAGAACATCGCGTTTAATTTCGAAGCTAACCGCGACTGGATTTGCGACGGCAAACCATACCACAAGTAATTGCACGGCGTTAATTTGCAACAAAAAAGCCGAGTCATTATAATGACTCGGCTTTTTTATACAATACCAGTAATATGAAATTTCTCGGTCGTTTCCTCCTTCTCTGCGTAATAGCGCCGGCGGTATTCTTGAGCGCGTGCGCGCGCGACGCCGGCGGCAGGATAACCGTCGGTATTTCCATTCCCACCCAGCGCGAGGAGCGTTGGGTGCGCGATGTGGAGCAGTTCCGCAAAGACGCCGCGCGCGGGATTGATATAAAACTCCAGATATCAGATAACGACGCCGCGCGCCAGCTGGCCCAGTGCGAAAATCTTATCGCGCAGGGCATAGATGTCCTGATCCTGGCTCCGCACGACGCGCCAGCCGCCTCGGTTATAGTGGAAAAAGCGCATCGCGCCGGCATACCGGTAATTTCGTATGATCGGCTGATAACCAATGCCGCGGTTGATTTGTATATTTCTTTTGATAATGAAAAAGTGGGCGAGATCCAGGCGCGATATCTGACCAGGCTTGTGCCCAAGGGCAAATATATAGTGCTTGCGGGCGCGCCGACGGACAACAACGCGAAACTGTTTCACAAGGGCGCGATGAATATAATAGGCCCGCTTGCCGCCAAGGGGGACATTCAAATCGTGATGGACCAGCCTGTGCGGGACTGGCAGCCGTCTGAGGCCATGAAGCTGGTGGAGAACGCGCTTACGTCCGCCGCGAATAAAATTGACGGCATCCTCGCGCCGAACGACGGCACCGCCGGCGGCGCCATACAGGCGCTTGCCGCGCAGGGCCTGGCGGGGAAAGTACCGGTAACAGGGCAGGACGCCGAGCTTTCCGCCGCCATGCGCATTGTGGAGGGCACCCAGTTCATGACCGTTTTTAAAGACACCCGAAAGCTTGCCACCGCCGCCATGTCCGCGGCGGAAAAGCTGGCGCGCAAAAGTGCGCCAGCCACGAACGCCAAGGTGCCCAACGGGCTTATGGACGTGCCTGCCAATCTGCTGGAACCCATAGCCGTGGATAAAACCAATATAGACGATTTGCTTATAAACAGCGGTTATTTATCGCGCGCGCAGGTATACCGCAAGTACAGTTGAGAGAACGCATGAACCGATACATTCTGGAAATGCAGAATATTGTTAAGGAATTCCCCGGCGTCCGCGCGCTGGACGGGGTCACGTTCTCCGCCGCGGCGGGCGAAGTGCATGCGCTTGTGGGCGAGAACGGCGCCGGCAAGTCCACCCTGATGAAAGTGCTCAGCGGCGTGTATGCGCACGGTTCCTACAAGGGTGAAATCAAAATAAACGGAGAGGAACGACGCTTCTCCTCTGTGCGGGACAGCGAGCGTGCAGGTGTCGTCATAATTTATCAGGAACTTGCGCTGGTGCGCCAGCTGAGCGTGTGCGAAAATATAATGCTGGGTGACGAAATCCACAAAAACGGCGTGATTGATTGGCCTGCCGCCGCGGAAAAAGCGGCCGCCGCGCTGAAACTGGTGGGGCTGGACATTAATCCGGACACGAAGGTTTCCAGCCTGGGCGTGGGCCAGCAGCAGCTGGTGGAAATTGCGAAGGCGCTGTCTAAAGACGCGAAAATCCTTGTTTTGGACGAGCCCACCGCCGCGCTGAGCGAAGGTGAGGCGGAAAAACTGCTTTCCCTGATAAAAGAACTGCGCGGCAGGGGAGTCACCTGCGTTTATATTTCGCACCGGCTTAAGGAGATATTCCGGATTGCGGATAGGATCACCGTCCTCCGGGACGGAAAAACTGCAGGCACTTTCGGCAAAGACGACTTGAACGAAGCCGGGCTTATCGCCAAGATGGTGGGCCGCGAAGTGAAAGACATTTTTCCTTCCCGCCGGCATGAGTTCGGCCCCGCCGTGCTGGACGTTAAAAACTGGTCCGCCTCGGACGCCGCTTACGGCATGAAGCTGAAAAATATAAATTTTTCTGTTAGGAAAGGGGAAATCGCGGGGCTGGCCGGTCTGGTCGGCGCGGGCCGCACGGAACTGGCCATGAGCCTGTTCGGCGTGTGGGGGCGCAAAGAATCCGGCGAGCTTGTTGTGGACGGGAAACAGGTGCCGCGGTTTACGCCCAAAGCGCTTATCAAGGCGGGCGTGGCGCTGGCGTCGGAAGACCGCAAGCGCTGGGGACTTGTGCTGATACACGATGTGAAATCAAATATAACGCTTTCTTCTCTGGACGCTTTGGCGTCCTTCGGCGTGGTGAATGAAAACGCGGAAGTGTCCGCGGCGGAAAAGTATGTCCGGGAAATGGCCATAAAAACCCCCGGACTCGAGCAGAAGGCCGGGAATCTGAGCGGCGGTAACCAGCAGAAAATAGTGCTTTCAAAATGCCTGATGATCCTGCCCAAAGTGCTTATTTTAGACGAACCCACCCGCGGCATAGACGTGGGCGCCAAGGTGGAAATTTACGGAATCATAAACCGGCTCGCCGAAAAAGGCGTGGCGGTGCTTCTCATTTCCTCGGAACTGCCGGAAGTGCTGGGCATGTGCGACCGCGTGTTTGTCATGCGCGCGGGCCGCATAAGCGGAGAGGTCTCCGGTGCGGCGGCCTCGCAGGAAAATATAATGCGCTACGCTACGGCGTAAAACTTAAAGCCGCCTGATTTTCAGGAGATAACGATGACGCTGTATGAACACATAAGAGAAGGTTTTCATAAAAACATACGCCAGTACACCATGGTTATGGCGCTGGTGCTTATCTGGGTGGCGCTGACCCTGTTCACCGACGGGGTGTTCCTCTCGCCCAGAAATATTTCCAACCTGTTTTTGCAGACGGTGACGGTGGGCATAGTGGCCTGCGGCATGACGCTGATAATCGTTACCGGCAATATTGATTTGTCTGTCGGCGCCGTGGCCGGATTCGCCGGCGCGGTGGCGGCTGTTTTGCAGGTGAATTACGGCTGGGGCACCGTTCCTTCCGTGCTGGCGGCGCTGGCCGCCGGCCTTTTGATAGGAGCCTGGCACGGCTTCTGGGTGGCGTACCGGAAAGTGCCGGCGTTTATCGTAACGCTGGCCAGCATGCTGGCCTTCCGCGGAGCGATTCTGGGCGTGACGGGCGGCGCAACAATAAGCCCTCTGCGCGACAGTTTCAAGGCGATAGGCACTAATTACGTTTCGCCGTTTTTCAGCGGGCTTATAGCGGCGCTGTGCGTGCTGGGTTTTGTCGCAGTCCAGCTGAGAATGCGCAAACGCCGCATGGCATACGGTTTCCCCGTGCTTCCGCTGTCGGCGGAAACGCTTAAACTTTCCGTGCAGGCGGTTGTTCTCGCGGCGGCTTTTTCAATTATGATTTTCAATCAGGGCATACCTTACGCCGTGCTTCTTCTGCTTGCGCTGGCTCTCGCGTTCGGTTTCATGGCGCAGCGCACGGTGTTCGGGCGCAGGCTCTACGCGATAGGCGGCAACGCCGAAGCGGCGAAGCTGTCCGGCATAAATATTGACCGCACACTGATGAAGATGTTTATGCTTTCCGGCGTAATCACCGCCGTGGCGGGCACGGTTATGACCGCGCGCCTTAACGCCGCCACCACTTCCGCTGGCGTGAATATGGAGCTGGACGCCATAGCGGCCTGCGTGATCGGCGGCACCAGCCTGATGGGAGGGGAAGGCACCATTGTGGGTGCGCTGATAGGCGCGCTCATCATGTCCAGCCTTGATAACGGCATGAGCCTTATGAATCTGGACATAACCTACCAGTACGTTGTTAAGGGCCTTATACTGCTTATCGCGGTGTGGGTGGATATTTCAACCCGCAGGAAATAGAAAACATAATTTGAACCGCTGTGTGCATATGCAAGCGGGGAGGGCGCGGTTTTACTGCCGTTTTTCTGCGCGGTCCCGGCGTTCCTTCCGGCGCATGAACAGCGCCCCGCCGATTATAAACGCCAGTGAAATGCCGGACAGCGCCAGGCCGCGTTTATAATAAGGATTGCGGTATTCC
>Ga0172379_10005567_pt1 | contig 17530 bp, 8 predicted proteins | sample GrowelOW334metaG_FD_119756 | JGI IMG/M metagenome (GOLD analysis project Ga0172379, IMG submission 119756) | Groundwater microbial communities from an aquifer near a municipal landfill in Southern Ontario, Canada - Groundwater well OW334 metaG | ecosystem: Environmental > Aquatic > Deep... | reverse complement strand
GAACCAGTCGCAATGGCACATCCCGCCCACTGCTCGCCACCTTCTCGGGCAAGGCCAGGGTCAGGCGCTCGCCCGGGGCTCCGGCGGCCTTCAAGCCTGCCAGTGTGTTGTCGCCGCGGGCCCTGGCCAGCGCCAGGAGTTGCGTGTCCGTGACCGTCTCGCGATCGCGCAGGCGCTCGAACAGGATGGCGTGAAAATCCGCGCCCTTCATGGTCGCCACTTCCTCGTCGATCAAAGCTTTCTCCTCGCGCATCAGACCCGACAGGCGCGACATCAGCTTGCCGGCGACCCCTTGCTCCAGCTGGCCGGGATTTGCCTTGCGGAACCCTTCCTTGAGCGCGGCCAGATCGCCGCCACCGAATCGCTCGGCGTACAGGCTTTCAAGCGCTGTCTGTATCCTGGGCGCGCGGGTCGATAGCGGACCGGGGTGCTCCCCGCTTTGGAGACGCTGGCCCGAGCGTTCGGCGACAGTGCGGCGCAATTGCTTCTCCTGTAGGGAAACCCGGTCCGCGTCGGCATAGACGCCGTGCAGCGTGAGCGCCAAGCCGGGACGTTGGTTCAGGGCAGTGGCGAGTCGCGCCAGCTTCTCGCGTTCGGGCGGCGTCAGTTGGGCCTCCCCGGTCTCAAAGGCGATATGCTCGAACTTCTCGCCGGCGCCGAACAACGCACCGAGCGCCCGGAACGGGGCGGTGGCGATCTTGCCGACGGCGTTGACGATGGCTTTCCAGATCAGCCCGCCATAACTGAACTGCGGGTCGTCCAGGCTGCCCGAAACCGGTAATCCCAGGTCGATGCGTCCCTCCGCGTCCTGTAACAGGGCGATGGCCAGATCAAGCGGCAAATTCCTGGCTTCCGCACTCTCCACCCGTTCACCGAGCGTGAGTTGATCCATGATGATCTGGTTTTCGCCCGCCAACTGGCGTTCCTTGATCTTGTATTCCAAATCCAGCGAGAGCTTTCCCGAGTCGATCTTGCGACCGGCGAAAGTCGCCGCGTAGGGCGTCAGCCGGGTCATCTCGACGTTGCGGAATATCACCTTGAGGTCGGTGAACTCGGTCGGGTTGAGTAGGTCGATCTGGCCGACCGCGCGGGCCAGGCCGTAGTCGTCGACCTGCCCTTCCAGTTCGACCTGGCCGGGGGCGCCAGCGCGCGAAGACAGGCCGATGACGGCGCCGCGCAGGCGATGGATGCGGGTGCCGAAGGGTAGGGCCAGCGAGTGGTCGGCGAAATCCACTTCGCCGTTGCTGAGCCGCAGGCGATCGATATTCACCACGAAGGGCGTAACAGGCATTGCCGGTTTCGCCGACGCAGACACCATCGGGGAGCCTGTCGCGCCGCCTGCGGCGGTGCCCTTCTTCCGGAGTATGCCGCTGACGTTGATGGACTTGTCCTGGTGAATCACCAGCTTGGTGTCGAGGCCGGCCAGGATCAGGTCGGGAATGTCCAGCTTCGTGGCAGTCACCTCGAGGTCGCTGCTGCCCAGCGATTTCCAGGCCAGGAAGCGCTCGCCCGAGGTGCTTTCGTTGAGGCGCAGGTCGCGCAGGGACATGCCGCCCCTGAAACTGCCGCCGTGTTGGTTGTAGATGGCGCGGCCTTCGGCGGCGAGCACCCCGCTCGCCAGCGTCAGTTCGGCCTGAGAGGACAGGTAGGGCTGGGCAGGCGTCAGGATCAGGCCGGCCAGTTTGACTTTCAAGTCCGCCGCAGGTTCGGCGGGAACGACCTTGCCGGCAGCCTCGAAATCGCCGCCATCCCGCGCGTGAAACCTGGCGCGCACTTTCAGCGGCGCGGCGAAATTCTCGCTTACGCCTTCCACGGCCAGGCCGATGTCCTCCAGACCCAGGTCGGCGGCCGGTGTCACCGACTGGTCGCGGAAGCTGGCGGAGAACCCCGCCAACTCCAGCGTGTTCACCCGGTAACGCCAGCCTTGCCCGGCGGATTTCCGCACCGGCCTGACGCTCGCCGCCGGCGCTGGCGCCGCCTGCCAGGCGGCAAGAATATCGACCTGTCCCCGGGCATCGCGTACGGCCTTCAGGTGGCCGTCCTTCAGGGCGATGCGGCGGATGGACACGCTCTTCCCGGCTAGATCCACTTGCGCATCCTCCAGCCCCAGGCTGCCCAGTTGCATGGGCTTGAGCGTTGCTCCCGCAGGTTGTGGCAGGTCCACCCGGACGCCGCTGAAGTTCAGGGTGTCCAGCTTGAGGATGTTGCGGCCCAGGTCAAAATGACCGGCTGCGGCGTCGACGGTATCGATGGCGATTTCTGCTGCGACTGGGGTGCCACTCTTCAGCCTCACGCCCGCAAGTTTTGCCGTCAACTTGTCGAGGACCAGGTCGAGGCGGCCCGCGGCATAGGCCAGCCGGTAATCGGTGGACATCCTCGCCGAACCCGCGGGCGGGCCCATCGGCAACCAGTCCTTGAAATACGGCGCCAGACTGGTGAGGTCCAGGTTGTCGACGCCCAGGCTTCCCGCCACCGCAATCGGGTTCAAGGTGGCCTCTCCCTGCCAATGCACGCGGGCACCGAAAGCCGTGCGGGCCGAGAGCCGGTAACTTCCCTTGTCGTCGGGCAGGGTCGAAATCTCGCTCAATTCCAGGTCGAGTGGCTGAATGCGGGTGGCAAAGGCGGCCCGCTGGTCGGCAATGTCGATTTGTCCGCCGGCCAGGGCGAAGCGTTGGATATCCAGCCTCGGCAAAGCAGCGTCGGATTTCTCGTCCGTGCCCTTCAATGCCTCGATCAGCGGCGACCAATTGAGCTTGCGATTGGCGAGCACAACCACCGTCGCTTCCGGCACGTCCAGCCGGATATTGTCGAAAACCAGGGCGCGCCGGAAAATACTCGCTGCCGATACATCGACCAGGAGTTCCTTTAAGGCCATCAGCTGCTTGCCATCGGGTTCCACCAGCTTCAGGTTGGCGATCCGCAGGCTCAGTTCGAAAGGATTGAACTCCGGGCGATCCAGGGTCAGGCGGTGGCCGGTCTTGGCGGCGATGTAGCTTTCCGCCTGCGACTGGAGGATATGCGGGAGAGCCAGCCAGGCTAACAGCAGATACGCGACGACAATGCCGACAAACGTAATCGCCAAGGTCTTGGCGGAAGACAGACGGATGGACATCTTCGACCTCGTAAACGCCAGATCGGGTGATTGTAATGCCATTAAGCTGCGGCCACTTTTCGCCGGCCACGATCCACTCGAATAGAATCTGTTGCCGCAGCGGATTGCGGAGTGACTTGCGGGCAGGCATGGGCAAGGCGCAAACTAGCCGTTTCACGGGCAAGCGATTCGATTCGACATGGATTCGGCACACCACCCCAACCGGCGCACTTCCGACCAGCCGGTATCGACACCACCCGCGTCGACGAGTGCGCTGGTGGTCGATCTCCGCCATGTGATCTACGCGCTGTCGGACGCCCTCGATCTGGTCGGCATCGACGATGTCGGCCATGGCAAACGGGTCGGCATCATGGCCGCCACCTGCGGGCGGACTCTGGGCTTCAGCGAAGCCGAGACCACCTTCCTGTTCGACCTCGGCATGTTGCACGACATCGGCGTGTCGTCGACCAAGACCCACGGCCACCTGGTCGCCGAATTCGATTGGAACAACGCGCAGGTGCATTGCGAGGTGGGCTATGCGCTGTTGCGCGATTTCGGCCCCCTGGCCGCGATGGCGCTGCCGATTCGATATCACCATACCCATTGGGACAAGCTCCGCGATCGCGCCGACCTCGACCCGGCCATCGCCAGACAGGCCAATCTGGTGTTCCTGGTCGACCGGGTCGATGCACTGTCCGCACCACACTACGCCGATGGCTCGTTGATGGCGGAGAGAGGCCGGATCCGCGAGCAGATAAAGGCCAGTGCCGGCAGCTTCTTCGACCTGGCGCTGGTGGAGGGATTTCTCGCCGCTTCGGCGTCGGAGGCATTCTGGCTACAACTGGAACCACGGGGAATCCAGGCCATCATGCAAGACATGCTGGCTCGTCACGAGCCTTGCGTAGCTTCGACTCCGGAACTCAAGCAACTGGCCGGGATCTTCTCCCTCATCGTCGACGCCAAGAGCTCATTCACCGCCGAACACTCGCTGGGCGTCGCCCGTTTGGCGCGGCATATAGCCGAACGCATGGGCGTCAAGCCGGAAAACTGCGACAAGATCGAGATTGCCGGACTGCTGCACGACCTGGGCAAGTTGCGCATTCCCGACGGCATTCTCGACAAGCCCGGCCAGCTTGACGAACACGAGCGCAACATCATCAACGCCCACAGCTTCGAAACTTTCCAGATCCTGCGCAACATCAAGGGCTTCGAGGAAATCGCCCCGTGGGCGGCTTATCATCACGAACAACCCGACGGCGGCGGTTATCCTTTCCATATCCGGAATATCGATCTCCCCCTCGAAGCGCGCATCCTGCGCGTGGCGGATATTTTTCAGGCGATGGCACAGGACCGCCCCTACCGCAAAGGTCTGTCCGCCAACGCGATACTGGCATTTCTCGGCGAGCTGGTGGCGCAGGGACGTATCGAGGCCGGCATCGTCGCCACCCTGGCCCAGGACATGCCGGCGGCCATGGCGGCCGCCCTCCCAGGCAAGGATTCGCCGCCTATCCAGACCCATTGAAGGCATACAAGACGGCGCCATTCGCCCCAAACAGGGAAATGCGGACCCCCGGCACCAACTTCGCGAGTAGAATTTCTACAGGAGAAAGATCATGAATACGCGCACCCCTTGGCACGTTCTCGTCGTCGACGACGAGCCGAATATCGTCAATTCGGTGCGCCGCGAATTGAGCGCTGCATCCGGCCACTACCGCTACGAAGTGGAAGGATTTACCGACCCTGTCCAAGCGCTGGAGCGCGCGGCGAGCCAGCATTTTGATGTCGTCATCAGCGACTACCGCATGCCGGGCATGGATGGCATGGCTTTCCTCAAGGCATTTGCCAAAATCCAGCCGGATTGCGCGCGCATGGTGCTGAGCGGGCAAACCGATATGGCGACGCTGGTGAAAATGGTGAACGAAACCCACATCTATCGCTTCATTCCCAAGCCCTGGCATGACTATTACCTCAAGGGTTCGGTCGCCCAGGCGATTCAGTTCAACAGCGTGGTGCTGGAAAACAAGCAGCTCGCCCAGGTGGTGCGCGATCTCAACATTCCGATTCCACCGTTGAGCGACAGTGATGTCGATCAGATCCTGCTGGTCGACGACGACCCCAACATCCTCGGCAGCATGTCGCGCATACTCACCCATCATTCGCGGATAGATGATCTGTATTCCGCCATACGCGCGGAAGTCTCGAGTCCTGGCGGACCGGCCCTGGAAGAAGGCAAGATCAGCGTCCAGGTCACGCCCTCGCCGCTGCATGCGCTGAAGATGGCCGACGCGGTCAGTTACTCATGCATCATCTCCGATTTGAAGATGCCGGAAATGAACGGCGTCGAACTATTGCAGAAATTCATGGACAAGCAGCCCGACTGCATCCGGATTCTGGTCAGCGGCGTGATCAACCAGGACGAACTCGTGTATGCGGTGGATTCCGCCTACATCTTCGGCTTCATCAGCAAGCCTTGGCAGGACTATGAGTTGAAAGCCATGATTGCCCAGGCGCTCGCTTACCGGAAGATGCTGGCGGAGAATCAGCGCCTGGCCGAGATGGTCCGGCAAGCCAGGAGAAATGCGGCGGAAGCTTAAGCGGGCAGGCAAGGGAGACGGTTGCATGAACGATAAAGTCCGCATACGCACAGGACAGTCCTGTGCCGTCGATGCGGCCACCGCGGTGGGCGAATTTTTCGCCGCGGTCAACCAGCCGGCCATGGCGCTGGTGGTGTTCTTCTGCTCCAGCGAATACGACCTGGCGGTCGTGTCGGCGGAGATGAACCGCCACTTTACCGGCGTCGCCGTGATCGGCTGCACCTCGGCCGGGGAGATCGGCCCGGCCGGTTACCTCGACCACAGCCTGGCCGGCTTCAGCCTTCCCGGCGGCGCCTGCATTGCGGTGACCGAACGCCTCGACAGGCTCCAGGACTTCGACGGCAGCGCCGGCTACGCCCTTGCCCACGACTTGGCGCAGCAGCTCGACGATCGGGCTGCCGGTCTCGACAACAGCTTCGCCTTGCTGCTGATCGATGGCCTGTCGATGCGCGAAGAGCCGGTGACGCAAGCCTTCCAGGCCGGCTTGGGCCTGATCCCCTTGGTCGGTGGTTCCGCCGGCGACAACCTGCGTTTCGCACGCACCTGGATATTCCACGGCGGCGCCTTCCACAACGATGCCGCGGTGCTGGCGCTAGTCGCCACGCGCTTCCCGCTCAAGATATTCAAGACCCAACACTTCGTCTGCGGAGAAGAACGGCTGGTGGTCACCGAAGCCGACCCGGCGACCCGCACCGTCAGAGAGATCAACGGCATGCCGGCGGTGGACGAATATGCGCGCCTGGTCGGCAAGACAGCCGCTGAGCTCGATCCCACCGCCTTCGCCGCCGTGCCGGTGGTTGTGGTCATCGACGGCACGGACTACGTGCGCTCGATCCAGAAGGCCAATCCGGACGGCAGCCTGACCTTTTACAGCGCCATCGACGAAGGCTTGGTGCTGCGCATTGCCCGCGGCGTCGGACTGGTGGAGAACCTTAAATATGCCTTCGATGGGCTGCGCGCCGAGGTCGGCCCGCCGCAACTCGTCATCGCCTGCGACTGCATCCTGCGCAACCTGGAGGCGACCAACAAGAAGCTCAAAGGCGAGGTCGGCGACATCTTCCGCGCCAACCAGGCGGTCGGCTTCAGCACCTATGGCGAGCAATACCAAGGCGTCCATGTCAATCAGACCCTGACCGGGGTCGCCATCGGCGAGACGGAACCTGGCGATGCCTGATCTGCCCGCCGCCTTCCCGCCCGCCGGAGCATCGGCGCCGCAGGCCGAGATCACCCGTCTCAACAAGATCGTCAAGGCCCTGATGGCGCGCGCCGAGCGCAACATGAACGCGCAAGCGACGGACTTCGGCCGTTTTCAGACGACCATCCTGCTGGAGGAAAAAGTGCGCAGCCGCACCCAGGAACTGCGGGCAGCCCTGGCCGAGAACGAGAGGATCACGCGCGACCTGCAACGCGAGAAGGCGGAACATCTGGTCCTCATCGGAAAACTGGAACAGGCGCAGAACCAGTTGCTGCAATCGGAAAAGCTGGCCTCGATCGGCCAGCTCGCGGCCGGTGTCGCCCACGAGATCAACAACCCGATCGGTTTCATCAATTCCAACGTCGGCACGCTCGAACGCTACCTGAACGACATATTCCGGATACTCAATGCCTACGAACAGGCGCCGTCGCCGGTCGACCGGCACAGCGACGCTGGCGACGTCGTGGATGCGCTGAAGATACAGGTGGATTACGCCTACCTCAAGGAGGACATTTTCAGCCTCATCCGCGAGACCCGCGACGGCGTGGCACGAGTGAGGAAGATCGTCCAGGACCTCAAGGACTTTTCCCACGTGGACGAAGCCGAATGGCAATGGGCAGACTTGCACAAGGGCCTGGAAAGCACCCTCAACGTGGTGAACAACGAGATCAAGTACAAGGCCGAAGTCGTTAGGGGATACGGTGAACTGCCGCTGGTCGAGTGCCTGCCGTTCCAGCTCAACCAGGTGTTCATGAACCTGCTGATGAATGCCGCCCAGGCGATCGCCGAGCACGGTACCATCAGCCTGCGCACCGGCCGACAGGGGAACGAGGTGTGGGTGGAAATCGCCGACACCGGCTGCGGCATCGCGCCGGAAAACCTTAAGCGCGTCTTCGACCCCTTCTATACCACCAAGGCGGTTGGCAAGGGTACGGGCTTGGGACTGTCGCTGTCCTACGGCATCGTGCAGAGGCACCACGGACGGATCGAAGCGCGCAGCGAGTTGGGTAAGGGCAGCGCCTTCCGCGTCGTTCTGCCCGTAGCGCAGCCGGCGCAGGCAGCGCAGGCAACGCCGAGCGGCGCCTAGCCATGCCACGGATGAAGGAGATAACCCCATGAGCGAGCCCGCATCACTCGATCCGGCGCCCGCCCGCCTGCTGTTCGTCGATGACGAAGCGTCCATCCTGGCGTCGCTCAAGCGTCTGTTCCGCCCCCTCGGCCACACCATTTTCACCGCCACGTCCGGCCGTGCCGGGCTGGAACTGCTGGAGCGGGAGCCGATCGATCTGGTCATCAGCGACATGCGCATGCCCGAGATGGACGGGGCCGCCTTCCTCGAACAGGTGCGGGTGCGCCGGCCCGAGACTGTGCGCATCCTGCTCACCGGCTATGCCGATGTATCCTCGACCGTCGCGGCGATCAACCGCGGCCAGATTTACCGCTATATCGCCAAACCCTGGGACGACCAGGAAGTCTTGCTGGTGGTGCGCCAGGCGCTCGAAAACAAGCGCCTCGCCGACGAGAATGCCCGGCTCACGGCGCTGACCAAACTTCAGAACGAAGAGTTGAAAACGCTCAACGGCGAACTGGAAATCCGTGTCGCCAAACGCACGGATGAATTGCGCCAAACATTGGAGCGCCTCGATGTCGCCCACCAGAAGCTCAAGGACGGCTTTCTGAACAGCGTGCGGGTTTTTTCCGGCTTGATCGAGATGCGCAGCGGCAATCTCGGCGGCCACGCGCGCCGCGTCGCCGAACTCGCCAGGGAGATCGCGGGCGGGATGGGGCTCGACGAGAAGGACACGCAGGAGATCGTGCTGGCCGGGCTGCTCCATGACATCGGCAAGCTCGGGCTGGCCGACGAAGTGCTGGCCAAGCCGACTGACAAGCTGACGCAGGCGGAGCGCAACCTGCTGGTCAAGCACCCGGCCAAGGGACAGGCGGTGTTGCTGGCCATCGAGCCCTTGCGCGGCGCTGCATTGCTGATCCGCCACCACCACGAGCGCTGGGACGGCAATGGCTTCCCGGACGGGCTCAGGGGTGATGCCATTCCGCCGGGCGCGCGCATCCTGGCAGTGGCCAACGATTACGACGGATTGCTCTCTGGTGCCTTGCTGACGCGGAAATATCCTCCCGAAGAGGCGCGCGCCTACCTCGCCGCCAATAGCGGCAAGCGCTACGACGCCAGGGTGGTGAAGCGCTTCCTCGAACAGTTGTCGCCGTCCCAGTCAGTCCCGACGCGCGAGACGGCCTGCCCGCTCGACGCGCTCAAGCCGGGCATGGTGCTGGCGCGCGACCTGGTGCATCCGGATGGCTACCTCATGCTCGCCAAAGGCTATCTGCTCGACGCGTCGCTGATCAAGCTGCTACGCGAATTCGAACCGGCCACCAGCGAGCAGATGAGCATCTACATCCGCATGTAGGCTCGCCGAGTCAGGCGACTTTCGTCCCGGCCGGTTTCAGCGGCAGCCACACGCGGAAGGCGCTGCCCTGGCCGGGCTCGCTCTTCACGTCGATGCGGCCGGCGTGCTTGTTCACCACGATGTCCCAGGTCACCGACAAGCCCAGTCCGGTGCCCGAGCCGACGGGCTTGGTGGTGAAGAAGGGCTCGAAGACATGCTTGAGCACCTCGGGCGGCATGCCGCAGCCGCTATCGGCCACCTCGATCCAGATCCACCCGTCCTCGACGCCCGAGCGCAGGGCGATGACGCCATGCTCGGCAATCGCCTGCCCGGCATTGACCAGCAGGTTCATGAACACTTGGTTGATCTGCCCGGGAATGCAGCGCACCGGAGGCAGGTCGGCGAATTCGCGTATTACTTCGGCCTTGTATTTTATTTCGTTCCAGACGACGTTGAGTGTGCTTTCCAGGCCGGCGAGGAGGTCGGTATCGAGCCACTCCGAATCACTGGCGTGCGAAAAATCCTTGAGATCCTGGACGATCTTCTTGACCCGGTCGAGTCCCTCCTGCGATTCGCGCAGCAGCGCCACCATGTCGTCGCGCAGGAACGGCAGATCCGTCCGCGCCAGGAGAGCGGCGAGAGGCGGCGCCGGGGACGACACCGACTCGGCGTAGGCATCGATCACTTGCAGCAACTGCTCGGCATAGCGACCGAGCGAGCCGAGGTTGGAATTGACGAAGCCGATCGGATTATTGATCTCGTGGGCCACGCCGGCGGCGAGCTGGCCGACGGCGGCCATTTTCTCCGATTGCAATAGCTCGCGGGTGCGGGTGGCGACTTTCTCCTCCAGCGAGCGGTTGGAATCGGCCAGTGCCTGGTTCTGCACCGTCAGCACGTGATACAGGTTGTTCATCGCCGCCAGCAACACGGCGTTGGCGTTATCGGCCGGTTGCGCCTCGCGTTCATAGGCTGTCTCCGGCGACTCCCCGCCGGCGATGCGCCCCACCTGCCGCGCCATCGCCTGATCCTCTTCGAGTATGTGGAAGGTCAGCCATGACGAGAGGAAGTTTCCGAGGACCTCGGCGGGCTTTTCCAGGGTGTCGCGCGTGGCCCACATCTGGCCGACCTGCTCGATGAACTGGCGGTGGTGACTTTGATGCCGCTCGACGTGGCGGGGGTCGACGCGGCGCGCGGCCATCAGGCGCTCTTCCTCGCCGAAATGATAGCCGGCGTAGCTGCCCAGTTCAGCGAGGATGGCTTCGATAGTGGCTTCGTCTCCGGCGCCCTCGATCACCAGGATGGCGACGCGGTTGATCAGGTCGACGAGGTGGCGGTGCTGCTGGTCCACCGTGTCGAGGCCGGTGACGAAGCGCTGGTTCCAGACGAAGGGTTGCATTCTGTTTACTTTTGAAGGGTGGTAAGGCTGGAATACCGATCTATTCGATAGCGCTTTGAGTAACCGGCAAGTTTACGCGAAACGTGGTGCCCTTGCCCTCCTGACTTTCCACATCGATGCTGCCATGGTGTTTCTTGATAATGCTGTAACTGACCGACAGTCCCAGCCCCGTTCCTTGCCCCACCGGCTTGGTGGTGAAGAAGGGATCGAAAATCCGCTTCAGGTTCTCCGCCGCAATGCCCTTGCCATTGTCGGCAATCTCGATCCAGACTTGGTCGCCTTTGGTACCCGTACGAATGGTGATCGTACCTTTGTTCTCGATGGCGTGGGAGGCATTCACCAGAATATTCATGAACACCTGATTCAGCTGGAAGATCAGGCATTCCACCAGTGGCAGATCGCCGTATTCCTTCTTGATTTCGCACTTGTACTTGAGTTCGTTCCAGATCACGTTGAGCGTGCTTTCCAACCCCTTGTGCAGATCTTCCCGTGCCCACTTTTCCTCATTATCGACATGGGAAAAGTCCTTGAGATCCTTGACTATCTTTATTACCCGCTCGATGCCCTGACGGGTCTCTGCGAACAGAGATGCGACATCCTCCTTCAGGAAGGCCATATCCATTTTCGACCTCTTCGCACGGGCACGCTCCATGGCAGCGTTGGGCTCGGCGATCGTGGCATCCGCTTCTCCGTAAGCTTCGAGCAATTCGAGGAAGCCGCCGACATAGGACTGAAGCGTATTCATGTTCGAGTGAACGTAGCCTACCGGGTTGTTGATTTCGTGCGCCACTCCAGCGGCGAGTTGACCTATGGAAGCCATCTTTTCCGATTGCAGAAGTTGGTTCTGCGTGTCCTCCAGGCGGGTGTTGAGCTGGCGCTGGTATTCCAGAGCAGCAAGCAGTTCCTGTTCCTGTGATTTGCGTTGCGTGATGTCATGCGCTACTGCAAGCAGCCGTTCGCGGCCGTCTATGGATGCGCGCAGCATACTGATTTCCACCCAGAACGCTTCGCCATTCTTGCGCCGCGCGCGCCAGGGGAAAAACTGCGGTTCCCCACCAGCCGCGGCGGTCATCCTGGCCGACCACGCCGGGGGGTCATAGGGTGACAGGTTTTCGCTGATATCGGCCGGGGTCAGCCCCGCCACTTCGCTGCTGCCATAGCCGAACATGCTGAGCATGCGGGGATTGGCTTCGAGGACAGCGCCATCGTCCATATGCAGAATAATTATGGCATCCCTGATATTGTTGAAGATGGTGCGAAATCGCTGTTCGCTTCGGGCCAGGGCCATCTCGACCCGACGCACACGCTCGAACATGAACGCCGCGACCAGCATGATCAGCGGAATAACGCTGGCGGAATAGAGAAAAAGGCGGGAGGTGACCTGACCATAGACTGTTTCCTCGGCGAGCAGCGTGACCAAGGACAAGTCAGAGCCGGGAATTTGGCTTCTCACGGCAAGGCCGGTATCGACGAAAGAATTTCCACCGGGAAGATTGCCGGTCGGCGTCGGCTGGTTTGCAGGCAACTCAGCCAGCGCTTGTACCAGGTTTTCGGAAATTCTGGCTGGCGTCCCGTACGCGGGCAATTCCCGCCCCGTGGCCGATACCAGAACTTCCATGTAACTGCCCGTCGCGTCCGAAGGGATCAAGTCGCGGGAGAGCTGCCCAAGCTCGCCGACCGTGGCGACAATGCCACTGAATGCACCCTTGAACATCACCGGTGCGCTTACCACGATCCGTCGCAAATCCGGATCGAATAGCACTGCCGGTTTGATTCCTGCATCGACCGGCAAGGCGAATTCGCCCTTGTCGGGCGCCAGGTCCACGAGTACCCGTCTGGCTTCGTCGTACAGGACAACCCGATTGTAGATGCGCTCGCCGCGTAGATTGGCTCGCGCCAGTTGGTTGCGGAAGCGCTCCTCGATGGCATACAGATTGGCATTCAATCCATAGCGAAGCGACATGCCGAGCGCCTTGTTGATGAAGTAGTTGGCGACTTCGTGGGCTTCGGCCAAATCAACGGTACCGTTGCGGCGCTCGGCGATCAGGTCAGCCACTGCCGCTGCCCGTCGCTTACTGTCGGCGACAATGCGCATGTCGGCTTCGGTTCGCAGTTGAGCCTGAGACTGGAAGGCGTTTATCAACAGCACCAGAGAGTAAACGCAAAAGGCCGCCGCAACCGCGAGTGGCCACTGGCTGGAAAATTGGCGGAGAAATCCGACCTTCACCGCCGCCTATCGTTTCTTCGTAAAGAACTCTGGAAAGTACTGCCGAATACCGGGATAGTATTTATCCACGAGCTTATCGTAGCTGCCGTCGGCCTTGATCATGCGCAGATAGACATTGAAAGCGTCACGCAACTCAGGCGATGCCTGCGGAAATGCAGCAGCCAGATTTTGGGTTTCCGAGATAGGCCCCAGAATCTTGATCCTTCCGGCCCATTTCTGCAGGTCGAGGATGACGTCGGGAACGTCCAGCAGCGTCAGCTCCGCCTCCTCATTCAGCAGGGCTGGCACGATCTCGTTGAGATTGGAACTCTTGGTGTACGAACGTAGATCGAGTCCCCTACCCTTGAGGTCGTAATTTGCCGGGTCGATGCAGGTTCGTTCCATACCCAGCAGGCTCCTCTTGCCGATCATGGCCTTGGTTTCGGCAATGTCATTGGCAAGATTCGCACTGCCCTTGATGGGTATCAGCTTCGAGTTCGCCCGTGCCACCAGCAGTACTTGCGACGGAAAAGTCGGCGCCGAATACAGCAGAATCTTTTCTCGCCACGGCAGAATCGTGAATCCCGTGGCGATGATGTCGCCCTTCACCGGGAAGTTTCCTTCCAGAGAAACCTCGCCACCCTTGCGTGCCACATCCTTGCCCAACAGGTCGCGGATGACGCTGTAGAAATCGGAATACACGAGGCGATACTTGACACCGATATGCCTGGCGAACCCCTGCACCAGTTCCACATCGAATCCATCGCCCTCGCCGGTAACAAAGTTGGCATAGCGGATTCCGAGATGGCGGATTTCACCGCGTGCCTGAATATCCTTGAGATCAGCCGCCGCAACCTGGATCGCAAGACAGGCAAGGAGAACCGCCGAGAAGCTTCTGAATAGCATGTTCATGAAATTACCTCCGAGAAAGGCGTGCCGATCACTAACTGGAAACTCAATCCCTTCCGATTAAATATGGTATCTAGACCGGGCTTGGTCAAGGTTGCGATGAGTTCCGTGTTGTGACGAGTTTCGACTATCGCCTTCGGGGTGGTCGGCAATACCCGAAGGAATATCTGAATGAGTAAGCTGGTCGACACCTTCAGTCCCAAGGAGTAAAGGCATCGACCGGAACAAATGTCGACGCGCCCATCATCAGCGCGCCATTCCGAAGCCGCTGCATGGCAACGAGCCGCCGATGTGGCTGGGTCGACCTACGCCACCAAGAAGGACCTCATTGTCCAAACCGCGCCGCAGTCGAACGAACAAGAGTGCCGCAAAGACCTCCAGGCCGATCGGGAGCCGGAGGAGAAACCAACCCAGTCAAAGGTGTGCGCCAAGTACAAGCTTGACCACCTCATCATCAGGCAGTGTTCGGCATTGCCGACGCCTGCTATCGGGGCATGGCGAAGAATGGCGATCGCCTGCTGTCATGCCGCCGCTCGCGAATCTGTTGCTAGCCAGCCTGGATTTGGCTTGCATTCAAGGCGAGCAGGACGGCAGCTTTACGGGGCGTCCCCCCATGGCCCAAGGCCATTTCCTTCGGGGCAGGGGACTTCCTTCGGGGCGTCGCCCTGGCCTCCCTGGCGAGTCTCATAATGACGAAACGCCTCGCGCAGGCTTTCCAGCAAGGCCTTGTCGTCCCACGGTTTTTCCAGGAATTTGTAGATCTCGCCGCGATTCACCACCTCGGTGATCGACTTCAGGTCGGTGTAGCCGGAAAGTATGATGCGCACCGTGTCGGGATACATCTTCCGCACCTTAGCCAGGAATTCCGAGCCGGTGATTTCCGGCATGCGTTGGTCGGACATCACCACCGCCACCGGGTGAGCCGCGAGCAGCTCCAGTCCCGCCCGCGCGCTGGTGGCGGTGAGGATCCGGTAGCCTTCGCGGCGCAGCAGCCGTTGCAGGGCAGTCAGGATCGACGGCTCGTCGTCCACCAGCAGCAGGGCATGTCCCGGCAGTTCGGTGGCAGGCAACGCCAGTTCGCGCCCAGAGCGCAGCAGTTGCTCGAACTCGTCAGCGGGCAGCGGCTTGCTGAAATAGTAGCCCTGCATCTCGTCGCAGCCGCGGGCGCGCAGGAAACTCAGTTGCGCTTCGGTCTCCACGCCCTCGGCGATCACCGACAGCCCCAGGCTATGCCCCAGCGTGATGATCGCCTTGGCGATGGCCGCACTGTCGGGATCGGCGACGATGTCGCGAACAAAGGACTGGTCGATCTTCAGCCGGTCAAGCGCAAACCGCTTGAGATAACTCAACGACGAATAACCGGTGCCGAAATCGTCGATGGAAAGGGTGACGGACAAACCCTTGAGTTCCTCCGTGATGCCGACGAACCCCTCGGCATTGCCCATCGCCGCGCTTTCGGTCAGTTCCAGCTCCAGCAGGCTGGGATCGAGGCCGGTGTCGCGCAATATCTTGCCGGTCAAGGCGACTATATCCTGCACCTCGAACTGCCGCGCCGACAGATTCACCGCCACCGCCACCGTGTGCAAGCCCGCCGACCGCCAGGCCTGGTTCTGCGCGCAGGCCGTTCGCAGCACCCACTCGCCGAGGGGAACGATCAGGCCAGTCGCCTCCGCCAGCGGGATAAATTCCATCGGGGAAACCAGCCCGCGCAGCGGATGCCGCCAGCGCACCAGCGCTTCGATGCCGACGAGCGCGCCGTTGCGCAAACTCACTTGCGGCTGGTAGTGGAGCAGAAACTCGTCGCGTTCGAGGGCACGGCGCAGATCGTTTTCCAGGTTGAGATGCTCCAGCGAATGGGCGTTCATCTCGGCGGAGTAGAACAGGTACTTGTTTCCACCGGAAGCCTTGGTGCGATACATCGCCACCTGAGCGTTGTTCAACAGGATTTCGCCATCTTCGCCGTCCTTGGGCAGCACGCTGATGCCGACGCCGGCATAGAAGAACAGTTCTCTGTCGGCGAGGCGGAACGGCTGCGCCAGCGCCTCCAGGACGCGCCGGGCAAGATGGGCCGGCTCGTCCTCTTCGCCGACTTCGCCCACCAGCACGAATTCGTCTCCGCCCGAGCGTGCCAGCGTATCCGTTCCCCGCACCAACTGGCGCAGCCGCTCGGCGGTCTCGCGCAATACGCTGTCGCCGACGGCGCGGCCCAGGCTGTCGTTGAGTTCCCCGAAACGATCCAGGTTGAGCACCAGCACCGCCAGCTTCGTCCGTTCGCGCCGGCAGCGCGCCACTGCCTGGGTCAGGCGATCCGTCAGCAGATTACGGTTGGGCAGGCCAGTCAGGTCGTCGTAGTTGGTCTTGCGCTCGAGTTCCGACTGGTAAGCCTTGAGCTCCGTGACGTCCGAAAAGATCCCATCCGCATAGCGCACATGATCTTTTTCGTAGGTGAGGGTGGCTCTGTCGTGAAGCCATATCCATTCCCCGTCCTTTCTTTGGAAACGATACTCGACGTCGTATTGCCGGCCGTCCGTCATCAGCAGGGAAAACGCCTCGCTGACCCTGGCGGCGTCGTCGGGATGGACATTCCTGAACCAGAAGTCGCGCATGCCATAGACCTCCGCCGCCGCATAGCCGAGAATCCCGCCGACGTTGTCGCTGAGAAAGGTAGTCTTGCCATCCTGATCCGTGGTCCAGACAACGTCCGGGATGTTGTGCACCAGCGAGCGGAACTTTTCCTCCGATTGCCGCAGGGATTCTTCGGCTCGCTTGTGCTCGGCGCGGGCGCGCAAGGTCACGATGCCGAATGCCAGATCTCCCGACAGCTCTTCGAGCAGGCGCAGCTCAGCCGCGGTAAACACATTGGGCTCACTAGAATAGAGGGCGAGAAAGCCGAAGGCATTGACGCCGTCCTTGAGGGGAAGCGCGACACACGAGCGATAGCCGCGCTGCAAAGCACCGTCGCGCCAGGGAGCGGCCTCGGGATCGGCGGCAAAATCTTCGATACAGGCGCTCTCTCCGCCGCGGATGGCGACTCCGCCGGGACGGTGTCCCTGCTCAGTGTCCGCCCAGGTGAGGTTTGCCTGTTCGATGTACCCATCCTCCACCCCGGCCCAGGCGACAGGACGGATGGTCTTGGCGTCGTCGTTCTCGGCGTATCCCACCCAGGCCATACGATACCCGGCATTGTCGCAAACGATGCGGCAGATGTCGTTTAGCAGGGTCTGCTCGTCGACGGCCCGTACCAGGGTCTGGTTGCAGTCGCTGATGGCGCGCAGCTCCCGATTGGTACGGCGTAGCGCTGCTTCCGCCCACTTGAGTTCGGTCACATCCCGCGCCGCGGCGACAAGCCCCGCCACTTCCCCATTCGCGCCGTGGAAAATGCTGGCGTCGTAGAGCACCTCGGTAACCTTGCCTGAAACGTGGCGGATGGCGAGCGGATAGTTGGCGACCGTTCCTTGCCCGAAGACCTCCCGGAAACCGGCGTGGGCTTGCTCCGGGTCGGTGAAGTAGTCGGCGAAATCGCTGCCGATGAGTCTGTCGCGCGCCACCCCGGTGATGGCTTCGGTCGAGGCATTGACGTCCATGATCTTGCCGTCGGCGGCGATGGTGACCAGGGGATCGAGGCTGGCCTCGATCAGGCAGCGCGAATAATCCGCGCGGGCGCCGCGAAGCAGAGATTTCTTGGCTTCTGTTGTTACCTTCTCGCTCGCCATGAACGTGCCCTCAAGATCATGCAG
>Ga0172379_10005566_pt1 | contig 17533 bp, 16 predicted proteins | sample GrowelOW334metaG_FD_119756 | JGI IMG/M metagenome (GOLD analysis project Ga0172379, IMG submission 119756) | Groundwater microbial communities from an aquifer near a municipal landfill in Southern Ontario, Canada - Groundwater well OW334 metaG | ecosystem: Environmental > Aquatic > Deep... | reverse complement strand
GTCGCCGGAACGTGACGTCCAGGGCGGCGAACACCGAGGGCATGGTCTTGTCCCGGATCGCGAGCACGACCCGGAACCTCGACCAGGCCAGCCAGGCAACGAACAGCACCGTCTTGACGCCGTCGACGACCGGGCCGTCGCCGTAGTCGTACTGCAGCCACATCCCCGGCTCGGTGACCCAGGGCCGGTGCACCCGCACATGTCCGGCCCGGTAGGCCTGCTTGACCCTCGCGACCGCGCGGCGGGTGGTGCGCTCCGAACCGGTGTAGCCCAGGGCGACCAGCTTCTCGTGCGCCACGTCCGCGCGGACCTTGCCCGTGCTGCGCTCGACCCACTCCTCGACCTTGGGCAGGTACTCATCGATCAGCTGCGGCCGCGGCACCGCCTTGCTCAACTCGCCGGCGGCACCACGTCGCTCGACGTAGTGCTTGACGGTGTGGTGGGAACAGCCGGCCAACTCCCCGGCATCACGCAACGACCTTGTCAGGTCGTAGGCATCCAAGATTTTCATGATCTCCTCGGCAGACTTCACATGTCCCTCCTCAGGGCGACGGGCGCTTCAGCACCGCCGATCGCACCTGAGGAGGGGCCTCAACCGTGGGAACCGGTGAGGCAGACGACGTCGTGTCGGGCAGACCCCGTGACCGTCAGTGGGCAGGTTTCATGTCCGCCAGCGGGCAGCTTCGTGGCCGTCTCCGGGCAGTTTCTCGTGGCCGCCGACAGACGGCGTCGTCGGCGGCCTCGGCGGCCTCGTCGGTGGCGTTCGCGGCGGGGGTCTGGATGGTGTCGGTCATGCGGCTGTCCTCCATGAGTAGAATAGAAAGAACTGACAGGACTAAGTCTCCCAGCGGGGGCCGACGCCTACCGGGCCCCAGGGCGGACCTGTGGAAAGGTGGGCACCCGGCGAGGGTGGGGAAAACCTGGCCTGACGGGACTCTGCTGCGGCGGCGTGGCGCAACTGCACCTCGTAGCTGGCTGGAACGGAAGGAATCGAGCGGGTGGGAACGGCGGCGCAGGGCCCCGACCGGGAATGCAGCGGCGTTGGTGTTAGCCGCCGCGGCTCGACGCCGGCGGGTGAGGCCAGGGGAGTGATCAGGTGACGAGCCAGACCACGATCCCGGTCGGGATCTACTGGAAGCCAGGCGTGTGGGACCTCGCGCGATCGGCTTACATCGCCGACCTGGACACCGACGTCGACTCGCCGGGCTCGTTCGTTGGCTGGCTCGCCCAGGCGCTCGCGCTGCACACCCGGCGCTCACCACAGCAGCGGGCAGAGCTCGCGACCGCGGGCGAGAAGCACCCCGCCCTGGTCAGCGTGACCCGCAAGAGCTTCAACAAGAAGCACGACCTGCCCGCCTCGACCATCGCGGCGGTCGAAGACGCGCTCGTGGCCGACCGCCAGGCGCTCGGCCGGATGCTCGCCCGCTCCGCGTTCGCCCAGGAGGCCGTGATCGCCGCGGCCGAGGACGCCCGCCGGCGGCTGGGCCGCGAACTTCCCCCGCCGCCGCAGAAGCTCAGCAACCGACCGCCGCGGCGCAGGCCGGCGCCCCAGGGCTGAGCCCGCCCGCCGCGCGCGAGCCCGTCATTGCCCAGACGAACCTGTGTGAAACGGGCTCCGACGTATCGAAGAGGCCACGGGCGTGCTCGGGCGCAGGCGCCCATCCGGGTACCCGCGAGCCGGATCGTTGACATCGGCTCTCGCCGGGTTCAAACCGATCGACGCAGCACATGCCGCGAGGTGAGGCGGAACAATTCGCGTTCGTGAAGGATCAGGTCATGAGTCGCTTTGGCGATCTCGGGGGCGAGTCTTCCGCAGAGGTCGGCGAACTTGATTGCGTCTTCGAGTCGAGCCCGCAGAGCAGCCAGCGCATACTCCGGCTCGAGTGGCGAGAACTCCTGTTGTTCCGGACATCGTGTCCCTTGGCTGCGCATGTCATCCGATCCCAACTGCCGTCGTGTCCTTCAACGCCACCCTTAGCTCCGTGAAACGCGGCGCATGCTCAGCCACCAGCTCGACGTCCTTAACGCCTCGCGGGCGGACGGATCGTTGGTCCACCATGTACATGGACGAGTGATCACGCCGACGCCCTTCCCGTTTCAAGGGTGTTTGAGCGGCGAGCTTGTCCCTCGACCGTGACGCGGTTGATCGAGGGACAAGCGAGTGGGTGCGACTAGGCGTCTGCCATCTCATTGCTCGGCTTCCCGGCGAGGAAGCCGAGAACGCCAGCCAGCTTTACGGAGGTGTATCCGAGCAATCCACCACAGACGAGCGACAAGAGCGACGAGACGTAGACCCATTCAGCGGGGGTGGAGAGCACGCCCCCGAAGGCACCAGTGCCGGCCGTCGCCGGGTCTCCGAGAGCCTTAACAGAGTTGCCCACGCCTCCGCCGTTCTCGGCCCAACCGTCCAGACCCGTCACGAACCACCAGAAGACCACGGCGGCGAACGCGACGAACACGCCGGGAACGTAGTAGCCATCACCCGTCACCGTGAGCAGTACCGCGATGAACACCAGCACGCCGATCACGAGAGCGATGCCCCAGAAATCCGGCAGGTCCGCGACTTTGGGTGAAACCAGCATCAGGACGAGTGCCGCGCTGGCGCCGACAATCGAACTGACAACCGTCTTCACAAGAGCAGGCGTGTCCGCTCCGGCCGCGAAGAACACTGCCCACGCGATGAATGCAGCAGGAGTGATCAATTGCAGGTTGCTCGGCAACTCGAGACCGACGCCCAAATCACCACTCGTCACCCAGTGGAAGGTGAAGTTCAAGGAGACCTCCACCCAGGCGAACGAGAGCAGGGCAATGGCGAGGCTTAGTGGTACAGCGCCTCTGATGCGTTGAAGCATGTTGTTTCCTTTGTTCGATCTGTGCGCCAGCTGGCCCACAGAGGGAGGGTCTTCCGGTGAGACTCACCGAAAGGCAACCCCGTCCATTTCGAGCGTGCGACAGCTGGCGGAGTCACCGTTCGGCGGAGGAGCCGCCCTGGGGATCGGACTTAGCCTGTTGGGATGCGCCGACCCCCAGGGTGAATCTCAGGCCTGCTTCTCGGCGAGCTCCTTGCGAACGATGGCAGCGCCATCGGCGAGAGCGCGCAGCTTGCCGGCAGAGATCATCCGGGGCAAGTTGATCAGGCCACAGTCGGTGCTGAGACCGAGTCGCTCCGCGGGAACGAACTCGAGGACTGCGCGGATCCGGTCGGCGACCTCGTCAGCCGTTTCGGTTACGGTGCTCTTGACGTCGATGATGCCGGCGACGAAGTCCTTCTCCCAGTTGTTGTCCAGGAGGGGCTTCAGGTCGTCCGGACCAGTGCGACCGACCTCGTAGTTCAGCGCGTCGATGTTCGCACCGAGCACCTCCGGGAAGATCGGCACTGCCTTCTGAGGAGCAGGCGCATCGCTCGGGCGATGGTCGAGAACCCAGACGCCGGCCTCGGTCTCCTCGTCGTCGGGGAAGTAGCCGGGGGTGCCCGAGTAGTTTCCCCAGCAGGTGTGCACCCAGATCTGAGAGCTGACGCCTTCGACGGCGGCGTTGAGCACCTCGACCTCCCAGTCGCCCATGCCGTAAGGCCAGACGAACTCATCGACCTGGATGATGTCGCAGCCGTTGTCTGCAAGCTCCTTGAAGTCCTCGTTGAAGGCCTTGGCGATGGCCATGCCCAGTTCGCGAGTCTCCTTGTAGAACTGGTTGTTCGTTGCCGCGGCGAGCACCTGGATGCCGACGTAGGAGACCTTCACGGGCTTCTTGGTAGCCTTCCGCGTCGCGCGCAGGTTGGCGAGATGGAAAGGCGCATCGCGGCGCACCTCACCAGTGCACGTGGGCGCGTAGAGCGTGGAGTAGATCGGCAGGCCGATCGGCGGGCCCGAGTTCTTGTAGCCGGTCATCCGCTCGGTGTAGTGGTAGAGGATCTGACCGTACGGCGAGTCCCCGCCGTAGACCTTGCCGTCGCTGATGATGTCCAGGCCGGCGGCCTCCTGGTCGTGCACGATGGCGCCGACGGCGTCCTCGAATGCCTCTCGGCTGATCGAGTCGTAGACGAACTCGCCCTTGGGGAACGTCGAGAAGCCGCTGCCGTCGTACCAACGGGGGTTGGGGTAGTTGCCCACCATGGTGGTTGGGAGAAGTAGATCGTGAGAGCCGATTTGCATCGGTGACCCCTTTCCAAAGAGCGGCGTGCCACCGCTTGCTGTTGTTCGGACGGTCGGACGCTATGGGAGTAGTGCACTGAGAAACCCCGTGGTGGCGGGGTGAAAGAACCTCTACTTGACTGCCCTGGGGGGTTTGGATGCCTGTCCTGTCAGGACGAAAGGCAGGTCCGGATTCGCCAGTCCACGACAGTGCAGCCATCGTGCCGAGCAAGCACGGGGTTGAGATCGACTTCGGCGACGTCCGGACGGTCTACCAACAGCTCGCCGAGCCTGCAGATGACGGCAGCGAGCGCGGTCAGGTCCACGTCTGGTCCACCGCTCCCGATGAGTGAGGCTGCGCCTTTGAGCCGCCGCAGCATCGCCTCGGCCTCCTCAAGACCAAGAGGCGCGAGGGCAAGCACGACGTCGTCCCGAAGCTCGACATCAGTTCCGCCCATTCCAACGAGAACCACTGGGCCGAACTCAGGGTCACGCAGACCGCCGACGATCACCTCGACGCCCTGCAATTGGGGCTGGACGAGCAGCTTCACGCCGCGCCGAAGTCCGAGGAGCAGCTCGGCGGCGGAGGTAACGAGATCAGGCCCCGTTAAGCCAAGGCGAACCCCGTCACCTGCTGCCTTGTGCAGCAAGTCTGGGTGGATGGCCTTGAGTACGACGGGGTATCCCAACGACTCGGCGGCCCGCACCGCAGCGGTTGTGGTCTCGCACAGGGACCAGGGAGCAAGGGGCATTTCGTGGCTGGACAGCAAGGACGCGGCCTCGGAAGGGCCTAGCCACTCGGCAGCCTCTTCTGACGCCCCAGAGCCGCCAACCTCTGCACGGTCCGGAGGAACCCACGCATCTCCCGATTTCCGCCAGTAGCCATGTCGCGCCGCGTGCGCAACAGCCTTTGCCGCGCGTTCGGGCCACTCGAAAACTGGAACGCCTGCCGAACGCAAAGGTGCTGCGTTCGCTCGAGCACTGTTGGCTGCGACCCAGCACACATAGACCGGTACGGCGACGCCTTCGGATTGCAACTGCTCAACTGTCATCGCGACAGCCGTCGCCACCGCTTCGCTCGCCGAACGCTGCAGTAGTATCGCGATCACGGCGTCCACCTCGCCGCTACGGGCCAACTGGTCGACTGCGAATGGGTACAACTCGGGAAAGCGTTTCCACGCGGTGGTCAGGTCTATGGGGTTGGCCGGGCTCGCGAGTTCCGGCAGTGTGTTCTCGAGGGTGGACTGCAGTGCCGCGCTGAGGAGCGGAACCTCTAGGCCCTCGTCCGTGAGGAGATCTGTTAGCTCGACACCGGTGCCTCCGGAGTTGGTCACGATCCCAACCCGATATCCGGGCGGAGGGCAGCTACGGTCGAGTGCGCGCGCCGCGTCGAGCATCTCCAAACCGGTTCTGGTCACGGTGACGCCAGCCTGGGCGAACGCCTCGGACCACACGCGTTGCTGACCTGCCAGGCTGGCGGTGTGCGAGCGTGCCGCACGACTTCCATCCGCCGAGCGTCCGGTTCGACATACGATCACGGGTCGGGTCCGCGTGACACGGCGTGCCACATCCACGAAGGCACGACCGTCGGGCAGAGACTCCAGGAAGAAGCAGATCGGGCCGCTGCCTCCATCCGAGGCCAGGTAGTCGAGTAGCTCGCTGTCGGTGAAATCCGCCTTGTTGCCCGCCGCGTAGACCTTGTCAAAGCGCAGGTACTCGTCCTCTGCGAGTGAGTGCAGTGCCATCCCGTATGCACCTGACTGAGTGACTAGGCTCAAGGACCCCGTGCCGCCCCTCATCGGAGGTGAGAGGGAAGCGTTGAGAGCGACCGAGGCGTTCTGAACTCCAAAACAGTTTGGCCCGACGATGCGAACGCCCCCCGCGCGGGCGATGTTCATAACCTCCGCCTGCAAACGCTCACCGTCTGGCCCCGCCTCGGCGAATCCAGCGGTGATGACTACACAGGCCGGGACGCGCATCGCTGCGGCATCCCGAATGACCGCCGGGATCGCCGTGGCGGGTACAACTAGTACAGCGAGATCAATCGGGCCGGGAGTCTCCCGCAGCGTGGCGTAGCCGCGAACGCCGGCCACGGCGCGCCCAGACCCGTTGACGGGGTACACGTCGCCAGCGAATCCGCGGAGGTTCTCCCACAACAGCGCGCCGGTACTGCCCGGACGGTCCGAGGCGCCGACCAGGGCGACCCGTTTCGGTCGGAACACACTATCGAGTTGATTGGTCAGCAGGCGCACGAGGCTCCCGACCCATGCTCATAGACGCGTCGGAGCTCGGTGGAGGAGAACTCCTGCCGGCGTACCCCCAGCGGATCGACGGATCGGAGAGCCGCAAGCTCGGCTGGGCTTGGAAGGGGCACATGCTTCAGGTCTCCGGCCACCTCGAAGGCGAATCCGGTGGCGTCTTTGATCTGGTCGAGGGTCACGTCGGGGTAGGTCTGACGAAGGCGCGCCCGCCCCTCTGGGAAGTCAAAGACTCCTAGCTCGGTGACGAGCCACTCCGGTCCTCCCCCGGTGAAACCCAGCTGAGTGCGGGTTCCGTCCTTGGTTCGGTGGCCCATGTCGGTGACGAAGTCGCATTCCTCGACGAGGGTCCGTCCGGATCCGTGTCGAGTTGTCCACAACGTCAGGTTCTTGATGGTGGCCGCGAGATTGCAGCCGCCGCCGCCGCCGCCGAGCTTCACTTTGGGGCGCTCTATGGGCCCCACAGCGGTCACGTTGGTGTTACCCCAGGCGTCGATCTGCCCACCAGACAGGAACATTCGGTCGATGTCACCGCGGATCGCGGCGTCGAAGAATTCCTCAAATCGCATTTGGTAGACAGCCCGGTGTTGCAGAGCCAGGTCATTGCCGGTTGGCGGAATGAACTCGGGCTCGGGATTGACGGCGTACGTCGCTCCTTCGACGAGCAACATGTCGCGGGCGTGGGTGTGTCGCGCTACGTGCATGGCTACCTGTGCGCAGGGGCTGCCGAAGCCGTGGAACACGGCTTCCCTGTCCTTGATGGTGCGGGCGAGGGTTACCACGAACCATTCGTCGATGGTGAAGGTCATGCGAAGAGTTCCTTCCAGGCTTGCGTCGATTGGTTCCAGCCGCGCAGCCGTTCGAGGATCTCCTCGCCGACGAGCTTGCGGTAAGCCAGCTCGGTCGGCGCGCCAGTGACGTAGTGCGCCAAATATTCCGAGGCTCCCTCTGCTGTAGCTGCGGCTGCCACGTATTGGCGCAAGTGGTTCCGGTCGTAGGCGTACTCCGGGTAGCACGAGGTGGGGTGGGCGCCGAACGGTGCTTCTGCGACAGCGGTGACCAGATGGGCGGGGACGGTAATGCCGGCGTCGGCGACCTCATCGGTCGAGGCCACGCGCTCGACGGTGGCGACGACTAGCTGGGAGGCTGAGGCGAACCTTTCGTCGAGGACGTAGGGCTTGTCGAAGTGCAGGTTGCCACGGCGATCGCCCAGGCTGGCGTGGATCAACGCCACGTCGGGACTGAGGGCGGGTACCGCGACCAGCACCTCTCCGGTGAACGGACATGTGATCTCGGCGTACTCCGGGTGCAGTCTGCGGATGTCGGAGCCCTTGACCCCGCGGACGGGAAGGAAGGGGACACCAGCTTCGGCAGCGCGGAGCTGGGTGAGCATCGTGACGCAGCAGCTTTCGGCGAGACGGATCTCGCCTCCCTCGGCGGCCCGCCGGTACGCCGGGGCGAGGCCCAGGTCCTGCTCAAAACCCACGTAGCTCTCCTCGCAGATCGCCACAGCTGCTGCCGCGACCAGGAGGTCGACGTCGATCCCATGTGCCGATCCGACGAGGTGGAGGTCGCGACGTCCCTGCCGGATGAGCTCTCTCACTAGGGCCATCGGCAATCTGGCAGACAGGCCACCCCCGAGCGCCACGACGTCACCATCGCGTACGCGTGCCGCCGCCTCCTCGAGGGTGACGAGCTTGTCGGTGTCCATGAAGAAGGGCATCAGGTCTCCTCTACTGCGCTGTCATTCCGCCGTCGGCGGCGATCACGGACCCGGTCATGAACGAGGCATCGTCTGAGGCGAGGAAGGCTGCGACGCGGGCGATTTCCTCGGGTGTGCCCAGACGTCCAATGGGGTACTTCACGAGCGTCTTGGCCAGACCGGCCTCGAGGTCACCATCGCCACGTGCGCGGAGCATTGGCTCCATCAGGGGCGTGAACACGGTTCCCGGGCAGATCACGTTGACCCGGATCTTGGCTGGCGCGAGGTCGATCGCCATCGAGCGGGTGAGCGCAACGACGGCTCCCTTGGCTGCGCAGTACGCGGCGAAGTTGGGCACACCGACCAGGGCGGCCACCGAGCCTTGGTTGACGATGGCTCCCCCTCCTGAGGCGGTCAGGTGGGGGACCGCGGCACGTGAGCAGACGAAGGTGCCCTTGGCGTTCACCGACATCGCTCGCTCCCAGTCGGCGTCGGTGGCGTCGGCGACCGAGCCCTTGGAGTCACAGCCGGCGTTGTTGTAGAGGACGTGCAAGCCGCCGTACTCGGCGACGACCTTGGCGACGGCTGCTTCGATCTGGGCGGGGTCGGCGACGTCTGCGGCCAGGGCGATCGCGGTGCCGCCGGCGTCGGTAATTGCCGCCACGGTCTCCGCCGCGGCCTCGATACGGAGATCGAGCACGCCAATTGCCCCGCCCTCGGAAGCGAGAAGCTCGGCGCTCGCCCGGCCGATTCCGGACCCGGCCCCGGTGATGATTGCCACCTTGCCTTCGAACCTGGTGCTCATGGTGGTGTTCCTTTCGATGCGGTTGATGTTCGGCTCACTAGACGGCGGTCCAGCCACCGTCGAGGACGAGGGTGTGGCCGGTGAGATAGGAGAGACGGTTGTCGGCGAGCAGGCTGATGGCGTCGGCGACCTCGTCGGGCTCGGCGACTCGTCCGAGCGGTATCCGCGCCTCGACTGCGGCACGGAGTTCCGGAGTGTCGAGGCGCCATTTGGTCATCGGGGTGTTGACCATGCCGGGGCAGACTGCGTTGGCTCGGATGCCCACATGGGCGTAGTCGATGGCGAGGGACTTGGTCAGCATCACGGCTGCGCCTTTGGACGCGGTGTAGGCGCATCGCCCGGGGAAGGCAACGATCCCCGCGACAGACGCCACCGTGATGATGTGCCCTCCCCCTTGTATGAGCATGGTCTTGAGAGCGGCTCGGGCACAAAGGAAAGGGCCTCGCGCGTTGACGGCGAGGACTTGATCCCACTCGTTCACGGGAGTCTCGTGGCAAACCGTTGCCTTGGCTGAACCTGTTACCCCAGCGTTGTTCACGAGCACGTCGAGGTGACCGAAGGTCTCGATGATCGTGCTGAAGGCACGTTCAACGTCCCCCTCGTCTGTGACATCTGCACGAACCTCGAGGTCGGCCGGTGCGTTGGGCGACTCCGACAGGTCAAGAGCCACGACCGCAAGGCCGTCGGACTGGAGGCGCCGTACGGTGGCGGCGCCGATGCCTGAGCTGGCGCCAGTAACGACGGCGACGCGACGGTCGTGCATCACAGTGCCGCGCCGTCCACTGGTTTCATTGCGGCGACCGCGGAGTTGGCGGCGAGCAGGATCGGCTCGTAGACCGGGGCGAAAGGAGGGGCATAGGAAAGATCCAGGTCCGCGATGTCGTCGACGCCGAGCCCGGCGTGCAGCGCAACGGCCGCAACGTCGACGCGCTTGGCGACCTCGTCGCCCCGCCCGACGAACTGGGCGCCTAGCAGCCGTCCGTCGCGGTTGTGAACCAGCCGGACGTCGATCGGGGCAGAGCCCGGGAAATACTTGGCCCTTGACCTCCCAACCGCATCAGTTGCTTGGGCGTCGTACCCGGCCGACAATGCTTCGGCCAAAGTTAGCCCCGTCCGTCCGACACCCAGGTCGAACACCTTCACGATCGCAGTTCCCGCGACACCCGAGAAGCACGCAGTTCCTCCGGCGGCCACGGTGCCGGCCACGCGACCGGTCTTGTTCGCCGCCGGTCCGAGCGGAATGAAGGCCGGACGACCAGTGACGATGTGGTTGGGAGCTATGCAGTCGCCGGCGGCGAAGACGTTGGGAACCGAGGTCCGCATTTGCTCGTCGACCAGGAGCGCGCCGTGCGGTCCAGTGTTCGCACCAATGCCCGAAGCCAGAGCGCTCGCCGGGCGCACGCCGGTGGCGACAACAACGACGTCAGTCTCGATGATGTCACCATCCGCGACGCTGAGAACGAGCCCCTCGTCCGTGCGGGCGACCGATTCCAGCGCTGACGACAGCCTGACTTCGGCGTGGAGGCGGACCTCGTCCTCGACACGGCGGGAGAACTCGGGGTCAAGGTTGGCCATGAGGCCCGGAAGTGCCTCCACGAGGGTGACCGACACGCCGCGTTCGGCGAAGGACTCCACCACCTCCAGGCCGATGTATCCGCCTCCCACGACCGTGGCGTGGCCAATGTGCCCGGCGTCGAGAAGGCAGCGCAACCGAACCGACTCGGCCACATCGCGGATCGTGAACACGTGGTCGTCGTCGAGGCCTGGTATCGGTGGCAGCGACGGCGCGGCGCCTGCGGTGAGTATGAGTTTGTCGTAGTGGAGGTGTTCGCTCCGCCCCGCTGAGCGAAAGGTCACCAGCTGTCGTTCGGGGTCGATACGGATCACTTCCGCACCGAATCGCAGATCGATGTCTCGCTGGTCTTGGAAGAAGGTGGGCGGATACGCGCGGAGTGAGTCAATGTCGCTGACGACGTCCGAGATGAAGTAGGGCAGACCGCAAAGCCCGTACGCAGCATGAGTGCCCGTCTCTAGGACGACCACCTCCAGCTCTCGATCCACTCGTCTGGCTGCAGAGGCCGCGGACATCCCCGCCGCTCCCGCCCCGACCACCACCAGTCGTCGTCTCATCAGGTGTTCCTCTCGGCTTCGAGGAACGCTAGGCGCCAGGCAGGCGTGGCTCCCATGTCTCCACAGGACGAAGCCGAGAGCGGTATTCGCCCCGTCTGGGCAGGGACGCGGACTCGTGTGGGTGCCTAGCCTCGGGGGCACAACCAGGACCGGAGGGTGCCACCGATGCATGAGAAGCCCGACTTTCTCGATGTGCCCATGAGGACGGCAAAGCCACGTACCAGCGGCCTAACGCATGTTCTCGATAAGGGGCTGACGTTGCGCTCGCTGGAGGACTTGCTGGAACAGGCCGCCGACCTCATCGACGTCTTGAAGGTCGGCTGGGGCATCGCGTACGTCGACCCCCAGATCGAGGAGCGCGCGCTTCTGTGTCGCCAGGCCGGAGTGACCCTTTGTCTTGGGGGGACCTTGCTGGAAGTGTCCGCCGCCAACCGGCGGATTCCTGAGTTGGCCCGCTGGGCGCACCGAGTGGGGATCAGTGCAGTCGAGGTCTCGAACGGCCTTGAGCGCATGTCCGCGGACGAGAAGCGAAACCTGGTTCGCGACCTCTCCGGAGAGTTTGTTGTTCTTGCCGAGACCGGTGCAAAGGACGGCCACACGCCCGTCACGCCTCATCTGTGGGTCGACGAGATGGAGGCCGACCTCGCCGCCGGGGCAAGTCTCGTTATCGCCGAGGGACGCGAGAGCGGAACGGTAGGGCTCTACCGTCCCGACGGAACGCCACGGGTCGATCTGGCTGAGGCCATCGTGGAACGCATCTCTCTCGACCAGGTCATTTTTGAGGCGCCGGCGAAGTCCCACCAGACTTGGTTCGTGCGCCGCTTCGGGCCTCAGGTGGGACTGGGCAACGTCGCGACCGACGAAGTGCTCGCCCTGGAGACCCTGCGGCTGGGACTGCGGGCCGACACCGCGCTTCTCACCGGTCCGGCCCGGATCGTGGTGCCGTCGTGATCAAGGATCCTGCCCCGAACCTGATCACCCGCCCCTATCGCGGCCTGTCGGTCCAGCAGGTCGATGTCGAACTCACCGAGGCGGCCTTGATCGACCACCTCCTGGGCCGGGAGGCCTATCGCCGTACCGACTTCCTATTACTCCACCGGGGCGACGAGTGGGCGTTGATCGCCATCGAGAAGGAGTCGACCATCCCGCTGTTCTCGCCCATCACCGACCTGCGCCTGCTTGCTGGTCCCGACCAGGTCTTGATGATCGACTCTCCTCAGACCGACGTCGGCAATGCGTCGGCTCTCGCCGCGGTTGCGGACCTGAATCGGCGTCCTGGGACATTGGTCTACGCCGTCCGAGGTCGCTTTGAGCACATCAACTTCATCTGGCAACCTAACCCGTTGGTTATCCGGGTAACTGAGGTTGTGCCTCCCTGGCCGGCCAAGCTGCTCACCATGGCCCAGCAAGTGGTGGACTTCGACGAGGACTTACCGCCAATCCGACTTGTGCTGGATGCCGTGGACATCGCTTTGATCGCTGAAACGAACCCGGCGGAGCTATACCTCCTTCCGTGCCGTGGTTCCGGGGTGGACATCGCCGGCGAGGTCGACTTCCTCGACACCCGGCCCCAGGCACGACGGGACTGGCTGATGGTGGGGTGTGAGCGCTCCCTTCAGTTCCACCGCCACTTCTATGGCGACGAACCCGCCCGGGTGGACTTGTGTCCGCGTCAACGCACGGACAGTGGCCCCGGCACCCTGACCCTCTCCAAGTGCTGTCTGCTCGAGCGCGGCGTCGAGTTGGAGTCTGGAATTGCGGTTGTTCCTTGGGGCTCGAACCTGGACGAAGTGCGGTTGGCGCTGCGTCACTTGGTAGGGCTTCCTGCTCCTGTCGTGCCCGTCGCCGCCGCGGCAATGGTGGAGGCGCCTGGATGACTGCGCACCCGATCGACTCCATCATCTACGGACACCTCTGGGGCACCGAGGAGCTCCGGGTTCTCTTCGACGACGAAGGTCGGATCCAAAGCTGGCTCGAGATCCTCGCCGCACTGGCCGAGGCGCAATCAGGGCTCGGTATCGTGCCCCCGGAGGCAGCTGCAGCCATCCGTGACAATGCAGACGTGCGGCGCCTGGACCTCACGCGGGTCGCTGAACTGACCCGGTCGACCGGACATTCCACACTGGGCCTCATCCGCTGCCTCCAAGAGGTCCTTCCCTCCTCCGCGAGGGAATGGGTCTACTACGGGGCCACGGTCCAAGACATCTCCGACACCTGGACCTCGATGATCCTGCTCCAGGTTTCCACCGTTCTCGATCGCGACCTCGCTCGTGCCGAACGCGCAGCCCGCCGGTTGGCTGAGACGCACGCCGATACGGTGATGTGCGGACGGACCCACGGTCAGCCCGGGTTGCCGATAACGTTCGGGTTCAAAGCGGCCGTTTGGGCATCCGAGCTCGCCCGTCACCGTGAGCGACTGGCCGAAGGCGCGGCCAGGTGGGGCGTAGCCCAGCTCGGCGGCGCGCTAGGCACGATGGAATTCTGGGGCGACCAGGCCGTACCCCTTCTCGATTCGTTCGCCTCACGACTGGGGCTAAAAGCACCAGACATTGCCTGGCTCACGGCTCGCGACCGGATCGCCGAGTTCGTCGGGCTCCTGGGGATGGTCACAGCAACACTGGGAAAGATAGGCCAGGAGATCTACCAACTGCAGCGACCCGAGCTGGGAGAAGTGCGTGAAGGGTCGCATGCCGGAGTCGTTGGCAGCATCACGATGCCGCACAAGGTCAACCCCGAGATCTCCGAGCACCTGGTGACGCTCGCGCGCATCATTCGCTCAAAGGTCGGTCTGGCGCTCGAAGCCATGCTGCACGAGCACGAGCGCGACGGACGCGCCTGGAAAGCAGAGTGGATCTTCCTACCGGAAGCCTGCATCCTCGCCGGCGCGACTTCGTCCCTTAGCTGTGAGCTACTTGAGGGACTCGAGATCGACGAAGAACGGATGACAGGCAACTTGGCCGACCGAGGCGGCTACATGATGTCCGAGCCGGTGATGCGCGAGTTGTCTCCCCTTCTGGGCAAGCACGCAGCGCACAAGCTCGTCTACAACATCGCCATGCGCGGCCGCGGGCTCGGTGTGGGATTCGAGGAAGTGCTGCTCGCCGAGCCCGCCCTCGAGGGGCTCCTCTCGGCCGACGAAATCCACAAGGCGCTCGATCCGGCAGCGGCGGTCGGGTCCGCCGCGGAGTTTGTCCGGCGCGTCCTGGCTGTAGAGCCCCGCCCGTCATGAAGCTCCCCGACCGTCCGCGCCTGCCACTGGTGCTCGCTCCGACCCCGCTTGTCCCGGCTCTTCGGCTTTCCGAAGCGGTGGGAGTCGAGGTGTGGTTCAAGCGGGATGACCTCACTGGGCGAGGCCTCGGTGGAAACAAGGTTCGTCCTCTCGAGTACCTGCTCGGCGAGGCAAAGGTAAATGGCTGCGACGCTCTCGTGACCGGTGCGGGGCCGCAGTCCAACTGGGCCATGCTCGCAGCCCTTACTGCGCGCTGCGCTGGCCTCTCGCCCCACCTTGTGTTCTACGGCGACCCGCGGGAGCCGACTGGCAACCTCCTACTCGTCCGGCTCGCCGGCGCAGATATCCGCTATACCGGCGAACTCGACCGCAGCACTGTCGACCTTGCGCTGGTCAAGGTTGCCGACGAGCTCTCCGAGGCGGGCCAATTGCCCTACGTGATTCCCAGGGGCGGGGCGGCACCGACAGGGTGCCTCGGCTACGTCCGCGCCACCGCTGAGCTCCTTGCCCAGCTGGCCGAAGCCGGTGTCTCCCCGGCGTCAGTGTGGTTGCCCACGGGGTCCTGCGGCACCCAGGCCGGCCTCGTCGCCGGAGCCCAGTGGGCCGGGTGGGACGTCGATGTCGTCGGGGTCGCGACCAGCAGGTCTCCCGCCGAGTCGCAGTCCCGCGTTCAAGAGCTTGCCTCAGCGACACTCGACCTGATCGGAGTCGACGACACCGCCGTCGGCCCACCTCAGGTGCGCGGCGGGTACCTGGGTCCCGGCTACGGCAAGGCCTCCCCGGCCGGGGCCGCGGCAGCCGAGCTTGTGGCTCAGACAGAAGGCGTCTTCCTTGACCCAGTGTTTGGTGCCAAGGCGATGGCGGCCCTCATCGATGAGGCTCGAAGCGGATCGGTCCGCGGACCGGTCGTCTTCCTCGTCACTGGTGGGGCGCCGACACTCTTTGCCAGCGGGGCACAGTTATGAACGCCGAGATCCCGCAGGGATACCTGGGTGCCGAAGCGAGGATCAACCGCGGCCCCGCCCCAGAGTTGGTCGCCACCGGTTATGCCTTGGAGACCGCGGACGCACCGCTGCTGCACGAAGGGCTTGGACTCGCCGACCTAGCGCACGTCCTGGCCCTCACCGAAGACGGCGTCATGCCGGCTGCCGCCGCCGCTGCGCTGACCGCGGAACTGCTACAGATTCAGGCCATGCCTGCCCAGGAATTCCCCTACGACCCCGTGTACGGCGACGCCTACAACAGCCGTGAACGTGAACTCGAACGTCGCCTCGGTGACACCGCGGGATGGCTCCACGCCGGCCGTACTCGGCGAGAGGCGGGTCGGATCGCATTCCGGATCGCTCTGAGGCGCAGACTGCTTGACTTGCACGACGCCGTTGGCGACCTCGCGCTCGCGTTCGCAGCGGCTGGACGGCTCCATGCCGACACGCTCTGGGCGGACATGACCTACCTCCAGCCCGCGCAACCTTCGACATTCGGGCACTATCTGGGCGCCTTTGCTGAGGAGACAACTCGGCATCTGACGCGTATCCACTCGGCCTACGACTGGGCCAACCGTTCCCCATCGGGCAGTGGCGGGGTCGGGGGGTCGCCGTTGTTGGTCAACCGGGTGCGGGACGCAGTGGCCCTAGGTTTCGACGAGCCTGGCTGGCATACCCGGGACGTGATGTGGTCGGTCGACGGGCTGGTTGACGCTGTGATCTGCTCGGCCCAGGCGGTCACCACAGTTGACCGGCTCGCCGAGGACCTCGAGATCTTCGCTAGCCCGGCATTCGGCTACGTCCGCCTCGACGCGTCACTTTGTCGGGCGTCGGTGCTCATGCCGCAGAAGCGCAATCCCTACGCCCTGGCGGTCGTCCGAAGCGGTGCCAACGTGCTTGTTGGCCGAGCCTCCGGGCTCCTGGCCACCCAGCGCACTCCGTCTGCGCGCACCGACAACTGGCTGCATGCCTATGGTGAGGTCGCCGGATCGGTCGACTTGGCTACGCGGCTGGTACGTCTCGGCACGGCGGTGGTGAACTCCTTGGAGGTCGACCGCGATGCTCTGGCGAGGGTGGCTTCGGCGCACTTCACCGGTGCCGCTGACCTGGCCGAGGCAATGATGGTCGAACTCGGCCTGGACTATCGCTCGGCTTACCGGGTGGTGGGTCGCGCTGTCGGACTGGCCGTCGACGCGGGTCGTACCGGCCTGCTTACGTCGGACCTCGATCTCGCGGCCACGGAGCTGCTCGGCGAGGCGCTGTCGGATCTTCCTGACGTCGAGTCGGTTACAGACCCCGGCCGCATCGTGGCCACGCGCGATGTCGCCGGAGGAAGCGCCGCGGGACGAGTCCGCGAGCATGCCGCGCGTGTCGAAGGCCTTGCTGCGCAGGCGTACGCGTGGAGTACTGCATCGCGGCAAAGGGTGGAGACGGCTGAGCAGGACGTAGTGGATCGTGCCCGGACGCTAGCCGGCGTGTAGCCCGCACTCGGTCTTGCGAAGGCCCGGCCAGCGTCCTGAGCGGGTGTCTTCCCCGTCCGGCAGAGATGTGCAGGGCTCGCAGCCGATCGACGAGTAGCCGAGCTCGGCAAGCCGATTGCCGGGCAGCGCGTGTTCGCGGAGATAGTCCGCGAGAGCTTCGTCCGACCAGGCCGCAAGCGGTGCCACCTTCACTACCTGGTTGAACGAATCCCACGACACCACCGGGGTCCGCGATCGATTGGGCGACTCCGCGCGCCTGACCCCGGTCAACCACGCGTCGTACCCTTCCAAAGCTCGGCGCAGCGGGACGACCTTCCTCAGCCGGCAGCAGGCGTTCGGATCGGAGTTCCAAGGCGGAACCTCGTTGTTGGGGGCAGGCTTGGATCTGAGATCAACAACTCGCACGTCGAACGCGGCGGCCACCAGGTCGCGAAACTCGAGTGTCTGCGGGAAGTGGTACCCAGTATCTAGAAACAGCACGTCGAGGCCGGGTGCGACCGACGACGCGAGGTGCACGATCGCAGCGTCACTCATCGATGACGTCGCGCACAACTTGGTGCCGAACGTCTCCCGTGCCCATCGCACCACTGCCTCGGCGGATGCGCCTTCGAGTTCCTCTGCGTGCTGCGCTGCGACAGCCTTGAGTTGTTTGAGGTCGCGCTCTGATTTGAACATGCCTACAGGCCCACTGGTCTGCGTTGTCGAGGAGGACCCTGACCGAGGTCTGGTCAAGATCGCCAAACCTGTCGGCGTCGTGGCCGCACTCATTCCGACGACCGGTCCCGATGCCACCCCTCCGCTGAAGGCACTGCTCG
>Ga0172379_10005565_pt1 | contig 17536 bp, 13 predicted proteins | sample GrowelOW334metaG_FD_119756 | JGI IMG/M metagenome (GOLD analysis project Ga0172379, IMG submission 119756) | Groundwater microbial communities from an aquifer near a municipal landfill in Southern Ontario, Canada - Groundwater well OW334 metaG | ecosystem: Environmental > Aquatic > Deep... | reverse complement strand
TGATGGAAACCCGGGCAGCAGCAAAACTTAGAGTATTAGGCTTATTGCTTGCCATAGGAATTAGCTGCAACTGTCAAGCGGCTCAGGCTATGTTGTTATCAGGACAGGTTGAAGAAAGGGCAGAGTCCTTAGAGGCCCCATCACCAATGCCTCCCGCCCTAAATCAAAACCAAAACCAGAGCCAAAGTCAGAATCAAAATAGAAATCAGAATCTGCCCCTTCCGTTGCAAAGCCAGCAAGCCAGACCAGATACAGCCAGAGCAGCAATAGGTAGACCAGCTGCGCCTTTGGCCACAGGGAAGCCAACGACTAATTCTTTTCCTGCCACCTACCAAGGGGCATGGTACTGCGAGACAACTGTCATAGACTCCACCCTTCCCGCCGTGCTCCAAGGTCAGGTGATTGGCTCTGAAGTAGTTTTCTTTCCCAGCAAAGATGGCGGAATTCACGCTCGCTGGAATCAGCCCGGCTGGGTAGAAACCCAGTCTCAGGCCATTACCTTTAATGGAACCGAAGCTAAAGCTGACCGCACAACCTACTATTTCGGCGATAACATGCAAGGTTCTTGGGCAGCCAGAGCTCGTGACCAATTCGCCCAAACCGGTCCAGATATGATTTCGGCCAAGAGCTATGTAGACCAATATTTAGATGGTCAGTACCTTGGACGCTACCGCACGGTGTCAGTTCTCAAGAGAAGCGGTACGCCACAGAATATGGCAAGCATGAATTAGAAGGCAAAGAGCGCCCCTTATTTTTAAAGAGGCGCTCTTCGCTTATCTATATATAGAAGTTATTTGCTAGCAGCTGCCAGATGCTTGGCACCGGGACGATTTTGTCTAAATGACAATGGTCCACGGAATATTGCTTGAGCACCAAGGTCGTGCTCAATGCGCAAAAGCTGATTGTACTTTGCAGTACGCTCGGCCCGGCAAGGTGCACCAGTTTTGATCTGGCATGTGCCTAATGCCACTGCCAAGTCAGCGATGGTGGCATCTTCTGTCTCACCAGAGCGGTGTGAAAGCACACTGCCATAGCCACTTTCGCGAGCCATAGTGACAGCGTCAATAGTTTCTGTCAAAGTACCGATTTGGTTTGGCTTGATCAGAATAGAATTAGCGACACCAAGTTCGATACCACGCTGAAGGCGAGTGACGTTGGTCACAAAAAGATCGTCACCAACCAGTTGTATACGATCACCCAGGGCTACTGTCATTTCCTTCCAGCCTTCCCAATCTTCTTCAGCTAAGCCGTCTTCAATACTGATAATCGGATAAGCATTAACCAATTGCTCATAGACTTTGACCATCTCCTTGCTAGTCAAAGATCTATTCTCTGTAGCTAACACATATTTACCAGATGAATAGAATTCTGTAGAGGCTGGATCAAGTGCAATGGCGATATCGGAACCTGGCTTGAAGCCAGACTTTTCGATGGCTTCGATAATTAGTTCGAGAGCAGCTTCGTTAGTTTTGAGAGATGGTGCGAAACCACCCTCGTCACCAACCCCGGTGCTCAAACCTTTTTTATGTAGCACCGCTTTTAGTGCCTGATAAATCTCGGCGCCCCAGCGAAGACACTCAGAGAAGCTCTGTGCGCCAACAGGAACGATCATAAATTCTTGGAAGTCGACACCGTCTTGTGCATGCTTGCCACCATTGATGATATTCATCATTGGTACCGGAAGTATATTGGCAGAAACGCCTCCAACATAGCGGAAGAGCGGCAGCCCTAGTGCATCTGCAGCAGCCTTTGCAACTGCAAGACTGACACCAAGGGTGGCATTAGCCCCGAGCACTGATTTATTATCAGTACCATCGAGCTTCAACAACATGTGGTCTATTGCCGTTTGATCTACAGCATCCATACCTACGAGATTCTCAGCGATCAATTCATGTATATTATGGATAGCTTTGAGTACGCCTTTGCCGCCATAGCGGGCCTTATCATTGTCTCTTAGCTCGACAGCTTCGAAACTACCGGTAGAGGCACCAGATGGCACCGCAGCTCGACCAATGGCACCACCGGCGAGGACAACTACAACTTCAACTGTAGGATTTCCACGTGAGTCCAATATCTCCATTGCCGATATTTCTTCAATATGCGTCATAACTTCAATACTCCTAAATCTCAAGAATGAGAGTGCAAGCGTCCGCTTTTATCAGAAAAGTTGCTCTGATTTGCGAAGTTTTTTGCTGCGATATACGAAGGTTCAAGTATAATCCTTTTCACGGGATTTAAATTTGGATAGAGAACTAATCGAAACAGCACGAAATCTTTCTCAATTTGTATCTGCTTCTTTTCAATGTAATTTACTGCTAACTATAACTACTGCTTAAAATGTTCTCTTAAGAGAACCTAGAATTGACGGACAAGTATGGGCAACTTGCATGGCGGAAGTTTCCAGGCAATCCAGGAATACTTCCAACAGAAAGAATGCCGTTTCTGTTCTCACGCTTTCAAATCTGACGGAATACAACTACTACGGGAAGAACCCGGCGTTCTTGTAGTCCGTGTAACTTGCAGCACCTGTGGGCATCCCCTAGGCGTAGCCATCGTTGGCACGACCCCAAAACCACAGAAGCCTGTATCGCTACATCCCCGCGATTGGACGAAGCGTGACAAAGATAGGCTTGTAGGCATGCCGCCTATAACCTACGACGATGTGCTCAATGCTCACCAATTCTTCAAGGGGTTGGATACTGACTGGCACAAACTTCTCCCAAAAGCCGGTAAGGCCAGCTAAAACTTTTCTCCACCTAATCGTCGTTGATAAAGAAATAGGTCAGGTTCTCCTGGCCTATTTCTTTGTTTTGGCCTAAAAGCGCCAAGATCTGGCACAATCTGAGTATCATGCCCAATAAGTCAGAGAAGGCAAGCAAGCACAAGAGCAACGGCGACAGCAAACCCAATATGTTTGCTACCGAAACACGCCTAGCCCCGGTAATAGCCAAGAGCGACCCTGATATCGAAGTAGCTTGGTATTTCCCCACCACTTATGAAATAGGCATGTCAGGGCTCGGCTATCAACTTGTATGGTGGCTTTTCGAACAACATACAAATGTATTGATACGGCGCGGATTTACTGACATTGAAGAAAACAATATCGAAAATTGCCAGTTACTAGGCTTCACAGTCTCGTGGGAACTGGACTTTATCAACATTCTCAAAATTATGAGCGATAAAGGCATTGCTCATACCGCAGCTGGCCGGCAAGAAGATCAGTCAACCCCGATTGTCTTCGGTGGCGGACCAGTACTGACGGCCAACCCTGAGCCGTTTGCCGAGTTTTTTGATGTTATTTTGTTGGGAGATGCAGAAGCGATTGTTCCGGTATTTGTGGCGGCCTGGCAAGCGGTCAAAGATCTTCCCGACCGTAGGCAGAAGCTGATCCAACTTTCACAGGTTCCTGGTATCTATGTGCCATGCCTCTACCAAGTCGATTACGAACCATGCGGGCCGGTGCTTGCCATCACCCCAACTGAGGCCAATCCTAGGCAGGTAGTGAAGCAAACTTTTGCTACTCCAGATGACTATGTAGCCCATACTCAGATATTAAGTAGTGCCACCGCCTGGAGTGACACATTTTTGATAGAAGTGGTGCGCTCGTGCCCACAAGAATGCAGATTTTGTCTCGCCAGTTTTTTAACTCGACCATTTCGTGCCACCAATATCGACACCATCATAGAAAAAATAAATGGTGCGATGGCATATACAAAACGCATCGGCCTCCTCGGGCCGTCAGTGACTGAGCATCCCCATTTTCATCAGTTGGCAGAAAAGCTCATAGACCGTGAAGATCTAGAAATGACAGTTGCCTCTGTTCGCGCCGACAGCTTGACAGTAGAAATTCTTGCCACCATAAAAAAACTTGGACAACGCTCGGTGACAATCGCCATAGAATCTGGCTCTGAAAAATTACGCACTGTGATGAAAAAAAATCTATCAGAAGCCGAAATTTTCAATGCTGTTCAGATGATTGAAGAGAGTGGCTTAAGTGGCGTCAAATTCTATGGCATTGTCGGTCTACCCTACGAAACTGAAAGCGACCTTGTGCAGACGATCGAGCTAATGGCAAAATTGAAGAAAAAGCACAAGCGGCTAAAGTTTGTTTTTGGCGTCAGCTCCTTCGTGCCTAAAGCGCAAACTCCTTATCAATGGAGTGGACGCGACAAAGATTGCCAGCGGAAGCTCGAATATATTCGCAAAAATCTCTCTAAGCTTGGCATCGAGGTCCGACCAGAAAGCCACAACTGGAGCGATATTCAAGCGTTGATTTCGCGTGGTGACCGACGCTTATCGACTGTGCTTATGGAAGTGGCCGCCTCCGACGGCAAAATCGGCGCATGGAAAAGAGCCTTACGCAATCTCGAAGGCCACATCCCCGATCTTGACTACTATGCGTTCCGTAATATCCCGAGCGACGAAGTTCTACCTTGGTCGCACCTGGTCGACGAGAATAAAACGGCCTACTTGTTAAAACATGACCAAGCTGCCCAGTTAGCGGCCCTTAGCTGATATCTGTCAGACTACAAATAGCCCACAAAAGTGATAAAGCAGATAAACTAAGAGAAGAGATTTCGGAGCTATTCATGAACACACCAGAGGTTGATAGACAGGTAGCTGAGCACGTCGCTAACCTAATTCAGCCAATAAGAGACGATTTACTTAGTGGCGCTGCTGAGATTGGCTTGCGGGCGATTACAGTTTTTCAGAGCGTTTTGTCAGGCGATCAAGTTTCACCAGAACAAGTTAAGAGCAATCTCACCTTTACCGCCAAGAGTCTAATTGAAGCTCAACCAGCTATGGCACCGCTCTTTCACCTTGGCAACGACGTCTTGCTGGCAATTGAAAATGCCCAAACTGTAGAAGATATTCAAAGTCGGTGCGCCACGGCCTTAAGCAAATTCGAAAAAATGCTTTGTGCCAGCGCTTCTACAATTGCCGATATTGCCTACGATTTAATTGATCCAGGCGAACTTATATTTGCTTACTCCTTTAGTTCCACAGTAGTAAGCGCTCTGCTCAACGCTAGAGCAAGAGGTTGCTTCTTCAGAGTTGTCTGTACCGAAGCGCGACCAAGTATGGAAGGAAGAAAGTTAGCCTCACGTCTGGCCTCGGGCGGAATTGAAGTTATTCATACTTTCGACAATGCCATGGGTCTTGTGCTGGGTAATTGCAGTGCTGCCTTCATGGGCTGCGATTGTATCGCTCGCCCCGGTGTAGTAAATAAGGTTGGTTCTTGGATGCTGGCTGTGGCTTGCCGCGAGCTGAATGTGCCTTTGTATGCTCTTTCTGGTACCGAAAAATTTGTCACCGATGAGCGCCTTTTTGAATTCGAGAAGCATGAAAGACCAGGTGTTGAAGTTTGGGACAACACACCCAAGGGTGTGGCCGTACTCAATCAGCAATTTGACTTAGTGCCTTTCAGTCTCTTGACTGGGCTAGTTACAGAGAAGGGTATTCTGAAAGAATCAGATATCGAGCCCTATGTCTCGAATTTTTCTGTGCACCGCGCCCTCACACTAGCTTCAATTTAGCAATTTTCGAGAGATAGATTTTGCAATTTCACTCAGAGCACTTAGGGGCGATTGTCGTCTTCTGGATCATTGTTCTGCTGGTCATGCTGGCTTTGCACGTGGACTTTGTCAAAGACGGTAAGAACGCAGGACGATACATCTTTTCGCTTTTCTATTTCGCGGTGGGCATAGTAGCTGCTGCTTTATTTGGATTCTTTCTGACGGCCCAGCCATTCGAACTTATAAACCTACTGGCCATGGGCGTATTCATCGCTGGTCCTATCTTTTTAGCAATGGCACAAGCGGCTGCTAGAAAGAACAACCTGAAAATAATTGCCAATATGTTCTTGGCAATGGCACTGCTTGTGGTGGCAATATCGATTGATGCATTCGTCATCGAGCCCCATTGGCTAGAAGTGACAAACGTCAAGCTAAGCAGTAGCAAAATCAGTAAACCACTAAAGATAGCGGTACTCTCAGACCTGCAAACCGACCAAATAGGTGAGTATGAGAAAGCGGCAGTTAAGCGGGTAATGAAAGAAAAACCTGACCTCATTCTTTTGCCCGGTGACTACATTCAGTGCCTGACCTGGCCAGAACAGGTCAAGTGGCAAGCAGAGCTAACCAAGTTATTGAAGGAAATGAAATTTGCTGCACCACTTGGCGTTTACGCCGTGCAAGGAAATGTAGAGGTTGACGGTTGGCCAGAAATTTTCAAAGGTCTGCCAATAACAGCCATGCCTGATAGTAAAACTATAACAACCGGCGAATTAGCAATTACGGGCCTAAGCTTCCGTGACTCGTTCAACCCAACTGTAAAGGTCGAACCAAACAAGCTTTATCACATAGTGCTCGGCCATGGCCCCGATTTCGCTTTGGCCAAACCAGACGCAGACCTGTTAGTAGCCGGTCATACTCATGGCGGCCAAGTGCAAATACCTCTCTTTGGACCACCTCTGACTTTGTCGGGTGTTCCGCGCCATTGGGCCCAAGGCACAAAAGAACAAGAGGCTGTGGAGACCAAGCCCGGAACTAGATTGATTTTATCGCGCGGAGTAGGCATGGAAAGGTGCTACGCACCAAGAATGCGCTTTCTTTGCCGGCCGCAGCTAATCTTTATAGAACTAGTGCCTGAATAAGTTTATGGATAGAGTCCACGTAGGCGTCTAGCTTCAACAATGCGCTCAACAGCAATGCTCATGGCTGACATCCGCAGCGACATTTTGGTGTTGTCGGCAACGTCAAAGACCTTGGTGCAAACATTGTTAACCAGACCTTCAAGGCGTTGATAGACTTCTTCTTCGGTCCAAAGTAACCGCATCAGGCCTTGTACCCATTCAAAGTAGCCCACGGTAACGCCGGCAGCATTGGCGAGAATATCGGGCATAACAATTACGCCTTTTGCATCGAGGACATCGTCAGCATTAGGAGTGGTTGGAGAATTAGCACCCTCAACGACAACTTTGCATTTTAAGCGATCAGCATTGCCGGCATGAATTTGGCTTGACACTGCACACGGTGCCAAAATGTCGCACTCAAGTTCGAGCAGCTCTTCGTTGCTCACTTTATCGGCGTTCGGATACTCGTACATAGCGCCATTCTTATCGATAAAGGCCATTAGATCTTCTACATCGAAGCCCTTTGCATTGGAAAGGCCACCGAAGGCATCAGATACTCCGACAATCTTAAAGCCGGCCTTGCTCAAATTACGAGCCACTGATGAACCAACATGGCCGAGACCTTGAATTACTACAGCAGGAGCGTCGCCTTTGAGCTTGGCAAATGTTGCCGCTCGCCTTGCTGCCAGCGCCACGCCATAACCAGTCGATTGCAAAACACCTAGCGACCCGCCAAGAAATTGTGGTTTGCCAGTTACTACAGAAGGAACGGTAAAACCTTTATTGACTGAATAAGTGTCCATGATCCAAGCCATGGTCTGCTCATCAGTATTTAAATCGGGTCCGGCAATATCTTGAGTAGGGCCGATCATTTCTAAGATTTCAGAAGTATAGCGGCGGGTAATTCTCTCAAGCTCACCCTTAGAAAGAGTATTTGGGTCCATTCTGATGCCACCATGAGCACCGCCAAATGGCAAATTCATAAGCGAGCATTTCCAGGTCATCAGCATGGCCATCGACGCTACTTCGCCCAACGTCACTTCAGAGTGATAGCGCAGACCGCCCTTACCGGGTCCAAGAGCTAGGTCATGGTGAACGCGATAGCCCATAAAGGTTCTAACCGAACCGTCGTCCATTCTTGCGGGAACAACAACAGATAAAGATCGCTTGGGGTGGCGCATTGGCTCAACAACGTTGTTGTCGAGTTTCATATGCTGCGCGACCTTGTCAAGTCGCTTCTGGGCATTAATGAAGTCCGGGGTTTCCCATTCATTGGTCACTGCGCTGCCATACCCTTTGTTGTCTTTGCTATCAGTAGCAATTGCCATGATTCTCCCTCTCAGGTAGTGGGGTAATTGTAGCCCCATTTACTTCTCTTTACAGAATAGGCTGATTTTGAATTAACTTAGTGCTGCCATTGCCAGTTTCTTGATTTCTTCTGACTGGCTGCGCGCGACAGCGATCAACTTGTCAGCTTGCACTCTCGTAGCGCTAACAAATTCTTGCTCAGCGGCAGATTGACCGAAATCTCGCAGGTTGATCAAGACGTTGTAATAGGCACCTTCAGCTGCAGCAGTAGCAACAAGTGCAGCCACTGCACCATCAGATAATGACGAGGGATTACCGTGCTCAACTACCCTAGAAGCTAACTCAAGCAATACTGGCGCACCTTGCAAAACAGAAAGAGGGGTGAGGGTAGCGGCCTTATTTGCTTCGAGAATGGCCGCTTCGCGCAGCGCCTTTTCGCTTTCACTTCCCTTGGCCATGCGCCGGGCATCAAGAATGCGGTTAAACGCCATCATGTCATCGTCAACAGTTTGCAGCATCCATTGCTTAAGGCGTTGGGCATCTCGCCCGACACCTTCCATCATGGGCTTCTTCTCTTCAAACCCTTTCTTTTCAAAGGTCAAATTACCCACCATGGCGCTTAAGGCCGCCGAAAGTGAGCCGCAGAGGGCAGCAACACTACCACCACCGGGTGCAGGCGATTCACTGGCCAACTCATCGACAAAGGCAGTCATGCTCATATCGCGCAAAAATTTGCCTTGAGGAGCAACTCGGTATTCGATTATTTTCTCTTTGGCGACAAAAGGCGAAAGTTCAGCTAGACCTAGAGACTGAACTGCACACTCAACGATTTCGGCTTCACTGACGCCAGTGGAACGACCTTGCTTTCGTAGGTAGTGCATGCCGGCTTCTAGCATTGGCGCCAGAGGAACCAGACCGACAATCTCGCTGCCAGTGACACGTAGACCCAACAGCTCTGCTTGGCGAACTACTTCATCAAAGGCCTGATGCAAAGAAGTAACTTCGAAATTGGTCAAATTTATTGAGACTTGTGCCCGCTGATATTCATCAACATACCAACCAACCGCTCGCACTTCTTTTAAGGTTCCAGCGACTTTAATAGTGTTGCCAGCAGCGTCCTTCTCAATTTCACCTTTGGCGTTGCGCTTGGCTCGGCCAGCTTCTCTTATGTTAAAGGCAATTTCATTGGCTAGCTTTTTCGAGCGAGTATTGAGATTGACATTGTAGGCAATGAGAAATTGCCGCGCACCAATGACAGTGGCACCGCTAGCAGCGTTAAAAGCAGATGGTCCGAAGTCAGGCTTAAAACCGCTATCTTTCATTTTCTCGTTGAGAGCTTCATATTCGCCCTGGCGAATATCAGCCAGACTGCGACGTTCTACTTTCTTTGCCGCCTCACCGTATAAATAAATTGGAATGCCTAAATCACGACCGACTCTTTCACCAAGAGTGTTAGCAAGCTCGACGCATTGCTCCATAGTGATGCCGCTAACTGGTACGAAGGGACAAACATCGGTAGCGCCCATGCGCGGATGCTCACCTTGGTGTTTGCGCATGTCTATTAACTGAGAGGCTTTGGCAATGGCTTGATAGGCCGCTTCAACTACTTGCTCAGGCTGACCAACAAAAGTAACGACAGTGCGATTAGTACTGTAGCCAGGATCGACATCGAGTAGACTAACTCCGCTGACAGATCGAATTGCATCGGCAATTGCATCGATTACTTTTTCATTTCGGCCTTCCGAAAAGTTGGGCACGCATTCTACAAGCTGCATTGATCCTCCAATATAGACTATAGTTTTTTAGAGATGCGCTTTTTCATAAAAGCGGCACCATAGGTGTGTTTGAGAGTCAAAAAAAGCATGATAATTGAAATTGCAATCCAGAGAAAGACCCAAAATATTGGCAGGGTAAGTGGCACCATTTCAGCCATGAGTGTGGCATCACTAAACCCCCCTCCGGCCAAGCCTAACGCATGAGGAAATAATGACCAAGTCAGTGCTAGCGAACTAAGTGCAGTTTGCACGGCCAAGAATAGTACTACGAAATTTGCCCAAGCGGCTTGTAATTTTCTACCTAGATAGAAGCAAAAGGTTCCCATTCCAAGACCCCAGAGCAAACTACCGATGCTCTCGAAAAAGTGCGCACTGAGCAGACCTGGTGCCATAAACATCAACGAGCTGACAATCATTGCCACTCCCAGACCAGATAGAAGAGTTTTTGAAAGTCGGGGATACTGACCTAAATAAATGAGCAAGCAGCCAAAAAGGGTGGTGCCAATATAGCCCGCCTGAACACTAAAAAGTCTCCAGCCTCCATGAGTGCCAGTGAGACCACCATGGCCCTGGCCATCAGAGACAACAGTCATAAAATCAACGTGACCGCCAGTAAAGATAGTGGCGAGAACATGTCCCATTTCGTGCACCATGGTGACAAATTGATTGACTGGTGTGAGCAAGAAATGGATGCCAGGTACATTACTCAAAAACACGCTAAAAACCACCAACAACCAGAACACTGACATGTTCCAACGAGGGTTGTGCATGAAGCTAAGTTGACTAGCAGAAGCTGGCGAGACAGCTGCAACAGTTTTGGCTGACACCACAGGCGATGGCAAAGCAGAACTCGGTGAATCGGTTACCTTACTAACTGCCACTTCATTTTCAAGACGCGCCAATTTCTCTTCGACTGTTTCAGAAACCTTGAGCTTAGGCTGTGGCTTCTTGAAAGCGAACCCTTGACCACCGGTCTTTTTATCTGGCTTATCTTCAGACGGCTTGGCTGGCATCAGAAATATTTCCGAATAGGTCGTTCAGCCCGCGAGAAAGAGGCAAGCTGATAGACTTGCTGATCATAGCTTAAATGATGTGAGTGATGCCGTTCAGTTTTAGTACGGATTTGAACGTACTGATAGCCATCTCGCTTTTTTGCTGGAGCACCTGGGGTCTTTTTGACAAAAAAGCGCTAGAGGCGGCCGGCCACCTAGATGTCTTGCTGTTTCAGCACATCTACTATTTGCTCGAAGTACCAATTGGCTGGTTACTTCTCAACCTGCTTTATCAAAGCGGTTGGACAATTGGGCCCGGTGTCTGGTTTTGGACAGCCTTGGGTTCGTTGTCATCATCCGGCGGCATGCTCTTTTACCTCGTGGCCATGGCAAGAGCCGAAGCCAGTTTCGTTCTAGGAATCACTGCAGCCTATCCCCTAATAGTCCAAGTGCTCGCCCACGTATTCTTGCACGAGGCCTTGGTACCCGAGCGCATGGTCGGTTCAGTTTTGGTGGGAATTGGAGTCGGTTTAGTTGGCTCTTCTTCAGCCAGCAAAGATTCAAACAAGAAAAGCCAAAAGTTAGTACTGCTCATGTGCCTGATGGCCACCTTACTATGGGGAGTAACTGGTCTTTTTGACAAAAAAGCGCTCGAACTCGACTTGCCATTCAAAATTTACTATGCCAGGTGCGTCTGGGATGCAGCGATTCTGGCGGTAATGCTACTGATATTCAGACTGATAAATTACAAAGTTGCCTACCGCAGCCCCAAGGCCTGGAAATATTCAGGCTTCTCATCAATTTGCCTGTCTTTAGGAACTCTCAGCTATATGTTTGCCATGACCATGGCTACTGCTTCTTATGTAATTGTCATTACCGGTTGCTACCCTCTTTTCATGTACTTGGGAGCGGTCATTTTTCTCAAAGAAAAGCTCAGTAAGCTGCGCCTGGCTGGGGTTGTGCTCATTGTCGCCGGTGGATTATTGGTTCAAAACACAAAGGCACTTTAAGTAAGTAAGCCTGAGTTATATGGGCATATATCAGGCAACACTGTTTGTTCGATTCTGTTCTTGAGTTTTTGAGAGGGCCAAAATGAGCGACGATTTCCGCAAGATTCGCACGGAAGATGACTTAAAAGAAAAGATTTTATCGTCGGTCAGCCAAGCATTCACCGGTGAAGAGACAAACCGCTGGATGATGGCCATGCAAGAAGAATCGGTTAGTAAAGCTGAGGAACCGGTGGTGACCGGCTCCAGTGAAAATAAACTAAACGAAAATATGGCATCGGTAGTCGATAGGCTATTCGACAACTTTAAGCGCTATGCCTTTGAATTCAACCGTTCTCTTGAGCACCGCGAACATGTGGTCAATTGCGAAAGACCGTCTAGCATGCGCAGCCAAGCCGACTATAGCGATGCAGTCGGTCAGCCTATTCGCTTTTGCATTGGCCATATTTCATCGAGGGATTGGGCACTGCTAGTTCATGCCGAAGAAAATCGCGTGCGAGTCTATATCACCCCCATTAAGTATCTAGTTGGTTTCAGGCCAGACCAAAGTGATTTCGAACCGTATGCTGAGCTGCTTTTAGTTAAAGACCGGGTAGGCAACTCAAGACAAATGATCTGGACAATCGATGGGCAAGCGCTCGCCTTGGAGAGCATTCCAGCATTATCGCGGCGCTTTTTTGGTCAGCTAGTGAAGGTTACTCGTGGTGAAGCCAGCAACGATGAAAAGTTTGTCTTTGACCCCCACGACCTCAGTAGCTTACAGCCTGAAACCACAGTCGAACGGTCATACGAACCAGACGACAATGCCATGTTCTTCAGTGAAAAACCCAGACCGAGCCAACTAGTAAGACAGGCCATGATTGACCGTCCTGGACATACTTTGGCTCAACTAGCCAATGTCGGCCAGAGTCAAGGAATAATGCCCCAATCTGGACCGAACGCATCAATTCATGCTGCCAGGTCGGCAGGAGCAGACCTCTTAGGGCAAGAGCAAGAAACTAGTTATTCAAATACGCCAGCGCCCATAATGCCCAGCCAAAACTCAGTTCAGCAATTTGCCAACCCGGCCGCCTCTCCCAGACCGCTTCCTGCTCCTGTGGCAGCGCCTCCTGTAGTAGAAGCACCAGTACCAAAAGAGCAAGTGGCAGCGGCCGAACCAAGAGAAGAATTGAGCTTCTTTAGTAAGGCTGTGCAAGAACCCAAAGCTGAGACCCGAGAAGTGGTGCCCCCAGAAGTTGAACAAGTTGCGCCACCAGCTCCGCGGCCTCAACCTGTGCCAATACAAGACAGCCCACCGGCAGCAGCACCAGAGAAAATACAAGCAGCCAACGAGGCCGTGCAAAAACCTGAGCCTTTAGCCAAAGTTGAGATCACTGCTCCTCCCGCTGCTCCACCTATGGTCAGTAGACCTGAGCCTGCAGCAGAGCCCCTGGCTAAAGCTCCTGCGATACCTGTTGATAGAGCCAGCGCCACAGCAGCTGCTATAGCTAGTCAATCCACTACCCAGACTTTAAACAATTCTGGGGTCAATGGAGAGAAAAACACCTACCATTTTGTCGCCCAAGCCCCAGAAGATGGTGCCTCAAAAATGGACCTCAATACAGATAAAGACATCGCTGAAAACAATCGCAAAGTGGCTCATGCCATAAAAAATCTGTTTGATTCAGTCGACTCATCGATAGCCACTCTCACAGCAGTAGGAGTCGACGCCATGAAAGCTGACGACATCTCGGCTGTCAGCTCGATCATGCGTCAGACCAAGACCCTAAAAGTACTGCGTGATGGCATCGTACAACTATCAAAAGATTGGCAGAAATCACTAGAAAATTGATGCCACCATATTTAGTGCAAAAAAAAAGACGCCCCATCACTGAAGCGTCGTCTTTAATATTCGGAGAGGGAGGGATTCGAACCCTCGGTACAGGTTAACCCCGTACGTCTTCTTAGCAGGAAGGTGCTTTCGACCACTCAGCCACCTCTCCAAGAGCACGAATTTTCTGGTCGATTAATCGGCAACTCTTATGATAGCTCACAATCGTCCTGTTGACCAAAAATTGTTGTCAGATATTTCCAAGAACAACTAGATTAACCCAGTAGTAAGCCACGGCACTACTAATAATGATGCTGTCGCCCCGGTCTAAGAAGCCACCGTGACCTGGAATCATGTCGCCAGAGTCTTTAATACCAGCATCACGCTTTAAAAGTGACTCACACAAATCACCCAACTGGGCCGCTATTGAAACCACAGCACCCATCAAGGGGGCCTGCCAGAGATTGAACTTAAATGGATGACAAGCGAAAAGCACATGGTCGGCAAGCAAGGCAATGCTGACTGAAAATATGATGGCAACGCAAAATCCACCAATAGCCCCTTCTAAAGTCTTTTTCGGACTTATTTGGGGATATAAAAGGTGCTTGCCGATCTTCTTGCCAACATAGTAAGCAAAAACATCGGTGCCCCAGATAATAAAGAGGGTTGCCCAGACATAAGCTAAGCCGGGCTGCTGCAGGGGATTGTCAGTAATTGGCATGCCAGCCGGAGTGAGATTGCGCAGTAATACCAAATGGCACGGCAGCCAGCCAACATAAATGAAACCAAGAATAGTAGAGGCGATATCGGCAATTGTCGCTGGTGGATTATCGTTGCGGAATAACAAGCGAAAGAAAGATAGATAGATGCCAATAGTTAGCAATAAGGGAAAGTGCTGAATAGAAAAACTATCCGGTACCTTGATGCCAATCATCCACTGGGGAATGTCAGGCAGGGCAGCGACAGCAAAGAAAGCAATAATCATGCCTAAGACAATACGGCTGGATGGGTTAATGCCTTTTTTGCGGGCCATGGCAATAAATTCACGACCACCCATGACACAGGCATAGCCGAGAGCCAACGACAAGAAAATGCCGCCGGCCATAATACTGAATACTGCACCGGCAAATAAAAGCCAGCCGAAGAGAAGTCTCATTTTGCTGTTCTAAGAATCAAGTGCGTGCTACTAGCTCTGCGGCTCTGAAGCCATTAGGCGCGCTGCAAAATAAGCAGTGAGAGGAATGGTCAGAACCAATCCTAGACTACCACTAATTGCCGATGCCACTTCAGTTGCAACCAAATCAAGATTTACAAGTTTGGTAGATGGTATTTGACTAATCAACAAGAGCAGAGGTAGGGCCGAACCGGTGTAGGCCAAAATAAGCGTATTTGTCATGGTTCCCATAATGTCACGGCCAACATTCATACCAGACTCGAATAATTCAGCAAAAGTACGGTGACCAATCTTAGCGACCTCTGACACGGCTGAAGCAATCGAAACGGCCACATCCATAATCACGCCAAGAGCACCAATGAGCATGCCGGCCGCCAGCAAACCACTATAAAATTTGGGGCTGACAACAAGAAGTGAGCCTCGCAGTATTTGAGCTTCTTCAGAGGACAAACCAGTCAATGGAGCGTAATGAATAACTAGCTGAGCAGCAATGCCAGCCACAATCACGCCGCCAATTGTTCCCAAAATAGCGGCCAACGATTTTTTTGAGCGTCCCGCCACAAAATACATAGTAGTCACGGCCGACACTAAGCAAATGGCAATAGCAACCAATAAAGGATTAAAGCCATTTAGGCTGAGTGGCAACAAAATAAAGGCAATTAAGCAAACACTGATGAGTAGTGCTATTAGCGACTTAACGCCTTTTTTACCACCAAAGATGACGAAGGCCAAAAGAAAAACCAGTAAGAGCCAACCCAGAGTGGGAGCACGGTGATAGTCAGCAATGTTAACTTCGCTTTTTGCTACCTCACCACCAGTGGTGACAACCGAGAGTATTACTTCTGTGCCAGGCTTAACGTTGATGTTAAAAACAGGATTATCAGTTATCTCGTTCGGAACAGTCACCGTGCAGCCTTTCAACTTTCCTTCTAATACTTCAACTGAAACAATTTGCCGATTTGAAACCATGCCAACGCTTGAAAGCAGCTCTTTATTAAGAGTAGCTTTGCCCACAGACACCACACGCCCAACAGCAAATTCTTCTTCGCTGGGCTTGGTATTAGCAATAGAAATATTAGGATTGGCAGGCGCCATTATTCATCACTGCCTGTAGTATCACTTGCTTGGGCAGATTGCCTTTGAAAAATATCCAACTGCTTGGCCTCGGCAATCGAAGTCTCATTGAGAATGCGCTTGCTCACAGGCTTTCCTAGGTGTTGGTAAGCAAAGGGAGTAGCCATACGTCCGCGTGAAGTACGTTGAATGAATCCTTTCTGAATCAAAAATGGTTCATAAACATCTTCAACAGTTTCAGAGTCTTCACCAATGGTGGCAGCCAAGGTTTCGATACCAACAGGGCCACCATCATAATGGTCAATAAGAATCTCAAGTAGGCGTCTATCGGTCATATCTAGACCGTGTTTGTCGACTTGATATGACTCTAAAGCGGCTTCAGCGATAGCTCCGTCAATAACCGCCGCTCCTTGATACTGACCAAAGTCGCGCACCAAACGCACTAAGCGATTGGCTATTCGTGGAGTACCTCTGGCCCTTGAGGCAATAGCAACAACAGCTTCAATTTCCATTGCTACTGAAAGAATTTTAGCTGTGCGAGCAACGATTTTTGTCAGCTCGGCTTCATCATAAAATTCGAGGCGACAGACAAATCCAAAGCGGTCGCGCAAAGCGTTGGAAAGCATGCCAGCCTTTGTGGTGGCACCGATTAAAGTAAAGCGCGGTAAGGGCAAACGCATGGTGCGGGTTGCCTGACCTTTTCCCGTAGTTAAATCAATTACAAAATCTTCAATTGCCGGATATAGAAGCTCTTCAGCCACCCGAGAAAGGCGGTGAATTTCATCGATAAAGAGCACATCGCCTTCTTCTAATTGATGCACTAGACCAATAATGTCACGAGGCCGCTCTAAAGAAGGACCAGAGGTCATATGAATGCGAGCTTGCATTTCATTGGCAATGACGCGAGCCAGAGTGGTCTTGCCCAGACCAGGAGGACCATAAAACAAAACATGATCGAGAGCCTCGCCCCGCGACTTAGCCGCAGAGATAGACATATGCATCATGCCCTTTAAACGAGACTGACCTATATACTCCTGCAAAGTATCGGGACGAACTGCTTGGTCAGATTTTTGATCAGCCGTATTTTCTTGACCAGAAAGTAAAGAAGAACGACGATTTCGGTTAACGTTAACTTCTTCTATAGTTTCAGATTTAGCTTGCCCAGAAGACGGAGAAGCTGAAACCTTAGGCTTAACTTTGGGCTGTGGTTCAGGTTGGGGCTCACCTTGAGCCTGCCCGCTGGTCTTTATAATCGTCATTAATGCAATTGCTCGTGCTCGTTAGCCAAGGTAATCATGAGGTTGATGAGAAGTAATCAAGGTGTATGTTCGGCCAAGTTGATTATGATTGTCTGGCAATCCAATTTCAGAAATATGTCAGGGATATACTTGCGATGAATACCATGCAAACTACAGCATCTGTCTCAGCAACGGGGTCAGCCACGGGGTCAACCACGACAACAAATTCTGACCAATCCAGTCTAAGTCATAATCGGCCAGTTGTCGCTAGCACTAAGATTGTTGCTGATCCTTTGACCTACGAAAAGTCGATCTACAAGCGGGCAATGCCTCTACATATGGGCATCGACGCTCTTCCTGAAATTTCAGTAGTAGTTCCTGTATACAACGAAGAAGAAAATGTAGAGCTGCTTTATCAAAAGCTGGTAAGTGCCCTCGACCAATTGGGCCGCACCTGGGAAGCCATCATTATTGATGACGGTTCAAAAGATCAGTCGTACAACAAGCTCAAGGCGATATCGGCT
>Ga0172379_10005564_pt1 | contig 17541 bp, 17 predicted proteins | sample GrowelOW334metaG_FD_119756 | JGI IMG/M metagenome (GOLD analysis project Ga0172379, IMG submission 119756) | Groundwater microbial communities from an aquifer near a municipal landfill in Southern Ontario, Canada - Groundwater well OW334 metaG | ecosystem: Environmental > Aquatic > Deep... | reverse complement strand
CTAACAGACGGAATTTGGTATTTGCACGTTAGATTTTACAACAACGTTGGCGCAGGCGCAACAAATCATTACAGAATAGCAATTGATACTGTTCCGCCGTCAACATTTGAAATTAAAATGTCAGATGGGTCGTCATCAATCAACCCAATGCCCACTGCAAGTTATCAGGCAAATGACCAATTATCTGGCATAGACCACTATTATGCCCAAATAGATACGGGCGCGCAAACAACCACAACCTCAAAAACCTATATTTTACCTGCACAAAAGCCAGGAAAACACGCGTTAAAAATTGGCGCTCAGGATAAAGCCGGAAACAGAACGGAGACAACCGAACAATTTGAAATCATTCCCATAGAATCTCCAAAAATATTCACCGCTTCAACAAAAGTTTTTACAGGAGAGGGGGGATTATTTATCGCCGGAAGTTCGCTTCCAAATATATCTGTTATTCTGGAAGTAGTTGATTTAAAAAATAATGTAGTTTACAATTTTACAACCAGCTCGGATTCAAAGGGAAACTGGGCGTATAAAATTGACTCACCACTAAAATCGGGGGCCTATTATATTTTAGCAACGTCACAAGACGACAAAGGAGCAATGAGCTTGCCCGTAAAATCCGACCGAATAATCGCAAGCGAGAGACCAGTAATGGTAATTTTTGGCATTAACATTACATACACGGGACTTATTGTAATTTTAGTGCTTATTTTAATTGGAGGTTATATTTTTGGGCTTTACACCAATAAATTAATTAACAACCAAAGGCAACGAAAAATTTTAATTTCCGAAAGAGACGTAGCTTCATCATTTAATGTTATAAAAAGGGATGTAGAAAAAGCCCTTAAAAGCTGGGAAGATGGCAAAGTTGACCCATCTGAAGTTACACAAATGGAATTTTTCTTAAAAAGCGCTAAAGAAAAAATAGAAAAATTACAAAAATATGTCATTGACGGGGTTCATGATATAGGAAAAAAATAATATGAAAATTTTAATTGTTGAAGACGAAGAAACATTATCATTGGTTTTAAAAGAAAAATTTGAGAGTGAAGGATACGAGGTCCAAACTGCCGACAATGGAGAAGTTGTTGATGGTATGGCTAAAACCTTTTCACCCGATATCATCTTGCTTGACTTAATGCTACCCAAAAGGGGCGGGCTGGAAGTTTTAGCAATTTTAAAGTCATCCCCTGATCTTAGCCTAATACCCGTTATTGTTTTGTCTAACCTGGAGGGAGATGAAATCATAAAAAAAGCGCTGGAATTAGGTGCAGTAGATTATTTTGTAAAAACCCAGCATCCAATGAGTGAGATTGTTGACAAAGTAAGAGAATACCTTACCGGAGTAAAAAAAATAGAAACTGTCGTTAACAAAAAACCCGCGGAAAAAATAATTGCCGAGAAAAAGCTAGCTGACGAGAAAGAACGCCTTGAACAAATTCATGCAAAGGAAAACGAGGCCCTTGCTACCAAGCTTACTGAAACAAAAAAAGCAATAGAAAACGAGCTGGCTGCCGAGAAAGCCAAAGCCGAACAACTTCTTTTAGAAAAGGAGACTCTGGCCACAAAACTTACCGAAACAAAAAAGATGGCCGAAGAAAAAATAGCCGAGGTTTTAACAGAGAAAATAAAAGCAACGACTGATTCAACAGAGAAGGAGGCCGTAAAAACCGCTCTTGCAGAGGAAAAAGAAAATAAAAAAATTATCGCAAAAGAGAACAAAGAAACAAAATCTGCTTTGGCAGCTCTAAAAAAACAAGAAGCCGAGGAAAAAATAACTGCGCAAAAGATTATAGGAAAAACAAAAGAACAAATTCAAAAAATAAAAAACTCCCTTGTTGCCGAAAAAGCCGAAAAAGGGCAACTGGAATCAGCTCTCGCAAAAACAAAACAACACGCCAAGGAAACCAACGCAGAAAAAGAAAAAATTGAACGGGTTCTTACAAAAGAAAAGGATATTTTGGCCACCAAACTTACCGAAACAAAAAAGATGGCTAAGGAGAGGCTAGCTGCCGAGAAAGCCAAAGCAGAAAAAATTCTTGCTGAAAAGGAACAACTTGAACAAGCCCTCACAAAAGAAAAAGAGACTCTGACAACTCAGCTTATTGAAACAAAAAAGCAGGCAGAAAGTAAGATAGCTGCCGAGAAAGCCAAAGCCGAACAAGTTATTGCCGAAAAAACAAAGGCTGAAAAGGCAAAAGCCGAACAAGTTATTGCCGAAAAGGAACACCTTGAACAAATCCATGCGCAAGAAAAAGAAGCGCTTGTTAATAAACTTACTGAAACAAAAAAGATTGCCGAAGAAAAACTTGCCGAGGAAAAAGCCAAGTCTCAGAAAATTATTGCCGAGGAAAAAGAGGTAGAAAATGCAATTAATGAAGTGGTTGTTAAAGCAGGCAAGTACCTTGAGGGGGTCCGGGGAGTTACACCTGGCACTTCATCTATTATTGAGGAAAAGGAGCAACTAAAATCGGCGCTCGCAACTGAAAAGGCAAAGAAAGAACAGCTTGAGCAGGCCCTTGCAAAAGAAAAAATGAAAGCCGAGGAAATTGTCAGCAAAACAAGAAAACAAGCAGAAGCAAATGAAACTTCTCTTGTCGCAGAAAAAGCCAAAACCGAACGAGCTCTTGCCAAAGAGAAAAAAGCAATAGCCGCCAGGATTGCCAAAGAAAAAAAATTGGCCAAAATGAAAATCGCCAAAGAGAAGATAAGGGCCAAACAGCTGTTAGAAAAGGAAAGGCTGGCAAAAGAAAAATCCTTAGCCAAGGAAAGGAAGCTTGCCAAAGAAATTATTGCAAAAGAAAAAATGAAAGCGATAGCCGATTCCATAAAAAAGGAAAAGGCAAAGGCTGCTCTGGCCAAGCAAGCAGCTATTATAAGGGAAAACAAAAGAACAAAAGCCGCCCTAGAAGCCCTTAAAAAGAGGGAGGCCAACAAAATTAGGATTGAAAAAAAACGTGCCAGGATTGCACTTGCCAAAGAGAAAAAGAAGCAAAAGGCCCTTAGAGAAGAAAACCTCAGAAAAAAAGAAAAGATCAAGGCTGCCGTAGTTGCCGAGAAAAAGAAGGCACGGGCTGCCGCAGAACAAAATAAAAAGAACAAATCCGCACTTGATATAATAAAAAAACAGCTGAAAAAAGCATTTTAAAGAGAGCCCTCTTTTATTTTTACGATTGATTTGTTATAATGGCTAAATATAATACAATCAATCATGAAAATTTTAATTGTTGAAGACGAGGATGTCTTATCCCTGGTCTTGGAAGAAAAATTTAAAAATGAAGGTTTTGACGTACAAATAGCCAGAGATGGCGAAGAGGCTCAAGACAAGGCCGAGAAATTTAAACCAGACGCAATCCTTCTGGATTTAATTTTACCAAAAAAGGGCGGGCTAGAGGTGTTGGAAGGTTTTAAAAAAACCGATGGATTAAAATTAATTCCCGTTATTGTTTTGTCTAACCTTGAGGGCGACGAGACAATTAAAAAAGCTCTTTCCTTGGGAGCCGAAGATTATTTCGTAAAAACTCAGCATCCAATTGCAGAAATCGTTGAAAAAGTCGGCGAGCTATTTACAAAAGTTAAAAAACCAAAATAATATGGCTGAAAGCTTTATAGATAAAAAAATTCTAATAGTAGAAGACGATGTCCCGCTTCTAATGTCTTTAAAAGACCAGTTTACCGGCGAGGGATTCACGGTTTTAACTGCAACAGACGGTCAGCAAGGGTTAGACGTGGTGCAAAAAGAAAACCCGGACCTTGTACTGATAGATATTCTTCTGCCAAAAATGGATGGCATTGAAATGGCAAAGGAAATCCATAAATTGGGACTTGGCACACTAATGATGTTTTTAACCAATTTAAACGACCCAGAACACATTTCCGAAGCCATTGCTATAGATATTACCGATTATCTGGTTAAATCCGATTGGCATATAAACGATGTGGTGGCCCGAGTCAAGCAAAAATTATCAACAAAGCAATAAATATAAACCCCGAGAAGCGGGGTTTTTGCTTGCTCCCGCATTTTCTTGACATTTAGGGAAAAATATGATAATATCAGAGTATGACGAATAAGAATATAGTAGATGAATTTTTCGGTTCTAAGGGCGAAAAGATTAAAGAACAAATTGCTCAGGAAAAAACAGCAGAACATATAAGTTCTGGCAGTTTTGCTGGACTTGGTATTGCTCCAAAACTTTTAAATATTTTAGACCAGCTTAATTTTAAAATTCCAACTCCAATTCAGCATAAAGCCATTCCTTCGGCAATAGAAGGGAAGGACATTGTTGGAATTGCTCAAACAGGCACGGGGAAAACCCTGGCGTTTGGTATTCCAATGATTCAAAGAATAATGAGTTCTCAGACCGCCAGGGGTTTAATAGTTCTACCAACAAGAGAACTTGCCTTGCAGGTTGAAGAAACTTTGCAAAAAATTGGCAGATCCTTGGGATTGCGCACAGCCGTATTAATTGGAGGTGCCTCAATGTGGAACCAAATAAGGGATATTCGCAGGCAACCTCACATAATCGTTGGAACTCCGGGCAGAATTATAGACCACTTAAACCAAAAAAATATACATTTTCAACATGTTTCTGTTTTGGTTTTAGACGAAGCTGACATGATGTTTGATATGGGTTTTGCTTTGCAACTTAAAGAAATTTTGCAGTCAGTTCCAAGAGAGAGACAAACCTTATTGTTTTCTGCAACAATGCCCGACAACATTATAAAAATTGCCACAACTCATATGAAGCTTCCTTTAAGGGTTGAGGTTGCCCAGCAAGGAACAGCTGCAGAAAAAGTTGAGCACGAATTATTTTTTGTCAGAAAAGACCAAAAAATAAGATTACTGGAAAAACTTCTTCTAGAATATAAGGGGAGCGTTTTGGTATTTTCCCGCACAAAACATGGCGCCAAAAAGATTGCTAGAGATGTCAGAAATATGGGAATGACAGCTGCAGAAATCCACTCAAACAGGTCATTAGGGCAAAGAAAAGAAGCGTTAGATGGCTTTAAAATGGGTAAATACAGAGTTTTGGTTGCCACGGATATTGCCAGCCGTGGAATTGACGTAAAAGGAATAGAACTTGTATTAAATTATGATTTGCCAGAATCAGCAGGGGACTATGTTCACAGAATTGGCAGAACGGGCAGGGCCGGTTTAACAGGAAAAGCCATTTCTTTTGTAACTCCAGAAACAAGGCACAAAATTAGAGACATAGAAAGATTGGTAAGACAAAATATTCCAGTTTCTCAACTTCCGGCAGATTTGCCACCCGCACGACCAAGTCCGAAAATGGAGCAGGATTATGTTGACCCAAGAAGAAATCAAAATAGGGGTCGCCCAGCATCCAGCAGACCGTTTAGAAGAAATTACTCCAGAAACTATAGATAAAACCAAGTCTTACAATTATGACGGCCGTCAAAATCGCAAGACTGCAAAAAAACCGCCACATTTGGCGGTTTTTTGTTGCGGGCTTGTTTTTCCCTTATCTATTGACAAATACTCATACTAGGTGTATAATTAAAATATAGGTATAAACCTAACTATGCCTGTTGCATTTAGCACCAGGATAGGTTGTTCTTTAGGAGGATACGACCATCGGATACAGCATTTACACGAAAGAGACGTCGGAATGGAACTTCGAAGATTCCATCTCCAGCAGGGCAGCGGCCATCAGCGCCGCCGAGGCACTCGTAAGCTCATGGGGTGGCGCTATGCCGGTTATGGTGATTGACACCGCGACTGGAAGCACCGAGTTTCTCCATGACCCGGCCAACGTCGAGCCCGTACCCGATCCAAGACCTTCTCGCGAAGAAGTGATTGCCCTTTTCCTAGTACCGGAAATGGCGATTGCCGAACACGCTTGAAGCGTCCACAAGGCGCATCAGAAGTGAAGCACCCTTTTTCAATTAAGCTCACCACACTATACGGGTGAGATAAAGATGGGGAGGCATCTGCTCTGCGCCACATAAAGCCGATTAGGAAGTAATCCCACAAGGAGAACTTCTCAACCGGCTTTTTAAACGCCAAAAATTTGGCGGTTTTTTGTTTTAAGGCTATAATTTGACAAATAGTCATTTCGGTGTATAATTATATTATATCATCCAAACAACCAAGAAGTGAAGCACATTGAAAAGGAGATACCCGTGTTCAAAGAACTACTGAATATCAGCACACCCCTTGTGGGTTGGCTGAAGGAAAAAGCGCTCTTTCTAATAATTGGAAGGATCGCTGGAGAAATCATTCTCCATGCCTTTGATTATTTGCTTTATCCCTTCGTAATCTGGAGGTGCGGATTACTGACGGGTGGCGTAATCATGGCCGTATTTTCTCTGATTGCCTGCTACGCGACGCTGGTTTTTTATATCCGAACCCAAAAGGACTGGTTTGGAATTGAACTGGCAAAGGGACTTAGGGAATACACTGGAAGAAGGACAATACTTTGTGGTATTTCCTGGATTTTGAAAAGGAGCGAGTTCGCTTGTTTCTTGTTCCTTGCCGTGAAGTCCGATCCATTTACGACCGTTGCTTATATGCGCCACGGAGTCAACGAGTTCCCCAAAATGGATAGCAGGGATTGGAAGATATTCCTCGCCAGTTGGGTGATAGGAAATCTATCGTGGCTTATGGTCGTGTTCGCCGGCGTTTCGGCAGCAGAGGCTTTTTGGAAGATTGTTCGTTAGGGTGCAGACCTATTGGTTTGCACTTTTTTTATTACAAAAAAGTAGTATGATTATTAAATATAAATAATAATCATTGTAAAAATATGAGTTTTGAAACAGGTAAACGCGAAAACGAGACTAGTCTCGAACAAGAAAGAATAGAAGCGTCGTATGCACAAATGCAAAAAGATATTGAACTGATGCAGAGGGGTTCAAAATACGAGCGTTCTGTTGAGGACGACAGAGAAATTCTTACCTCTCCTGAAGGTGAAAAGTTTACAATTAGAAAGATTACCAAACCTGAGGACCCAGTAATTGAAAAACTTTATCCTCTCCTAAGGACGCGTTTTACGGAGGAGGAAACGGATACTCCCGAGACAATAAGGGATGCCATATCTACTCATTGGGGCGCTTATCACATAATTGAAGATGCTGATGGAAATGTTTTAACGCATTCATGTGTCGGTCTTTTAGATCTAAAAAATCCAGAAGGCAGCCCGGAACCCAAAGAAGGAATTTTATTTGTAGGCTATATTCTAAACGATCCTAATTTTCATAAACCAGATTTAGCCAGAGAAATTTTTCAATCTGTTTATAAGGATACTTTAGCTGATGCAAAATCGCGAGGTATTGGAATAAAAGGAATTACAGGGGAAAGCGTTGAACGAGTTGAGCCACTTGCTAATATGGCCGGTTTGAGCCGTATTTACTTTGAAAATAGACAAGGAGACATTCAGGAGTTGCCGTTCGAATGCCCCCCAATTAATTGGAATTATGAAACAGGTGAGCCGCTTCAAGATCCAACGCCCGAACATTTAATTGTTAAATTAATGGACGATAAAAAAACCATGGACGTGCAGGAAATACTGTCCATGGTTTGGAGCATATATGAGGAAAATTACGTATTCCCTGCAACAGTCATTCCTTCCCCCGATGCCAGGCAAAATAATCGCCAAGCAGTACTTCAATTTTATAATAAGCTAAAAGAGTCGTTGGACGGCGCTAAAGATGGGAGACTGTTTACAATGAGTCTTAGAGAAAGAAGAAAAAAAGCAAGAGAATTACAAGGTCAGGGTAAAAAAGTTATTGAGGTTGAAATTCCAAACGATGAAGAGTAAAAAATATTATGTTTATGTGGTTGCTGGCAAAAGTGGAATAACCGACAGCTGGCCGGAATGCCAGAAAATTGTTTCAGGAGTTCCCGGAGCAAGGTTTAAGGGTTTTGCCAAAAAAGACGAGGCCGAAAAGTGGCTAGACGCAGGAGCCGACTACAAAGTAAAACACATAGACCTTGAGCCTGGCATTTATTTTGACGCAGGGACTGGAGCAGGAAACGGAGTAGAAATACGGGTTTGTGACGAAAAAGAAAAAGATTATTTAAAAGAGCTTCTGGGCAAAGAAGTCACGAATAACTTTGGCGAACTTATGGCATGCAAAAAAGCTATTGAATTTGCTTTGGAAAATAAAGTCAAAAAGATTTTCGGCGACAGCAAGCTGGTTATAGACTATTGGTCTAAAGGATTCATAAAAAAAGAAAACATTGCCGAGGACACGGTAAGGCTGTCAGAAGAAACAAAAAAATTAAGATATAAATTTGAAAAGAGTGGGGGAGCTATAACCTTAATTTCGGGAGACGACAATCCGGCCGACTTAGGCTTTCATAAGTAATATTATTTATAGTATAATAGATTAATAATAATTAATCGCAAATTATCAAAATATATGGACACAGCAAATTTATTGGCAAATATCTGGGGCATTTCACTAGTTATCATACCACTATCGCTATTAGTTGATCCAAAACAAGTTAAAAACTTATTTACAGCCATGGAGAAGGAAACGAATGTTTACATTTGCGGAGTTGTTTCTTTCATTCTTGGAGTTATAACCGTTTTGTTAAATAATATTTGGGCAGCCGACTGGAGGGTGATTATCACACTAATTGGCTGGATAGCAATATTAAGAGGACTTTTTGGAATGTTTTGGACCCAAGGAGCAACAAAACTTTGCTCAAAAGCAAAAGATAAAGGATGGATCCAATATATAATTTTGGGAGTATTAATCTTGGGATTAATTTTCATTTATTTTGGATTCGTTGGCAAATAATATTAGCTACCTCGCTTAAATTCATATGTCTACAAGTCAAATAATAATTTGGATAATAGTGGCAATTTTGGTTATAACAGGAATTTGGGGACTGTGGTGGTACGCATCTATACGTGACATACCGGAAAGGGCAAAACCTATCCCTGTAACTGTGCAAAAAAAGACTCCTCCTCCGGCAAAACCCGTTATTGGAGACACATCCGACAAGGCAATTGATAGCGTACTAACAACAATAGATGCTCAAATAAAAGCCCTAAACACCGATACAGCGGGTATAGACCAAAATCTTAAATAATAAAAACATGAATAAAAAAATTATTTTAGTTACAGCCATCGCCCTTGCTACTTTTGTAGCAATTCCAATTTTTGCGCAAACCGAATCTTTGTCTAAAATTATAGCTACTGCCGACAAATTGATTGCCCAAAGAGTTTTGTCTCTCAATAATTTGTCGACAAGAATTACTAACGCAAAAAAAATCACCGATGAACAAAAAAAGCCCTTGCTTTCAAGTATTCAAAATCAAATAACCCAACTTAATAATTTAAAAGCTAAAATAGATGCAGACAAAGATGTAGCAACTGCAAAAGCGGACACAAAATCTATTGCAGACTCTTTAAGAATTTATGCTCTCATAATGCCACAGATACAAATAATTGGAGCCTCCGACCGAGTTATGGCAACCGCAGAGAACCTGGCTCGCGTACAACTCAAAATGCAAGCCAGAATTGATGTCTTAAAAACCAAAACCGACACAACCGCCCTGCAACAATATTCCGACGACCTTAAGGCCAAAATTGCAGACGCAAACGCACAAGCAGTAGCCGCCATTACAGAGGTTTCCAATCTTGTACCGGACAATGGGGTAAAGACCGTACAACAATCAAACACTGCCACGTTAAAAAGCGCCCGCAACAAATTAAAAATCGCAACAGAGGATTTAACCGCAGCCAGAAAAGATGCCGGCAATATTTTGAAAGCGCTGAAAGAAGCAACAAAAAAGATAATCCCAGGTACAACCAAGCCAACTAAATAAATTCTTCATGGAGCAAATTGGCGGCAAACAGAAATTTGTAAAATATTCTAAAATTTTGTTTTTGCCGCTTTTTTTGTCCATAATATTTGTAATTCAAAATTATTTTTTCAACTATTGGCTGGACATTTTTGCAAAAATTTACGACAATCGCCTTTTTGCTTCTACATTTGCGCTAGGCATTATTTTATACTATTCCTGCTTTTTCTTTAATAAAAAATACCGGTACATATTTTTACTGGCAATTTCTCTATTTATATCAATATTATTTTCTGCTCAATTTTTATATTATAGATACTCTCAAAGTTTCCTGCAGTTTTCTGCCATAAAATATATCTGGCAGGTAAACAGCGTAGCGGGAACCGCAAAAACACTGATAACACCGGAATTATTTTTGTTTTTTGTAAATACAATATTAGTAGTTTTTGTGTTTATTTTTTATCTAAAAAGAAAACCTGTAGAAATAAAAATTCCCTGGTTTGAAAAATTTATTATCTTATTTGTCGTCGTGGCGGTTGCCGCTTTAGGTTATAACTATTTGGTAACTCAGGAAAGAAAAGAGTGGGGAAACACAAGCAGATTATTTACAGACGTGTACGACCTGAAAGCATTGGTTGACAAAATGGGAATAATAAATTTTTCAATAGAAGATACAATTAAATACGCCCTCAGATCAAACTTAATCACGGAAGAAGATAAAATTTTTCTTAAAAATTTTGGAAAAAATCTACAAACTGCAGAAGAAAAAAGTAAATATTTTGGGTCCGCCAAGGGTAAAAACCTAATAATAATACAAGTTGAATCTTTGGAAAACTCCGTGATAAACCAGACTATCGGAGACAAGCAAATAACTCCAAACCTTAACCAACTTGCACAACAAGGTTTATATTTCTCAAATTTTTATGCGCAAATAGGGCCGGGGAATACAGCCGACGCAGAATTTTCTACAATGAATTCGTTGTATCCATTACCCGATGACGTTGCCTTTATTGATTATGCAAAAAACAGCTACTCTGCATTACCGCAACTCTTAGCAAAAAATGGCTACAGCACGAACGTAATGCATGGCGATGTTCCAACTTTTTGGAACCGATCAAACGTATATCCAAGTCTTGGATACCAAGATCTGTATGAGCTGAGTGACTACACAATCACAAGACCCATTGGAAAGGGCCCATCGGCGCTGGGGGATACCGATTTATTTTTTCAATCGCTTTCAAAGTTAACCCGACTAAAGACGCCCTTTATGACAACTTTTATTACAATGAGTTCTCATACTCCATTTATTTTGCCAGCAGATTTACAGGGCCTGCAGTTTTCCGTTGACACATCTCTAAGCCAAACTCAGCAAAACTATTTACAAAGCATTCATTACACAGACAAAGCAATTGGAGAATTTATTCAGGGACTAAAAGACAATAATTTATACAAAGACTCTCTTATTCTAATTTGGGGAGATCACGGAAGTTTTACCGGCATAACCAAAGCCTTGGAAAATCCAAATAATGCCTTGCCCGAGCTTGCCGACGCGCAAGTTCCGTTAATTATTCTAAATTCGGGCACAAATATAAATGGCAGAATTTCCACTCCAGGAAGCCAGTTGGACATTTATCCAACAATTTCAAGCCTACTAGGCATAGTTGCACCTAAAACCATTTTGGGTCAGGATTTGCTAAATACAAAAACGCCTGTTGCAACGCGATTCAGCCTGGTTTCTGGAGGAATTATCGCCATTTTAACCGACAAATTGGCCTATGAATCTCCAAAAGACGGGGATTTTAAACTAGGTAAGTGCGTTTCCATTCCTAAAAATAATATTCTCCCAATTAACGAATGCAAAAATCTGTACAGTCAACAGGCAAACACAATTAAAGCTTCAAACATTATTATAAGAGGGGATTTGCTTTCAACATATGGAGCAAGCCTTGAAAGGCCACAGATTAAAAAACCTTGACAAATAATTACACTAAGAGTAGGGTAAAGGTGAAACAAAATTATGAAAAAATATATTTTAAGATTTGCATTTTTGTCATTAATTTGTGGAGCAGCAATTATTTTTGCCACTCCGGTTTTGGCTTACCAAAATCCTACAGCAAATGCCGGCCCGGATTTGTATGTTAACTCCGGGCAAACAATAGTTTTACAGGGCTCAGGATACGATCCCCAAAATTCAAACCTTACTTTTTATTGGAACTGCAACGGGGGGACATTATCTGCTTACAGCGTTATTCAACCAACGTACACGGCACCAAATAACTTTCAAACAAATTACACTTGCACGCTAACTGTAACAAACACCTTTGGACTTTCGGCAACCGACACAATGTTGGTTTACATAAACTCCAGCAATACAAATACAACGACTCTCACCACCTCAAAACAAATAATAAATTTAACCTCTGGAAATCTAAATTGGCAAAGCTCTATTAATGCAAGACAGGGAGACATATTAAGTTTTGCAATAACCATGCAATCGGGCAACCAAGACATACATAATGTTATCGTTAAAGATATATTACCGGCAGGATTAATTTACAAGGGAAACTTAACAGTTAACGCTTCTCTAAATTACGGCGGGAGTCTTTCAAACGGAATAAATATTGGAACAATATCCGCCAACGGAATTGCGGTAATTGCATACCAGGCGCAAGTCGTCAACTATGGCAGCTACATTTCTAATGTTTTAACAAATAATGCGATAGTTACAAGCACAGAGGTTGGGACCCAAACAGTTTCTGCGTCTGTTACCATAACAAATCCAGTTGTTCTAGGGGCTACAACAATTTCAACAGGAGCAACAAATAATTTAATTACAGAATCTTACCTTCTGCCAATGTTTTTAATAACATTAATGTCCTGGCTATATTTTACCGGAAGAATTTACCAATTTGCAGATTGGCTGAAACAGAAAATCTAAATAATAATTTGAAAAAACAGGGGATTGACCCCTGTTTTTTATTGTGGTATTATATTTTATTGCGTAGTTTTTATTACACGGCTCGTCACAACACATGAGGTGAAGTATGTCGCTGAAGATTGACACAACGGGTTTTGCTAACATGTTCTGCAACGGCGGAACGACGCGGCTCTACTTTAACGCCGACTTGGGCCTAATCGTTGTGGAGGACGTTCAAACCGACACAAGGGCAAGCCTGCGCGTTTCCGAGAAGGGAGGCGTGGAGTTTGACCACGATGGCTGTGGGATTGATCCCACCAGCACGTATCAGCGCGTTGTGCCGCGTAAGACGTACGCTTCGCCAGCGCACAAGGCACCTCCGCTCCCAACCAATCCACCGCCAAAGCCACCTGTATTCCCTCGGGTCAGCCCATGAGCCAACGAATAAGTGCTTCAGCCGACCAACGCGTCCAACATGCCCAGCCCAACAAGGTTTGGGCTCTTTTTTTACCAAAAATGTGCTAATATATATTTAACATGGCGTTAGATTTATCAAAGTTAAATAAGGAACAAAAAGAGGCGGCGTTGCACGAGGGTGGGGCGCTTTTGATTGTGGCGGGGGCGGGGACTGGGAAAACGACTGTCATTACGCAAAGGATTGTAAACTTAATTGAAAAAGGGCTGGCGAAACCCGAAGAAATTTTGGCTGTAACTTTTACAGAAAAGGCAGCTTACGAAATGGAAGAACGCGTGGACAAACTTTTGGATTTTGGATATGTGGATTTGTGGATTTCAACATTTCACGCTTTTTGCGAAAAAGTTTTGCGCGAAAACGCTTTGGATATTGGGCTTTCTCCCGACTTTAAAATTTTGGACGGCACAGCAGGATGGCTTTTAGCACGACAAAATTTAGATAAGTTTAATTTAGACTATTATCAGGCACTGGGAAACCCAACAAAGTTTATTCAGGCCTTAATTTCGCATTTTTCGCATTGCAAGGACCAAGAAATTTATCCTGAAAACTATTTAGAATATGCCGACGACTTAAAAACAACAGACAACGGAGTGGAAGATGGCGAAACCGAGCGCATAAAAGAAGTGGCAAACATTTATCACACCTATCAACAAATTTTGTTGGAAAATAGTGCTTTGGATTTTGGCGATCTGATAAATTATTGTTTAAAACTTTTCAAAACTCGCCCGCTTATTCTAAAAAGATACAGAGAAAAGTTTAAATATATTTTAGTTGACGAATTTCAGGATACAAATTGGTCGCAGTACGAGCTGATAAAACTTTTAGCAGAACCCAAAAATAACCTATGTGTTTGCGCCGATGACGACCAGGCAATTTACCGCTGGAGGGGAGCAAGTTTTTCAAACATATTAAATTTTCAAAAAGATTTTCCAGATGCAAAGCAGGTGTCGCTTATAAACAATTATCGCTCCGGGCAAAATATTCTAGACAAGTCATATGCATTTATTAAGCAAAACGACCCAGATAGACTAGAATTTAGAATAAAAATAAACAAAAAATTAGTTGCAAACACAGAAGATGTGGGAACAGTACAACATATCCATGCTAAAAATTTAGACCAGGAAGTTGGCGAGGTTTTAAAAAAGATTTTAGAAAAAATAAAACAAGATAAAGCAAACTTTAACGATTTTGCCATTTTGGTGCGTGCAAACGATACTGCCGTGCCATATATAAAAGCCTTAGAGCGTGCGGGTTTACCATATCAATTTTACGCCTCACGCGGACTTTATTCTAAACCAATAATTTTAGACATAATTTCATATTTTAAACTTTTGGATAACTATCACGAAAGCTCGGCAGCTTACCGCATCTTAAACTTGCCGTTTTTGGAAATTTCGCAAAACGATATTTCAAATCTTACCCAATACAGCCACAAGAAAACAAAATCCCTTTATGAATCAATGCAGGAAATGTCTTTGATTCCCGGACTTGAAAAAAATACTCAAGAGAAAATAACATTTATTTTAAGTTTAATCCAAAAACACACAGAGGTTTCCAAAACAAAGAGTGTGGCAGAATTATTGCTGGCGTTTTTGGGAGATTTTGGCTACACAAAATATATTAAAGAAGACCAGGAAAAAATTGATTATGTAAACCAATTTTTAAAGAAAATAAAAAGTTTTGAGGAGTCAAACATTGAGCCTACTCTCAAAAACTTTATGCAACAAATTACTTTAGAGCTTGAAGCAGGGGAGGAGGGCAAACTGGAGTTTGACCCCGAACAAGGTCCCGACATGATAAAAGTAATGACAATTCACGGAGCCAAAGGTTTGGAATTTAAATATGTTTTTGTGGTGGGTATGGTAGACCGCAGGTTTCCAACCGACCAACGCAAAGACCCAATTGAATTGCCCGACGAGTTAATAAAAGACATAAAACCAACCGGTGACATTCATTTGCAAGAAGAACGCAGGCTTTGCTATGTTGCAATGACAAGAGCCAAAAAAGAGCTTTATTTTACTTCTGCAACCGATTACGGAGGACAACGAGCCAAAAAATTATCACGATTTTTGACAGAAATGTCCGCCCTAGGCGGACTCGCCTTGGGCGAGGGCACAGGCTCAGCACCAACTGGAGTTCTAGCCGAAAAAGTTAAACTACCAAAACAAGAAAAAGTTAAACCAGAATATATGCCAGACCACTTTTCTTTTTCTCAGCTGGCGGCGTTTGAAAAGTGTCCGTTGCAGTACAAGTTTGGATTTATTCTAAAGGTTCCTGTGCGAGGCAAATCGGTATTTTCTTTTGGCCACACAATGCATAACACTTTGCAGGAGTTTATGGAATTAGCAAACAAACCCGCCCAAACAAAACAAGAAAAATTGATAAACGACAAAAAAAATGACTCCCACATTCTCGAGAATGTGAGCATAAAAACCCTCCTTGAACTTTATGACAAAAACTGGGTTGACGAATGGTACGATAGTAAAAAAAACAGGGAAGAATATTATGAAAACGGGAAAAAAATATTAAAAGAATTTTACAAGAAATTTCAGGAAAACCCGCCAAAAATTTTGCAAACAAAAGACGGCTTGGGTTTAGAGCTTGGATTTAATTTAAAAATTGGGGGAAACACAATTGTTGGAAAAATAGACCGAATTGACGACCTGGGCAATGGGGAAGTGCAAATTATAGATTATAAAACCGGTGCCTCGAAAGATAAGCCAGAAAAAGAACAGTTATTTATTTATCAAATGGCTGCAACCGAGGTTTTAGGTCTAAAACCAAAAATGCTTTCTTACTATTATTTAGATGATGGAAAGGTTTTGTCATTTTTGGGAAGCGACAAGGAGCTGGAAGATCAAAAAGCAAAAATTTTAGATCAAATAGAAAAAATTAAAAACAGCGAGTTCAATGCAACCCCCGGCTGGCAATGCCAATATTGCGACTACAAAGACATCTGTGACTTTGCACAAAAATAATTAAAATAAATAAATATGGAAACAATATCATTTGAGGATTTTATAAAGTTAGAGATAAAAATAGGAAAAATTTTTAGTGCCGAAAAAGTTGATGGTTCAGACAAGCTTCTAAAATTAAGCGTGGATTTTGGTAAAAACGAGGCTGGGGAAGTCATTACTCGTCAAATTATTGCCGGAATTGGCAAAATTTATGCCCCAGAAGCCCTTGTTGGCAAAGAGTGCCCATTTGCCTATAACCTGGCGCCACGCATGCTAAAAGGCTTAGAATCGCAAGGAATGATACTTTGCCCAAGTGATGAGGGTAGCCCTGTTTTACTTCATCCCGACAAAGAGATTGCTCCAGGAAGCCAGGTAAAATAAACTAATTAATCATATAAAACGTATTAAATAAATAATGAACGCAATTTTGCTTATTCACGGTCTTGGAGGTTACGTTGGGCAATACCAACCAATAGTGAAATTTTTAAAAAAGAAGGGCTTTGACAAGTTTTACCAATTTAGTTACAGCAATAGGTTTGGATTTTCATCACTTAGATTGGCAGCAAAAGAATTGGCTGAATATATAGACAAAAACGTGAAAGAAGACGAAATTGATATTATTGCCCTTAGTCAGGGAGGAATTATAGGTTTAACCTATTTAATGGAACACAAAGCTAAAAAAATTAACAAATTTTTTACGGTATGTTCGCCCCATAAAGGAAGTAAATTGGCAAAAATATTAGATCTTCCGGGTATTGTTGACCTTCGGCCAAACAGCAAACTTATTAAAGAATTAGAGGAATTTGTAAAAAATAGCAAAATTAATCTTTATTCCATATATACACCGTTTGATTTAATGGTTTTCCCTGGCTGGAATGCAAAGTCAGCCCACGGCAAGAAAAAAATAATCTTTGCTCCAACTCATCCATCAGCTTTTTCATGGCCGGCAACAATAAAATTTATTTATAAAAATCTTTAAAATGGCACAAGATAAATACACAGCGGTTTGGGTGTCGCATTCATCAATTAACGACTTCTTAAAATGTCCCAGGCTTTATTATTTGCATAATGTTTACAAAAACGAAATGGGAAAAAAAATAAACATTACTTCACCTGCAATGTCTCTGGGAATTGCAGTTCACGAAACCCTAGAGGGCTTGGCGCAATACAAAACAGAAGAAAGATTTTTCAAACCCCTAGAGGAAACTTTTGAAGAAAACTGGGTAAAAGTTTCTGGAAAACTTGGAGGATTTAGAACCGCAGAAGAAGAGGCTTTGGCAAAAGAGCGCGGGAAGAATATGATTTTGCGAGTACAAAATAACCCCGGACCATTAGCCAAAAGAACCGTAAAGCTTCCTCCAAGCAAAAATAATATGCCGCCAAACTTTTTTTTATCCGACGAGGACAATATTATCT
>Ga0172379_10005563_pt1 | contig 17544 bp, 12 predicted proteins | sample GrowelOW334metaG_FD_119756 | JGI IMG/M metagenome (GOLD analysis project Ga0172379, IMG submission 119756) | Groundwater microbial communities from an aquifer near a municipal landfill in Southern Ontario, Canada - Groundwater well OW334 metaG | ecosystem: Environmental > Aquatic > Deep... | reverse complement strand
TTTAATTATGAAATCAAAAAAATTGGCCAATAAAAAAATTAGTGCCGTTACTCAACATTATCTTGATATTGCTGAAATTAAAGAAGATACGGTAGTCTTGAAAGATGGTACTTTGCGCGCAGTGCTTTTGGTTTCTAGCCTTAATTTTTCTTTAAAATCTGAAGAGGAGCAAGAAGCAATTATTTCCGCTTATGTCAGTTTTTTGAATTTTTTGGAATTTCCTTTACAAATTGTAATCCAATCAAGAAAATTAGATATTGATGGCTATTTGGGTCGCTTAAAGAAAATTGAGAAAGAGCAGACTAATGAATTATTAAGAATGCAGACTGCCGAATATCGTCAATATATTAGTGAGCTTGTTGAAATGGGTGATATTATGAATAAGCGATTTTATATTGTTGTCCCTTATGACCCTCTTACTGACAAGCAGAAATCTTGGTTTCGTCGTTTTATCAGTTTATTTACCGCTGCCAAGGAAGTCAAATTGAGTCAACAAGCTTTTATGAAACGGCGCCGTGATTTGTTTCAGCGAGTTGAGCATGTTGTTACTGGACTAGCCTCAATGAGTTTGAAATCAGTGGTGTTAGACACTCAAAGTTTGATTGAACTTTATTATAATACTTATAATCCGGATGTTTATAATCAAGAAAAGTTAGTTGAATTAAACAAAATCCAAGTCGAAGAATAAAATATGGCTATTAAACCACAAGAAGTAATCAGAGATGAAAAGTTGGCGGCTTTGCCAATGGAGGAAAAACTGACGCCTGAGCAAAAAAAGAAAAAAGAAGAATCGGAATTAACGGTGGCTAAAACTGTTCTGGAAGAAGAGCGCATTTATCGTGAGGGAGTTATTTCGATAAAAGATCTAATTGCTCCTGCTGCCATGGAGGTAACGCCGACCTTTCTTAAGCTGGGCAATAGGTATGTCCGGACCATTTTTGTTGTCGGCTATCCCCGTTATATTGCTGTTGGCTGGTTTGCCCCGATTATCAACTTGAGTGTTGCTTTAGATATTGCCATGTTTTTCTATCCGGTTAAGTCTGATATTATTTTGAAGCAGTTAAAAAATAAAGTTGGTGCTTTAGAAGCTCAGATATTGGCTGATCGGGAAAAGGGTGCGCCACGTGATCCAATTCGTGAGACTGCCTTAAGGGACATTGAAAAATTAAGAGATGACTTGACTCAAGGTGTGGAACACTTTTTTCAATTTGGTCTTTATGTCACTATTTATTCTGAAGATAAGGAAAAACTTGACAATTTAACTGGTGATATCGAATCTTTGTTTGGTTCGCGGCTGGTTTTTTCAAAAAAAGTTCTCTATCAGGCTGAGCAAGGATTTAATTCGACTTTACCTTTAGGTAATGATGAATTGATGATTAGTTTTAATATGAATTCTTCGCCAGTAGCGTCTTCTTTCCCTTTTATTTCTTCTGAATTAACTTCTGATGAAGGAATTTTGTATGGGATTAACCGGCATAATAACAGTTTAATTTTATTTGATCGGTTTTCCCTGCAGAATGCTAATACTGTTGTTTTTGCCACTTCCGGAGCGGGTAAAAGTTATACCATTAAACTTGAGGTTTTAAGAACGATGATGCTGGGGACCGATGTGATTGTGATTGACCCGGAGCGGGAATATAAACATCTTTGCGATGCAGTTGGCGGTACTTACGTTAATATTTCCTTAAGTTCTGAGAGTAAAATTAATCCTTTCGATTTACCGCGCGCCGTTGGTGAGCAGCGGCCGGCCGATATAATTCGCGGATCGGTCATTACCCTTAAAGGTTTAGTCAGATTGATGTTAGGCCAACTTACTCATCAAGAGGATTCATTAGTTGATCGGGCTTTACTCGAGACTTATGCGAAAAAAGATATTACTGCTGACTCTGATCTAGCTAAAATTGAAGCACCAATCATGCAGGATTTTCAGGATATTTTAGACGGCATGGAAGGCGGAGCTGATTTAGCCTTACGTTTAAAGAAATACACGCAAGGGACCTTTGCTGGTTTATTTAATAATCCGACCAATGTGGATATGAAAAATCAGCTCGTGGTTTTTTCAGTCAGGGATTTAGAAGATGAGTTAAGGCCGATGGCAATTTATACGATTGTTAACTACATCTGGAACGTAGTCAGATCGCAGCTCAAGAAAAGGATTCTGATTATTGATGAGGCTTGGTGGTTAATGCAAAACGAAGATTCAGCCAAATTTATTTATGCCCTAGTCAAGCGTTGCCGTAAGTATTATTTAGGGGTAACTAATATTACTCAAGATGTCAATGATTTTTTGCTTTCCCCTTATGGTCAGGCCATAGTTAATAATTCAGCCATGCAACTTTTAATGCGTCAATCGCCAGCGGCAATTAATTTGGTTCAAAAAACTTTTATCTTAACTGAAGGCGAAAAATACTTATTGCTCGAATGTGGCGTTGGCGAAGGAATATTTTTTGCCGGTGACAAACATGCGGCAATTAAAGTCGTTGCTTCTTATACCGAAGATCAGTTAATTACTTCTGACCCGCGCCAAATTTTGGAAATTGAGGAAGCAAAAAAAGAATTTGACCGGGTAATGGCCGGTCAAATTGATCAACCAGAATCAGAAGTAGAAGCAGAGACTGTCTAAAAAATTTAAAGATTAATTATTAATTATATGAGTCGACGCAATAAAATAATTATCATCGTGGTGGTGGCAGTAGTTGTTTTATTATTAATAATAATATTTGTCTGGTGGCTGGGTCAAAGACAAAAATCAATCAGTCCGGGAGAAACAAATGCCAATGTGGGCCTTAATATTCCAGCAGGACTGCCGTCAGCCTCCACTGGCTTGACCAATCAGATTGAGCCAACTGCTTCCGAACCAAATCTAGAAGCTAGCCTCAAGGCCATTGCCTCAACTTTTGCTGAACGGTTTGGTAGTTATTCTAATCAAGGGAATTTTTCTAATCTTGATGACCTGAAGGATCTAATGACTGTAAGAATGAAGAGTGCAATTGGTGATTATAAGGCCGATCAACAAGCTTCGATGGGCGGCACTGGCTACTATGGTGTTACAACTAAGGCAATTTCGCCACAAATTACTAATTTTGAAGAAAGTTTAGGCCGAGCCGAAATAATAGTTAAAACCCAAAGGCAAGAATCTTTCGGTAATACAACTAATCCTAAAGTTTTCTACCAAGATTTGAAACTAAATTTGGTCAAGACTGAGGCGGGTTGGAAAGTTGACGTCGCGCAGTGGCAGTAGTAAAATGGTACTACTAATTATAAACCACTAAGGGCGGGGAAGTGGTATAAAATCAACATAGCGCTGCTTAAGATTAAAGTTAACAAGCTATGTTCGATTTCAAGAAGTTATTTATTGATTTACTTTTCCCGATTGAATGTTTAGGCTGTGGTGAAAAAGAGCATTGGCTTTGCCCCGCCTGCTCAGCAAAAATTGAAATCAAGTTTAAAAACCAGCCGGAAATATTTGCCCCAAATCAGAGTTTAACCGGAGTTTGGTTAGCTGCTGATTATCGTCAGCCGCTTTTAATTAAAGTTTTGCATACTTTTAAATATAGCTTTGTTGTCTGTCTGGGTCAGGATTTAGCTGAGGTTTTAATCAGATTTTTGTCATTTAAAATCAAACAAAAAGAAATTTCTGGCTTTGATTTAGTCATTGCTATCCCATTAGCAAAACGAAGGCGACTTTGGCGAGGCTTTAATCAGGCGGAAATTTTGGCTGCTGAAATCAGTCGGCATTTTAGTTGGTCGAACAAATCAGATTTACTTTTTCGAAAGTATTATAACCGGCCTCAGGTTGGCTTGAAAGCCGTTGACCGGATCATTAATGTAAAAGGAATTTTCTGTGTTCAGCGTAGTGATTTATTAAAAAACAAGAAGGTTCTATTGATTGATGACGTGGTCACTACCGGTGCCACGATGCAGGAATGTGCTAAAGTGATTAAAGAGGCTGGCGCCAAGGAAATTTGGGGATTAGCCGTGGCGCGTGGTTAAACTCTTTACAGAAATGGTTTGTGGTGATATAATATCAAGGTTTTTAAGGAGAGGTGCCGGAGTGGTCGAACGGGACTCACTGCTAACGAGTTATCCCTTAACCGGGATCGCGGGTTCGAATCCCGCCCTCTCCGTATTAAATAAAATCTATGGCTAATATTCAAGAAGAAAAATCAAAAGAAAAAAAGGCGGAAGAAAGCCCAGATTACGGTGAGATTTTTTTCAGTTGGAAATTTTCCGAATTTCCTCAATATCAAAGAGAAAGAAAATGGTATGTTTGGGGTACAATTGTTGTAATCATATTACTCATCTACTCTTTTTTAACAATCAATTTCTTGTTTGGGTTAATTACCATAATGGCGGCTTTAATTATTTTGTTATTCCAGCGTAATAATAGTGAAGTTGAATTTAAAATTACCGAAGATGGTATTTTGGTTAATAAAAAGATTTTTGACTATAAAAATCTCAAAAATTTTTATATTATTTATAATCCGCCCGAAGTTAAAACTTTATATTTTGAGCCTAAAAGCATCTTCAATCCCCGGATACCAATCGCTTTAGAAAAACAAAATCCTGTTGCTATTCGCGAAGTTCTCCGCCAATATCTTGAAGAAGATTTAGACCGAGAAGATGAGCCAGTGTCCGAGCAAATCTCTCGAATTTTTAAGCTGTAGTTGATTTACTTTGTCCCTGTAGCTCAACTGGATAGAGCATCACCTTGCGGAGGTGGGGGTTGCAGGTTCAAATCCTGCCAGGGACGCCAATAAACAAAAAAAATGAAAATAGCATTATCTACCCCAGTTTCAGAAATTAGCCGAGTGGGGAAAACGACCGCCATTCGTTTAAAAAAATTAGGCATTGAGACCGCTTCTGATCTCATTTTTTATTATCCTTTTCGTTGGGAAGATTTTAGTCAGATTTCGGAAATTGCTGAACTTACTCCCAGCTCAATTGTAACAATTCGGGGCAAAATTCAGCTGATAAAAAATCGTCGGAGTCCGGTAAAAAGAAAATTTTTAACCGAAGCTTTGGTGGCTGATAAAACCGGTTCAATTAAAGTTATTTGGTTTAATCAGCCATTTTTAGCCGAAGTTTTAAACCCGGGTGAGTTGGTTTATCTGTCCGGTAAAGTTGATTTTGACCGTTATACCATGCAATTGATTAATCCGGTTTATGAAAAAGTTACTAAAGGAACTACGACTCATACGGCCCGGCTAGTGCCAATTTATTCATTAACTAGTAATTTAACCGAAAAACAAATTCGTTTTTTGATTAAATCAGTTTTGCCTGTGGCTAAATTAATTAAAGATTGGTTACCCGAGTCAGTTATTAAAAATAATAATTTGATTAATTTAACTTTAGCTTTAAATCAAATTCATTTTCCGGCCGATCAAAAAATATTAGCTCAGGCAATTCAGCGGCTTAAATTTGATGAACTATTTTTATTTCAGTTGCAGATCGTTTTAAGTCGGATTGAGATGAGCTCCAGTATCGCTGAACCAATAAATTTTTTTGAGGCCAAAACCAAAGAATTCGTCAGTTCTTTACCTTTTCGCTTAACTGATGATCAAAAAAAATCAGCTTGGCAAATTATTTCTGATTTACAAAAAAATAAGCCAATGAATCGTTTACTCGAAGGCGAAGTCGGTTCAGGTAAAACAATGGTGGCAACTTTAGCTATGTTTAATGTTAGCTTAGCTAATTTACAAACGGTTTTAATGGCGCCAACTGAAATTTTGGCCGCCCAACATTATAAAACTATTAGTAGCCTACTTAAGGCAAGTGGAGTCAAAGTTGCTCTTTTAACCCGATCGCAGCAAAAAATTAATGACCAAACAGTGACCAATCATAAAATTTTAGATCAGCTTTTGGCCGGAGAGATTAAAATAATTGTTGGCACCCATGCCTTGATTCAAGAAAGAGTCGAATTTAAAAAACTTGCTTTAGCGATCATTGATGAGCAGCATCGCTTTGGAGTGGAGCAGCGAAAATTATTAAGAGAAAAATCAGGCGATCCAAAAATTACCCCTCATTTACTTTCAATGACCGCTACCCCCATTCCGCGATCTTTAGCTTTGACTTTGTATGGTGATTTAGATTTATCGATTATTAAAGAAATGCCAAAAGAACGAAAGAAAGTAATTACCGAAATTGTTGACCCAGCCAAACGTCAGCAGACTTATAATTTTATCCGTGATCAAATCCGTGATGGTCGTCAGGCGTTTGTTATTTGTCCTTTAATTGACCTTTCAGATAAATTAGGTGTTAAGGCCGTGACTGAAGAATATGAGAAGTTAACCAAGGAAGTTTTTCCGGAATTAAAAATTGCGATGCTCCATGGTAAATTAAAGGCTGCCCAAAAAGAAAAAATAATGGCTGATTTTTTGGCTAAACAAAGCGATATTTTAGTCTCAACTTCAGTGGTTGAGGTCGGAGTTGACGTTCCTAATGCCAGCGTGATGTTAATTGAGGGCGCGGATCGGTTTGGTCTGGCTCAGCTTCACCAATTTCGCGGTCGGGTCGGGAGAAGCAACTTCCAATCTTATTGTTTTCTTTTTTCTGATAACCCAAGTCAAAAAACTAAAACTCGTCTCCAAGCTTTAATCTCAGCTAAAGATGGCTTTGAATTAGCCGAACTTGATTTACAACTGCGGGGGCCAGGCGAAATTTATGGTACGGTTCAATCTGGTCTGCCAGTTTTTAGAATTGCTCAATTATCTGATCATGAATTGATTGTTAAAACCAAAAATGCGGCTGAGCTGGTGGCACCGCATTTGGAAAAATATCCAATTTTGCAGGAGAAAATTAATCAGTTAATCAAAGAAGTACATTTAGAATAACCAATTGAATAGAGTGATAGAGCGATAAAGTAATAAAGTCTACTTCTTTATCGCTCTATCACTCTATCGCTTTGTCACTGATATAGAATCGCCAAAGTTTATCTTTGTATTTCCCGGCATAGTCAACACCAATTCGAGTTGACTTTTTTATTTGTCTCGGCAAAATTTTTACGCCTCGATCCTCAATCCAGAGTTGGCAATTTTTGCCAAAAGCTGGCTTACCGTTTAAAGACTTATCAATTTTGAATGCCCGGCATAATTTACCCGGCCCATCGGTTTTCATTTTTGACCCTAATCCCGATATTGGTTTGACTGCCCGGAGTAAAACCGCGGCTGGATAATTTTTGTGTTCAGTTACAATATTAAGACAATAGTACATTCCATAGATTAAATAAATATACCAAAAACCCCCTTGACCAAACATAAGTTCTGTTCTTTTAGTCCGGCCTCGGCTGGCATGGGAAGCCAAATCGTTTGGCCCGATATAATTTTCTACCTCGGTGATTTCGCCAATAATTTTTTTGTTGCCAATTTTTCGGATTAAAAATTTTCCCAGAAGCTGGGAAGCAACTTTACGGGTTGGTTGATTATAAAAACTTTGGTTAAGTCGCATCTGGTTCAATTATTAATTAATAAGCAGACAATTTTTATCTGCTTATTAGTCTCATCTAGATTCGAATTTATTATTTTAATCTTATATCGTAAAGTTTGCCGTCGGTTTTACTGTTGAAATAAAGATAACTACCGTCATCAGTGACTAATATTTTTTCAATATTATGATTGCCGTTTGGTACAGCAATTTTTGATTTGAAGCCAGTTGCCAGATCAATTTTATAAATATCGCAAGGAGCAGTATCCAGATCGCTTCGGAAGATGCCAGCACCTGTTGTAAGATTTTGTGGTACGGCGCAATAAACCGTGTCGTTATCCGCAAAGGTACATTTATCCGCCCAAGTTTCTAGTTTAAGACCGACTCGGTTTTGGCCAATATTGTCTCCTTGAGCCTCAACAATCCAAAGTGTCGGTTTATATTCGGAGGTGCTGGAGTAAACACTATAAAGCAAACGATCGCCAGCTGTTGACCATTGTCCCACGAAGCCACGGCCTTCAGTGACGGTGGTCTTAAGATTTTCATCATTTAGGCCAACAAAATATAAATTTTGGCGATCAAAGTCTTTATCTTCGCGGTAGATAGCAATAATTTGACCGCTTGGTGACCAATCAGAGTAAACAGTGGCATCTTTGTCACCTAGTAATTCAATTTTTTCAGCTTCTGAACCATCCGCTTTGGCCACTGCCAGCCACCGATTTTCGGCATCGGTACCCATACTTTTTAAAACCAGCTGGTCGTTGTTGGGTGAGAAACTAAAGTCCTTCCAGTGATTTGGCAAAGTTATTTGTTGGTTGGTTGCAAAATCATAGACAATATTGGCGCCATCAGGATATTCCAAAACCGCCTTCTCTTTATTAGGTGACCAAGTAATATTTTCGACATCATAAAAAACTTGATCAGTCAGTGGTGTAGCCTTGCCATCAGGAGTAATTTTATAGAAAAGGCCAGTCGTTTTGTCATAATAAATGGCATTATTACCATCGGCGGCTAAAGTGGGTTGAAAAGCCGGATTACTGGTTAAAACCTTAGTTTCGGTTAAACCGCCAGTTGCTGTTTCAGAGATTGCCCCAGTGGTAGGAGAAATTGATGGGGGAGGACCAATATTAACATTGGTGCCACCGGGTAAAGCGCCATTAACATTTCCGTTTGTGGGAATATTTACATTAACTCCGGCCTCAGGTAGTCCGCCTGGTCCAACATTAATATTCGCATTTGGCCCTGGTACTTCCGGAACCGTTGGTTTGAGAAATAAAGCATACAAAAGCCAGCCAAAAATAATAACCGCCGCGAAAAAACCGATCAAAAGTAAGATTCTTTTCCAATTTAAAGGCATAGGTTTATAACGTTGCTGCCCGAATACCGAGCGCTTTAGCGCGCGGATGAAGGGCAGTATGAGTAATAATCGTCGGCGGAGCCGACTCCTCTCGTTAAGAACCCACCCTGATACCCCACTCTTTAGAGTGGGGTTGGGTTCATTATTAAGGGTTTCTATTTAGAAGCTTACTCAATTCACTATTTTTACTTCAATTTCGAGCCTAAACTGATGGTTTAGCTAGTATCATCGTCCTCAATAGAAATTATAGCATAAAATTGATTAATCCATTAAGTAGTCGGTAGCCTTGCTAAATGCGTTTTTAATAATACCCCAGCCAATATCCCAGCCAACGCCAAGTAAAACTTTTGGATTTTCAATGACATAAATTATTGATCCAAATAAGACCAGAATAAACAAGATGAGAGCAAAAATTAACAAGCCGATTAAAAGACAGCCGATAATTTCCACCCATTCCAGAGTTTTACTGGTGGTTTTACCAATTTTTCCGGCTTTATCCGTTACTTGCTTCGGCAGCCATTCTTCACCGAAGCGGCAGAAGAGGTCAGAGAATGGTGTTAGATAAGCAGCAATAAAATGAAAAGCAATATAAAACCAAGTTAAACCAAAAGAAATAATCAAATTAAGCCAGGCTCCTTTAAGGAGAGTGCTGCTACCTTGCCGACTTGGTGCCATCGCCATTTGTTTTATTTTGCCTTCCCCTTCTCGTTTATCGCTGATACTACCGCGGCGGAAATCGCGCGCCATCTGTCTGGTATTTCTAGCTTGATCTTTAATGCCTTTTCCAGTTCTTTCTAAGCCTTGGCCAACTTTCTCGATTCCTTGGCCTGGCGCCTGACCGATTCTTTTACCCACTTTTGAACCAGTTTTAGCTCCGGCCCTAAAGCCAGCTGCCATACCTTGTGGTCCGCCAAGAATTCCACCAACGGCGCCAACAGTGCCACCAACACCGGCGCCAATACCAGAACCTAAGGCGCCCCCTGCCACTTTGGTTCCTTTGCCAGCGTATTTCATCCCTTTACCTTGAGTTTCTAGCGCGCTACCGGCGGCTTGGGCCGCTGTTGCCGCTTGTTCAGCTCGTCGGGCACCTCGATCTTGTCGGTCCGCTTGAGTAATTGGACCTTCGGTTGCTGACGGATAAGTTGGTAATTGATTTCGCCTTTTATCAATCTCGGCCAAGTCCTGTTCTTGCTGTATTTTGGTTTGCCTTCTTTTCTCCTGTTCTTCAGCCAAAGCCTGATCATTTTTGTTCCTTTGCTCGAATTTTAGGCGTTCCCAATCACGCCGATTTTGATCCTCAATATTATCGGCCATTAATTTATAATTATTTTGTTATCCTTAACTCCAACTTTGATTGTTTTACTTTTGGTGGTCAGAATTTTTCTGGCAATCTTATTTTCAATTAGTTCTTGGATATTTTTGCGGATGGCTCGAGCACCAATTTGGGGCTGATAACTAATTTTAGCCAGTGTTTTAATTACCTGAGGTTCTATTTCGATTTTCAGCCTTTGTTTAGCTAACCGTTTTTCCAGTTCTTTAAGTTGAAGTTGAATGATTTTACTGATCGCTTGAGTAGCCAGGGGATTAAAGATGATTGTTTGATCAATTCGACTGAGAAATTCCGGCGGGAATTTATCTTGGAGTTGTTTTAAAACTTCTTGTTTGATTTCTTCAGTTTTATTTTCAGTTTGACCCTGGAAGCCTAAAGCTGCCTGGCGGTTAAAGCTTTCTGAACCCAAATTAGAGGTCATAATAATAATGGTGTTTTTGAAGCTTACCTTTTTCCCCGTGCCATCAGTTAAATAACCATCTTCTAAGATTTGTAGTAAAAGATTGAAGACTTGGCGGTGGGCTTTTTCGATTTCGTCAAATAAAACTAAAGAGTAAGGTCGGCGTTTAACTGCATCTGTTAGTTTAGTATCTTCTTTGTAGCCAACGTATCCGGCTGGCGCCCCAATTAATTTGGAAATATTAAAACTTTCAGCAAATTCTGACATGTCAATTTTAATTAGGGCTTGTTTATTGCCAAAAATAGTTTCGGCTAAAACTTTTGCCGCCTCAGTTTTACCGACGCCAGAAGGGCCGAGGAAAATAAAAGAGCCGATGGGTCGGTTGGCATCAGCAATGCCGGTTCGGGCCCGCCTGATAAACTCCGCCACTGATTTTAAAGCCTCATCTTGGGCAATAATTTTTTTGGCTAGCAATTTTTCCAATTTTAAAAGACGATTTTTTTCGGCTAAAATTAAGTCTGTTAAAGGAATGCCGGTAATTTTAGCCACGATTTGGGCAATATCTTGGTGGGTAATTTCGGCTAAAACTTTCGGTTTTTGTTTTTTCGCCTTTAGGCTTTCCAGCTGAATTAATAGATCTTGCTCTTGCTGTCGGTATTTTAAGGCCAAACTGAATTTTTCTTGAGCAACTGCATCCATCTTTTTTTGGGAAATCTCATTGAGTTGCTGCCTTAAATCTTTAAGCCCCTTAGTTTTTTGGTCAGTTCCCATTTTAACTTTAGTGGCGGAAGCGGCCTCGTCAATTAAATCAATTGCTTTGTCCGGCAGAAAACGATCAGGAATATATCTCTCTGAAAGTTCAGCGGCGGCAATAATTGCTTTTTGGTCAATTTTTACCTGGTGAAAAAGTTCATAATTATTTTTAATCCCTTCTAAAATTTCAATAGTTTGTTCCATACTTGGCTGATTGACCATTACCGGTTGGAAACGGCGTTCCAGAGCCGGGTCACTTTCAATTTGTTTTTTATAACCTTCTAAAGTCGTGGCACCGATACAGCGAATTTCTCCCCGCGCTAAGGCCGGCTTTAAAATGTTAGCTGCATCCATTGAGCCAGCCGCTGAGCCAACACCGATAATATTATGGATTTCATCAATGAATAAAATAATGTCCGGATTTCTTTTTACTGCCTGAATTATTTGTTTGAGTCGGTTCTCAAATTCACCGCGGAAACTGGTTCCCGCAACGACTAAACTTAAATCTAAAGTATAAATTTTTTTGTTTGCTAAAATTTCCGGCACTTCACCCAGCAGGATTTTTTTAGCCAAGCCTTCCACAATTGCTGTTTTACCAACCCCCGGATCGCCTAAAAGCAAAGGGTTATTTTTGTTCCGGCGAGAAAGAATTTGGATGACTCTTTCCACCTCCGCTTCTCGGCCAATGAGCGGATCAATTTTTTTCTGGATTACTGGGTCAGTTAAATTAGTGCCGAAAATATCTAAAATTGAAGCGGAATCAGCCGTTAGTGGTTTCTCCGATAATGAAGAAGAATAATCTTCCCAGCCTTGGTTATTTTCACCTGGCAGGAAGTTACTTTTATTATTAAAGTGTTCAGCGGCGTCAGTTAAATCGGGAAATTTGGAAGTGCTATTCAAAATCATTTCCACCTGCTGATAAATCTCTAGCACATTTGCCCCCTTTTGCTGAAAAATTTTGGTTGTCATTCCATCTTTAATTGTCAAAATGGATGCCAGAAGATGTTCTGTACCAATATATTTGTGTTGATTAAAGCTGGCTATTAAAAAAGCTTTTTCAAGCAATTTTTTAGTCGCTTCAGTCAAACTAATTTGAGTAATTGCTCGTTGATTAGAATTTTCTTTGTTGATTATAGTTTTAATTTCTTCGCTTTCAATTTTTGCTCTAGTTAAAATTTGAGCGGCAATACTCCCTTTTTGTAAACTTAACCCATAAAGAATATGTTGCGGTGTAATTGTTTGGTGGCCTGAAGCTAAGGCAAAACTAAAAGCGTTTTTTAGTGCCTGTTTGGAATTAGTACTAAATTTTTGGAAAAGGGAAAACATTTTCTATTTCTATTTAAATTATCGACTTGACCGTTTAGTTTGTCTCTTGGTTATCAGGAATTCCGTCACCGTCGCTATCAATCAGGCCTTCAGTATTTGGTTGAGTGCCATCCCCATTAATATTTGTTAAATCAGTGGGAGCAGGAGCAGTCGGAGTGGTCCCCTGATTTGTCTCTTGGTTATCAGGAATTCCGTCACCGTCTTCATCAATCAGGCCTGGATCCAAAATATTAGTTTCTGTTGCAGTTTTTTGCTGACCCGGATTTGAGATAAATTTAGATAGCATGACACTTAAAATAATTAGTAAAGTAATCAGAATAATGAGAATTATTAGGATCAGCACTTTTTTTAATTTGTTGGTTGATTGATTTAGATTGATTTTTGGGTTCATAAATTTTTTTTAGACTTTAGATTATATCATTTTTCTTAAAGTGGCGATTCTTTCTTCAATTGGCGGATGAGTGGCAAAAAGTTGAGACATAAAATGTTTTTTTCGGCCAAAAGGATTGGCGATATAAAGATGGGCGGTGGCATTATTGGCTTGGCGTAACGGCATACTCTCGGTCTGAATTTTCTCTAAGGCTTTGGCTAAACCCTCCGGATAACGGGTCAATAAAGCGCTGCTAGCATCCGCTAAAAATTCTCTTTTGCGTGAAATTGCCAATTGAATTAACTTGCCAATTATTGGTGAAAGGATAAGTAAAATAGCACCGGCGACTAATAAAATTATTTGGAGCTGACTACTTTTACTGTCGCCCTCACCCCTGCGGCCACCACCCCAAAATCTAATCCGAATAAACCAGTCAGAAAGCAGGGCGATTAAGCCGACCATGATAATGACAACAGTCATTAATAAAATATCATAGTTTTTAATATGGGAGAGCTCATGAGCGATTACACCTTCTAATTCCTCATTAGCTAATTTTTCGATTGCTCCATTAGTTACTGCTATTGAAGCATGCTTGGGATCACGGCCAGTGGCAAAAGCATTAATTGCCGGATCTGGGATAATATAAATTTTTGGTAAATCCAAACCGGCAGTAATGGTTAAATTTTCAACCAGTCGATAAAGATAAGGGTTATCAGTTTTTTGAATTGGTCCTTTAGCCCCGGCAGTCCACAAAGCAACTTTATCACCTTGGTAGTAGCTAAACAGCGAGGTAACAATAGAAATCAATGCCGCTATAACTAAGCCGGCATAACCAATATCAGTCAGTTGAGAAAAAGCGAGGCCAATTAAAAGAATAACAACAATAAAAATGCCGATTAAAAGCGCAGTTCTTCTTTTATTGGAATCAATCTGGTTATACATAGACGCGGATAAACGCGGATTAAAACGCAGAACAACGCAGAAGGCAATTAATTTTTTGTCATTCTCACCTCACTTCCGTATATTCCGCGTTTCCTTCAGCGTTATTCTGAGATATTAGAATTTTACTGCCACGTTTTCTTTTTCTCCAGCTTCGGCTTGGAAAAAATCAAATTTTTTGAAGCCGAGGATGCCGGCAACTAAATTGTTAGGGACAACTTCAATTTTAGTATTGAAGTCCCGAACGTTACCATTGTAAAAGCGGCGAGCGGCTTGAATTTTATTTTCTGTATCAGAAAGTTCATCTTGGAGTTTTAAGAAATTTTGTGAAGCTTTCAGATCAGGGTAATTTTCTGCCACGGCAAAGATTGATTTTAGTGTTTGCGAGAGCATATTTTCCGCTTTGCCTTTTTCTGTTACTCCAGAAGCGTTAATAGCGGCAGATCGGGCTTGGGTAACTTTTTCAAAAAGTTCTTTTTCATGAGTCGCATAACCTTTGACGGTTTCAATTAAGTTGGGGATCAAATCATGCCGCCGTTTGAGTTGGACATCAATATCAGAGAATGCCTCCTGGGTGCGGTTTTTTAGCCTAATTAGGCTATTAAAAACAAAAATTAGCCACAGGATAATGACCGCCACTATGACTAAAATAATCCACAGAAGATTTTCCATAGTCAGTTTTCTCCTTTGATTTAATTGCTGGGTATTATTTATTGCCCAGAATTAATTTTTATGTTAAAATATATTTAAGAAGCTATTTCCGCTTGTTTAAATTATATAATAAAGAGGGGCTTTAGTCAAAGACACATTTTTCTTTATATACATATTTATTTAATCCCTAATGATTAGTCAAATAATCATTATAGGGCAGGAAAAAAAATATGAAAAACCGAGCTATTTTAGCAAAAATCCTCCCCCTGATTTCTGGTTTAGTGACTGTTGTTTTGGTCACTTTTTTTATTATGGCAGCTTGGGTGTGGGCAGCCAGTAGTTGGCAAGGGCCAACTGAATCGCCACCCCAGGGTAATCCTTCTGGTTTTATTCAGGCTAGTCCACCTAGTGCCCAAGAAGCCCGGATTAATATTAATGGTGATGCCGAGGTGGGTAATTTGATAATTAAACCAACCGGATCGTTTATTTTTGGTTTAGAGGACCCGATTAGTAGTTGGCCTGACCTTTGCGCAGAAATTAGCCCAAATGTTTGTACTGGCTGGAGTGATGCCTTGATTGAGCTTATTGGTACTGGGCTTTGGCAAAAATCAGGCGGGACTGGGCCGGATATTTATTATAATACAGGTGATATTGGTATGGGGACCGAAAATCCAGGTGATGACGGCCAGGGTCGAAAAAATGTCCATATCTATTCCAATAACGGCAGTCGCTTGATTATCGATGGCGCTGGCAGCAGTGCTCTAAGTGCTGCCTTTCTGGATTTTGTCACCCGGGGTGATGGGACAAAGACTGTTAACAATGTCTCGACCCAAGGTTGGAATTTTATGGCTTACAGCAATAGCTATCTGACGAGTAACCTTAAAAATGACTTAAGAATTCGTTATTATAATGGAACCGTGCCAACCGATGTAATTCATTTGACTGACACTGGCAATGTCGGAATTGGTATAACGGCGCCTGACTCTTTTTTGCATGTTGAAACTGGTGATGCTCGTGGAACTTTATCAGCTGGTTATACGACTAGAGCCCTGGGAAGAAATTCAATTGCTTTAGGTAAAGGAATTGATGTTACTGGTGATAATTCTATTGGTATCAGGTTAAATACTGGCCAAAAAGATATTGCGATGGTAACTAATCCTGGAGTTATGGCAATTTTGGATGGCAACGTTGGTATTGGTACTACCGCGCCGACGAATAAATTAGAGATTCAAGATAGCGGCCGCAATTCAGTTAGTCTGTCAAAAATTTCAAGTGATACTGCTGATCCAGAAAATATCAATCTTTTTGTTGGCTTTGAAAGATTTTGGAATTCAGTTGATGATAATCCTGTAATCAAGGGCTGGAATAATCGGACAGGCCAGCCAGCCGCTTTAGACTTACAAGGCCAAAATGGCGGAATTGTGATAGTGCCTTCTAGGCTCCAAGTAGGTATAGGGGCAAAGGCGCTTAATCCATCTTCAAATACCTTTTTCTTGGTTACTGATAGTGGCGCAAATTCTAATCGAGTAGCAATAGAGGGTGATGTTTACTATGGTACAGCGATAAAAGGGGCTTCTCATTATGGTTGGTCTGGTTATTTTAAATCTCCCGATTCTTCTCCTAGTCCTAGTTATAAAGGTGTCTTTATTGATAAGTTATGTTTAGGCTCGGAAACTAGTTGTCAGACCAGTTGGTCTGGTGTGGGCGGCAATACCTGGCTAGTTAATAACGGTAATGTCTACAGAAATCCTAGCTATGGTAATGTTGGTATCGGTACATCCGCGCCTTATGAAGAATTCGTCGTACAGGGTGCGGCTGGCAATCCCGCCTTTATTGCCGCAGCCGGAGGAGCAGATGAGTGGCAGTATTCAGGGGTAGATTTGTGGAATACGGGCACTAATTATGGTAGCGCCAGCTCGCCAGGGAATACTTTGTGGCGCCTGACTCATCGGCGATCAAATTCTACCGTCAGCCCAGTCGAAGACTCTTTCCAAATTCATTACAAAGATAGTAATAATAACTGGATTAATCCGTTGACAATTTTACCTAATGGTAATGTTGGTATTGGCACGGCCGATCCTAAGTCTAGTTTGGATATTACTGGAAACATTAAGTTAAATAGTAATCCGGCGAATGGTGGCGCCCAGGTTCAAATCGAAAGTTACTATGTTACGCCTACACCGGCGGTTCAAGGCAAAGGTTTTGGTGGTGGTTTTTGGGTTAATGAATATTACGATCCAGTGGCTGATACCATGCGTCGAACCCGGACTGGGCCGTCAGGGGTTTTCAATATGAAGGAAGATGGTCATTGGCGGCTTACTTCTTCTCCTTCAGGTGCTGCGGGTTCAGATGCGAATGTTAATGCGGTATTAGATTTATTTATTCAGAATAATGGGCAAGTTGGGATTGGTACAGCCACACTAGCATCAGGCGATAAATTAACAGTAGCCGGTAATATTAAGGCCAGCGGTACCATTTGTGCTAATAATGGTTCGGTTTGTCTTGGTGGCAGCGGGAGTACTGGCTGGACCGATGGTGGCACTAATGTTTATTTAACTACTACTTCGGATAATGTCGGAATCGGTACAGCTAGTCCTTCAAGTAAGTTAGATGTAGCTGGTGGTGGGATTAGTGGCAATTATGGTCTCATACCTAATTATGCTAGTTGGAATAGTTACGGCACTGGTGACGGCGGCGCAGGGATTTATAATGATAGTGGCACTTTTAAAAAGTTAATGATAGTCGGTAATAATTCGGCCGGCGGGGCAGTTCCAGGTGGGCGGGAAGTCGGGATTTGGGATAATTTAACCGTTAATGGCAATACTTATGTCGCTGGTAACGTTGGTATTGGTAAGGCACCATCCAGCCAAAAGTTAGACGTGGCGGGAAATATTAACGGCACTGGACTTTGTATTGGTGGTGATTGTAAGACAAGCTGGAGCCAAGTCGGCGGATCGGCTTGGACTGATAGTGGCACGGCAATATATAACACGACT
>Ga0172379_10005562_pt1 | contig 17547 bp, 14 predicted proteins | sample GrowelOW334metaG_FD_119756 | JGI IMG/M metagenome (GOLD analysis project Ga0172379, IMG submission 119756) | Groundwater microbial communities from an aquifer near a municipal landfill in Southern Ontario, Canada - Groundwater well OW334 metaG | ecosystem: Environmental > Aquatic > Deep... | reverse complement strand
CTGTCGTCCGTATGTTTTTAAGTCATGGCTTTGTACTCCACAATGGCGATACTGGTTTTACGTGCGTGTTTCTTCGCTTCGGCTGCTGCTGCCATTAAGGCACCTGCTGATTTGCCGTCTTGGGGAAAGGCCGCTAAGCCAAAAGCAATGTTTATTTGTCCGTTGCTACCACCAAGAGCTGAAATTGCTTCTCCGTTGATTCTCTCTAAAATACGTTGTGCCACGATTGCAGCCGATCGAGTTGCGGTCTGAGGCAAAATAATGGCATAGTCGAAAGTTTCAAAATGGCCAAGTATGTCGACCTCCCGCTTTACACCTCTAACTCGCTCGAGAGCAATTTTAGCGGCGGTCAGTGGCATTTTTTCTTGACCACTAGGTTTGTCGATGAGCAAGTCGAATACCAATAAAGTAAATGCTTTGGCATCAACACTATAGCGAGCTATTTCTTGTTTGAGAAAATATTGAAAAACAGGATAAGTAAAGACATCGGTCTCTAACCGTGTCAGTGGCTTGATGGCAGCAGCGATAGCCTGCTCATCTAAGTCTTTGTCGATAAGCTCAGTAACTTCCTTTTTTTGCACCTCGTTTGAGAGGCGCACCAAGCCAACTGAAACAAGGTTGTAAACCACAGGCACCCAGTCGGCCTTCGCTAGCGGCATGCGCAGTAAGAGTTCGTAGAGAGTCACTTGGCTGTCAATTTCAAGATAGAAATCTTTTTGCATGGTCATATTGACCGGTGCACCCCGGCTAGCAAGCTGCTCGAATTGCATCTCTGATAAATTGCGATAAGCTTGCTTCAAATATGTGTCCATATTGAGACCAGCATTCTTCAAATAGTTGTGTTGATCAAGCAAGGCAAAGCCTTCCATCAACAGTGTTTCTAAGCGTTTAGTTAGTGTGTAATCAGCACATTTTTCTTGTTCAAAGAATTTGAATTTTCCGCTCGGCCAGAGCAGAGTTTCAATTATGGCGTGATCACCTTTTGTTTCACCAGTGGTGGCGTGAACCGGATTGCCGTCAACTAAAAAGATGTCGGCACCACCAAAAATACTAGCAATGCCAAGACGCCCTGTCATTTTGCTCAGTGAAAGCGATTGTAAAACAGCGGGTAAGTTGAGCTTTTCTAGATCACCTTCAAGAGACGCTTGTTGCTGACCTTGCACCTGCACTGCCGGCGCCTCTCTTGCGGCTGTAGATTCTTGATTGTTGGTTGCAGCCACTGATTGCATCAAATTTGCCGCACCACTCATGGTCTGGCTGGTTGACTGTTCCACAACTTCAGCGCTGGGAAAAGCTATATTGCCAGTAGTAGAGCGGTTAAAGCTATTAGAAGAAATGAGGTCAACCGAGTCTCGCCCAGTCGATTCTGATTCGACCAAGCTATGAATGAGCTGCAGGTCGATGCAGGGAATGCTCCAAACGGTTGAGAGACCAGATAGTGTTCCTGATAAGAATGTCCATTCAGGATCACTATTGTCCGGTTGAACTACTCTTATTTGATAAAGAGTGTCATTGCCAGGAACAGAAAAGGGTAATTCAACTGCTTTGCCGCTGTGCTTTTGCGCCAGACCGAGCAGTTGGGCAATCTCTTCAAAAGTAGGTGGATTCCATAATTGCGGCAGCCGTTGGGGGGCACTATTATTTCCGGGAGCGGCTGTCTGAGGCGTGCTTGCCTGAGGCCCTCGTCCTGAATTGGAATTCGGTTTGAACATGCGCTCCAGAAAACAGAAAAATGGTAAGGAAAGGACGGCTATATTTTCATACCCGCCGATCTTCATTTTTCACTGCTAATTTGTCAGTCTCTTAATATGCCTATTGCTTCAGCTGCCAGGCCTGCCAGCGCATACATTCGGCGATAGCAACAGCGTGCGCCGGGCAACCTTTGGCCAGATGCGGTCTGCTGCCATCGAAAATTTCAGAAATTGAGCCGAGACAAGCTTCTTCGGTGAGGTGAGCAAGAAAAGGTTGAAGCAAAACTTTAACGCGACCAATACTCTCTGCTTGGGTGCCAAAGACATTGGTTAGGGCTTCGAAATAGCTGCCAATGAGCCAGGTCCAAGCTGTGCCTTGGTGATACGAAAGATCTCTATGGTACTGGTCTGCGTGCTGAAAACCGCAGCCATAAACTCCTTGATACTGGGCGTCGTTAACTGCCAATGTGCGCAGACCAGTGGGCGTGAGCAACTCGGTTTCTATGATCGTCAGGATTGCCCGCTCTTGCGGTTTAGTAAAGGCTCTAAACGGCAGAGAGACAGCTAAGAGCTGATTGGGGCGAATGGCATCATCATGGCCTTTATTACTGTGTCCAGACGGAGTGCGGGCTTCAATAACATCAAAGAGACACTGTTTGTCTTCATTCCAAAACTTAGTCATTGAGAGTTTGGCTTTTTCGGAAGCGGCTGCGATTTTTTCACGCTCTGGCAGCTCTAATTGGACCTCTTTGTCTAGAAAAAGAATGGTTTCTAAGAAGTTGTACCAGAGTGCGTTTAGCTCGACTGCTTTACCAGCGCGTGGTGTGATTGGTAGGTCACCAATCTTAGCGTCCATCCAGCTATACTCTTCGGTGGCAGAACCAGTATCGAGCAGGCCGTCAGTGTCGACTTTGATATCGCCAGTAGTGGCGCTAAAACAATTGAAGGTATCAAGCAAAACAGGCATCAGCGCGGTGACAAGTTCTTTGTCTTTGGTGATGCGATAGTGGTGATAAAGAGCCCAGGCATACCACAAACTAACGTCTGCGCTAGCGAAAACCAGTCGAGTTTTCTTGCCCGGGTCGAGTGTACGGTTGGCAATTAGACCATTTTGACGTCGCTCTGAAAAAGCCATTAGAATTGCTTTGCTGTCGCGGAAACGACGAGTGGTCAGAGCCAGGCCAGGAAGCGACTGTAAAGCCGCTCGGCCGGAATCATTAAACCAGGGATAGCCTTCAATTACCGAAAGGCGTTCGCTTTCGCTATCGGCACCGATACTTTCGGCTGTGTTGGCTGCGGGGGCAAAAACGTCAGGAACGATCATTTGATCGCAGGCCAGAATCAACATGTCGGTCTTTTGTGAACGCGGTAAGCTGGCGCGATTGATCAGTCTATTTTGCCTTTCAATCAGGCGTTCAACGGCATTGAAACAATTGGGGTTTTGAATCACTTGTTCAAAGCTAGCGCCGACGCTAAACTCTTGACCATTAGTCAGGGTGCTAGTGACAGTGCCAACCAAAAACAGATCTTCGCGATCGGGCTCTCCGCGGGCGGTTTCATCTGGCCAGTTGTAATCCCACCACCACTGCTTTTCCGTTTCATAGCGACCACTAGCCCAGGTCAGGCAAAGTCTGTGGCCACTTTCATTGAGAATGATCATGGTTTGATTAGGCGATACAAATTGAGGAAAGCGGTCATCAGATGACCCTTTCACAGCCGCATGAAAATCGCGAAAACCAACAAGAAAGCGTGTGGTGAGTTTGACCTCAGGAGTATCGTTGTCATTTTCTGGCAAAAAAGTATAGCCGCAGAATAATTCGTTTTTGCCGTAAGTTAGAGCCTGCCGTTTGATTAGATAGTGACCATCTAGCTCATAGACCCAAGTTGGTGTCGGCAAGGTTGTGAAACATTCAAGCTTTTTGTAACCGGTCGGTGATACCACCCCTGATGCCCAAGAGTTGGTGGCCAGGTCATAAGCTTTGCCATTGATCGTCACTAATTCTTCAATGCGTGACAGCACTACTTTTCTGTCTACAGGCGGAGTGAGGGCGGCGACCAGGCTGGCGTGGTAACGCCTGCGGTTCATGCCAGAAACAGTCCCCATAGAGTACCCGCCCAGACCGTTGGTACTAAGCCACTCACGGCTGTCCGGGTGCTCTTTGCTGGGGTACCAGAGCGGTATTTCATAATCGATGTTGCGATGCTGGGACTTAAGCCAGCCCGTTAATCCGAAGGTCATTTAAGTAGGACTAGGGTTGGAAAGAGTTTCTGACTCTGCTGCAGCTGGCATGGCTTGCCAATTTCCGGTTTTACGCCAGCTGGTAGCTTTGACCTTTTCAGACAGTGCTTTGAGTTCTCTGGCTTCTTCCACCCGATCAAGCATCAGTAGAAGGTCAGCATAGTTACCTAGAAGACTGACAACCTCAGGGTGACGACCGCCGAGAACGCGCGTTTTGATTGACATAGACAGTTTATAAAATGGCTCAGCTTCGACGTACTTGCCCCACGAGTGATAGAGCAAGGCCAAGTTGTAGGCCATGGTGCCGACATCTGGATGATGATGCCCAAGTTTCTGTTCGTACAATCTCAAGAGGCGCCGACAGATGGGAGCAGCGAATTCGTGTTTGCCTTGATACCAAAATACTTCGGCTAGACCCTCTAAAGAGGTGGTCAGCATCGCGTTATCTGGACCGTAGTCTTCTGCCACTTCTAAAGCCGCTAGCCAAAGCCGCTCGGCATCGGTGTATTGACCAGCCTTAACACACGACTCGGCTGAGGCGCGATAGATTTTCCAGATGTCGTTTACAAGTGACACTCTTTTCGAGTCGCTCCTTCGGCAATAAATATATTCTACTAGGCCGCAGCTTTTAGCTATCTCTTTACTGCCCTAAATTGCTACAACTATCTTACTAAATGCATTAGTAGTAAATTTTAGAAGAAAAAGTCTCTGGCCTGAGCCAGAAACTTTCCTTCTCCTGCTTACCTCAAGCGCTTATGCCTTATTAGGGCAGTTGCACACTGAAGCACTCAAGCGGCCGCCACTGGTTGGTGACGTCGTCGTACATGAAACGCACCGAGTTGACCTCGATACGGAAGACGAAACCGAGGCTCTTGGCGGCACGACCACAAGAGTGGAAGCGTTTGCCATAGAGGGAGAGCAGCTCGGATGCCGGCGCCACCTTCTCGTCGAGAACCAGCTTGAGCACAATCGCTCCGGCGTGTTCTTGCGTGCAGGCGTCGTCAGAGTCGACCAGAAGCTGGGCGTCTTTGATGGCGAAGTTGACCCGGTCGTGCTCGGCGTTGTCCCAGAAGTTGGTACGAGCGAGGCCGACCATACGCAGGGCGCGCAGGGCAAAGGCACGGTTGGGGCGCACACGGTCTTCGTCGCCGACACACTTGTCAGCGATAACGACAATGGCCAATTCTGGGAACTTCTTCAGCGTCTCGATGGAGATGCCCAGGAATTTGTCGGAGCGGTGGCAGGCGACCACAGCAGCAATGCGAGAGACCACCTTGGTGGGGAAGTCTTTGGCGCTGAGGTAGTCTTGTGCCACTTTCTTGCCAGCTTCGGCATGGTCATCAACGCTGATGGCGCGGCCGATGTCGTGCAAGAAGGCGCCGGCCGGGATGACCACCAGACGAGCTTCGTCGCTGAGGCAATCGGGAAAACGCTTGGTCAGTTCATCGGTGAGATAGCGGGCCGTGTTGAGAACTGAGAAAGCGTGGCCGACGTCGTGTTTGGTCTGCGAGCTGGAAAGCTTGTCACCTTCGTCGTACAGTCGCAGAATTTCGGGGTCGGTCAGCATCTTTTTGACGTGATCGACCATCTCTGGGAGGCCCAGAGGGTTTTGATTATTGTTCATGATGCTCCTAAACGTTAGCGGGCAACTGCGTGTCTTTTAAAACGCGTCGCCATGGTTAATAAAAGTGAGATCACCCAAGGTCTTGCTTGAAGACTTTTCGAGGCACTGAACTAGGGCATAGCGCTGGTTTGGTGGCTGAAAAGGACTCCTGTAAGATTAAAGATGTAAATGGGTATTTTGACCCTAACAAGATTGTCGTAGCTATAACAAGCTCTATATGAGTAAATCTGCACGTTTAATATTAACCAGTTGAGTCTGAGGACTCTTATTGGCCATGGGTTCGCGGGAGTTCGTGCAAGCTTTTAGGCAAAAAAAGAGCAGCTACAGGAGCTGCTCTTCTAGTTTATTGCTCGCAGGACCGGTGCTGCCCTCGGTAGAAATCATCCCTGATCGCTCTCTCTGGAGAACCCGCGATTTAGCGTGTTTCTAGATAATACGTATCTGGGGAGTGATTGTCAGTGGGGTAAATACGGTGCTTAGATTAAATTGGCACGTTTAGAGCCTAACCCAGCTGCTCTTTCAAAAGGCCGATCAAGTGCGCCACTAACTTTTCTGCTTGGCTGCGACCAAGTTCGTCCCAGTGAGGAACGCCAAAAGTCTTGAGCGAATATGAGTCAGCTTGTTCGTCCGTCCAGCCGATTAAATCAAGGGCTCGACCGAGTACAGTGAGGTAATTTTGATCAGTCACTTCACCCAGACCGAAATTATCGTCAACCCGTTGTGGTGTCGCCTGTGGTGTTGGTGCCGAAACATTAGGACCAAAATTGACTTGGGGACCGGGAGTTAGCTGAATAGGCTGGTTCGATTCTTCTAGGGCCGCTTGCTGTTCTTCAATTTGGCTGCGGTCATCATCAAACAAGTTTTCCGCATCGCTAAGCTCTTCGGCTGTGTCTTCTTGTGAAGGTGCAGCGGCGGGCATGCCAATATTGGCTGGTGCAAAACTGGCTGGGGCAAAGGCAGAGTTAAGCCCCAGCGGCGGTTCAGGCGGAGCCGGTGAGAAGAGCGAGCGCAAATTGGCTTGAGCTGCTTCTGCCCCTTCGGTAGAAGTTTTGAACGGATTTGGTGGCAGTGGCGGCACGCTGAAGGCTGATGGCGACCCGGTAAATTTGAAGTCTTCGCTGCTCGGCGCAGTTAGCGCAGCTTCGTCTACTGCGGCATGGTCCACCGCTGTGGCGGTGTACTGAGCAGCCGAGCTCGCCGCCTCTGTTGGTTGTGATGATTCTGTTGGTTGTGTTGGTGCTGTTGGTGCTGTGGACAGCGATTGAAGCGATGTTACCGACTGAATCGATGGTGTTGAAATAGTATCGGTGTGCAGGTTCTCTGCTGGCGCTGCTGCCGCAGAAACATTTCCATAAGAGTCAGTCGAAGAAACAGGTGAAGTCTCAGTTGATGTCTCAGGGGAAGACTCTGGTGGCTCCACAACATCTGCTTCAGGAAGGCTAGGAGCAGCAGGTGGCAGTGGAGGAATTGTGCTATGGCGCACTGGAGGAATGGTGGGGGTAACTGCCGTATTGGCAGTACCCATCAAATCTGGTGGGGGAATCACTGGGTTTTTTGCATATCCGGCATTTGCTTCAGAGGAAGCCTCACTGCCTTCGCGTTCTTTGAACATAGAGTCAAGGGCCGACATTGAGCGCGAAACAGCTTCGTTGCCAGCGGCAGGCTCAAAGGAAGTACGCGTCTCTGGGCGCTGCAAGCCGGGGCCCGGCTGCGGCCTTCCGATTAGACCAGAATTTTGATTGCCGTACATATTGCTATTGGGCGGGTCAATTGAGATTTGCGGCCCGATAGTGATTTCTTGCGCTGGCTGAATCTTAGGAGCTGGCATGAATTCGCTGGCAGTGGGCTGCCAGGGAGAGGCCTTGTCAGCAGATAACTCGTTCTTCAATGTCACAGATATGAGCAATTGGCGCAATTCGTCAATTTGCTTAGAAATTTCGATAAAGCGGCGTTCAGTGAAATTGCGCAAGCCGATAATTGATTCTTGCAAGACCTCGGGATTGCCCGGGCTGGGGGTGACGCCTATCAATTTAGGTGAAACCAAACCTTCGGCTTCGAGCTGCGGTCTAATTTGCGAAGTGGGCCAACCTTGTTCGACCAACTCTTTGATGCGCTCTAAAACTGAAAGGTCTTCGTCGCGATATTGGCGCTGCTGCCCACGGCCCCGTTTAATTTCCAGGCCGAACATAAGCTCCCAGCGTCTAAGCTGGTGCACGGACAAACCGAGCTTGGCTGCGACGTTATTGATTGACAGCATGTCTGGTGTGGTCATTGTGCCTCCGATATCTCTATACACTAGATTAGCATTATCTAGCGCAGCCGTGCTAGGTACTACGGCTAAAATCTTCAAACACTGATACAGCTAGCCTTCTAGTGGTTGGCGGTTGGCCAAGTTGTTACCGAGTGATGGGAGGGGCTGCGATTTTTATTCTATTATACAATTTAGTATATTTGTAGGCAAAAAAAGAATGAAGTGCAGGTTTCCCCGCACTCCATCCAGTTTTGCCCATTCTAGAAATCAGAATGGAAAGCCGAGGCTAGTTGCAGTAGTCGTAGCAACGACGGTCGCCGCGGATGTAGCCGGTGTAGGTGGCCCGACCATAGGCATCGACATAGACCTCACGGTCGTAGCGGTCGAAGTAGGTGTAAGGGCGCGAAAGCACCGGACGGTCGTAGCGGTAGTCACGGTCGTAACGGTAGTCACGACGCGGAGCGGGGATGATGACCACCGGCGGGCGATAGCCACGGTAACCGTTGTCCCAGCCACGACCGCCACGATAACCGTTGTCCCAGCCACGCTGCCCACCGTTCCAATGGCCGCGGCCATCGGTGATGGTCACGCCGTGACGGCCGCCGATGTTGAGAGAGGTGCCCCAAGGGGAAACCTGAAGGTTGACGCCGCCGTGTCCACCGTTGTGATGGTTCTGGGCGAAAGCGGTGCTGCTGAAGGCGAAGCTGGCAACCACCGCGAAAAGAGCAAGAAACTTTTTCATAAGTGACTCCTGATGTTTAGTCTCCTAGCACAACTGCCAACATTGGCAATCAGTGTTCAGAGAAGTTAGTGCAGACGATTTGTTAGTAACGACCACCAACTCCTGTCAGTCTGCGTGACCGAAGTTGATGCCTTAAACACTTGAAATTTCGATTGAAAGACGAGTTGACCTCAAAGCCGCCCTGTATGCTGCTCCATAAAGATGGTAGCTAAAGCATTGAATTCTCGATTGAGTGGGGGTTTAGGTCGGAACTTGAATTTTTTTTCGAAAGATTGTGGGTGAAAAGGATAACCGCACCCTAACAAAGCCCATAAGCAATACTCAACAGAAGATTGCGTATTTGTCTCACTAATTTTGGGTTATAGAATTTACGAGCAGTTAGCCACTTTACAATTGGCTTTGCTAACAAAATCAGGCTGGCGCTATTACAATAGCTCTACTTTATCTCCGCTAGCGCAAGTTATCGCGTTAGCCTCAACGATGCATCCAAACCAGAGGTAGCTGTGAACGAAGAATCTAAAAACGGTGAGAGCAAGAAACGCCGAGCTATTGTTCTGGTTGTCGATGGTTGCGGTATTGGGGCAGCCCCAGATCACGCCGAGTTCGGAGATAGTGCTGATTGCAATAGTCTGGCCAATTGTGCCCGCGAAGTTGGCGGTCTAGCTCTGCCCAACATGGCTAAACTAGGCTTGGGCAACATCACATCAGTGGCCGGAGTAGCACCGGCTGCCAATCCAACCGGTATTTTTGGCCGGTTACAAGAAGAAAGCAACGGCAAAGACACTCAGACCGGACATTGGGAGATGATGGGCATTATTAGCCCAACTGCCTTCCCTATGTTTTACGAGGGCTTTCCCCCTGAAGTGATCGATCGCTTTATTGCTGAAACTGGCTGCAAGGGAATACTTTGCAACAAGCCAGCTTCGGGCACAGTAATTTTAGATGAGCTTGGTGACGAACATCGCCGCACCGGATTTCCAATTGTTTATACCTCGGGAGATAGTGTCTTTCAGGTAGCCACCCACGTAGACGTTGTGCCGCTAGCAACTCTCTACAAATGGTGTGAAATTGCTCGCAAGATACTAGACGGCCCTTACCGCGTCGGACGCGTCATTGCTAGACCGTTCAATGGTGAAAGCGGTCACTATAAACGTCTTTCTGGCGATCGCCACGACTACGCTGTACCGCCACCGGCCAAAACCTTCTTAGACAACACTCTTGATTCAGGCCTTGGCGTCTTTGGCATCGGTAAAATCGAAGATATTTTTGTTGGCAATGGTCTCTCCCACGCCAAACACACTGGCACAAATGCTGAGGGTCTTGAGCTGACACTAAAAGCAATAACAAATGACATCGACATGAACACTGTTCAAATCGGTTCAACCAGACCTGATCGCATGGGTCTAATTTTCACCAATCTTGTTGATACCGATTCACTCTATGGCCACCGACGTGACGTTAAAGGTTATGGTCAGGCTCTGGAAGAAATTGACCAGTGGTTAGGTCGAATCATGGCAGCCATGCAGCCAGACGATCTGCTCTTAATTTCATCAGATCATGGCAACGATCCGACAGCTCCTGGCACTGATCACACTCGCGAATTTGTTCCACTGATTGGTTACAGCCCATCCGTAGCTTCTGCGGATATTGGCATTCGTCATGGTTTTGCTGACATCGCCGGGTCGCTTTCTTCCTGGCTCAATATCGGTTGGACCGGGGCCGGGCAGTCATTTATACAGGTTCAAGGCTAGAGAAAAGAGGAAAGAAATTGAAGCTGAGGCATGCTAAGCGCATAGATTTTACGGGGACCTGCCCTGAATTTGATTATTTCGAAAAGTTCTCAGAGGCAACTCTTGAGCTGATTCGCAATAAGGAAAAGGCTGAGGTCGTCATCGTCATCGACAGAGCTTTTGGATTTTCGCCCAGTCACCTCAAGGACGATCGAGCCGAAGCTCATATCGTTTCAGATCACCTAAACCTCATGGGTGATAACCCCTTGGTCGGACCCAACGATCCCATCGGCGATCGCTTTCCGGTGGTCAACAACATCTACCTTTCGGCTGCCGATACTATCGATCAAGAAGAAACCTGGACAATGGGCAATCCTCTGAGTAAATTGCGCAGTGGTATCGTCGCTGGTGTCAAATCTGGCTTGACTCCCAGCCGAGAAGATCTTGAATTGATGCACAAAATGGGCGCTCATTTCTATAATTTTAATACTGTATCGACAATGATTGTAGCTGCCCACGCTGGTTTGAAGGTGTTGGCTTTAGCTGTGCCTGAAGGGACTGTATTGCCCGATCAAGTGCTCATGGCGATTAACCGCTAAACAAAAGGAGAATCATGATCAAGTCAGCACCGAGAACTGCCTCTGAGGCTGTTAGTGCCCTAAAGAAACTGAGCACAGAAGTGCCTGTGGCAGCTGTGGTTTTGGGTTCAGGTGTCAGTGTTTTAGACAAGTTGGTAGATGCGGCTGTTTTGCCCTATCAAGATTTGTTTGGTATGGCACCAGGAGTGGTGGGCCATTCAGGCACCCTGACCGTTGGTCGAGTGGAAGAGGACGGACCTCTTGTTGCAGTGTTGCGCGGACGCTTTCACCTTTATGAAGGCTACGATTGGTCTACAGTCACCCTTGCAACTAGGGCAATTGTTGAATGGGGAGTGCCCAATCTGCTATTGACCAACGCTGCTGGTGGCCTCAATCTCGATTATTCCGTGGGTGATTTGATGGTGCTCACTGGTTACCGTGACCATCTTAATCCTGAACTCAAGGCCACCGGTCTCTTGCCTGCCATTGCTAAGCCTGCAACCGATTGCCGCAACAAGCTTTCAGAAAAACTTGTTAGCGTGGGAGAGACTTTGGACATCACCCTCCCTCAAGCAGAAGTTAGACCACTACAGCAGGGAGTCTATGCCGGTTTGCTGGGGCCAACATATGAAACCATGGCCGAAATCGATATGCTGCGTAAGCTCAAGGCCGATGCGGTTGGCATGTCGACAGTGCCAGAAATGCTCTGTTGTGATGGCACCAATACCACCGCCGCAGCAGTTTCGGTGATCACTAATGTCTGGCGCCCAGAGGAAGCAATGGGTGGCCATGAAGAAGTATTAGAGGCCTCCAAGAATGCATCGAAGCGACTCGATAAGTTGTTCAAGGCCGTGCTAGCAGAACTAGGCTAACCTGTCAGGTACTTAGTCTTGGGATATTACAGAGCGTCATTTTCGAGAGTGATGCTGCCGTATATCGTTATGGCGCCTTAGTGCCGCTAGCGCTGTCAAGAGGTGCCTTTTTCGCTGTAAAGCTTGATCAGTAGCTTGTCATGCGGATTCTAAAGGAAACCTTAGTACTCGCCCGCGCATGTAAAGTTCTGTAGATATTGATTGTACGGGCGTAGGCGCAGGATCTAACGTACTAGTGCTGTTCTTATTTCCACCACCCACCCGAGTCTCTTCCAACCCCCCGAACCTCTGCCCATACCTCAACCGATGATTCTTCTCCCGCCAGATAACTGGTAGGTGTAGGACTAGCGATTGATTGCAGTTTTTCGAGGATGAGAGATGTAGGTAGTGTTGGCAGAACATCTTCATGCGGCGGCGCTCACAGTTAACTCTTGCTGAATGTCTGTAGTGCCACAACTGAAAAGCTCTCGGAAGGCAAAGTTTTAAGATCAAACATATGACAGCAAATCTTGCGCATCATGAGCATCCCAAAAACGGAGGAGACCCATCGGATAGCGATGACCCTGCCTCTTCCCCTGCCCCATATCTAACTGACCAAGGAGCACATTCGAGCGATATCGCCTATCCGCCGCCCGCTCACTTCAGCGGTTACCGCTTTTGTCCCCTCTGTGGCCACGGCCTGACCGAGCAACTGGTATGCGAGCGTTTTCGCTTAGCCTGTTCCTCTCAGTCTTGCCGCTTCGTCCATTGGGATAATCCAAAGCCGGTGGCCGTATGTCTTGTCGAAACCGAGAAAGGCATTGTTCTAACCAAGCGCCGTTATCCACCTCAAGTGGGCACCTGGTGCTTACCCGGCGGCTTTGTTGAAGCTCACGAAGATGCCGAATTGGCGGCCATTCGTGAAGTGTTCGAAGAGACTGGTCTTGTGGTCGTCATTGTGCGCCTGCTCGCCGTCTACTCGCCCATTCAAGGTGCCAACGAAGTTATCCTCGTCTACCACGCTAAACCTGTCGACGGCGGCTCTTTGCTTGCCGGCGAGGAAGTGCTGGACGTGGACGTTTTTGCTGCTAGCGAATTGCCCGAAGATATCGGCTTTCCGCAGCACGCTGAAATTATCAACAACTGGTTCAAGGCTGCAAACGCAGTTAGCCCGTAGGCCTTGAACAACCTTTGAGAGAAAGAGATGAAACTTTCCGGCTTCGTCATGTACCTGTTCACCTTCCTCGTGGCATGGTTTGCCATCGCGGCAGGTGGATGGACCGTGGCCCAGGAATTTGCCGAGCAATCGGTGATGCCCTGGGTAATGCAAATCATCAGTCAGTCGTACACCCACGCCACGTCGGTTGTGGGTGCTTCGATTGCAGTCATTGGAGGGCTGCTGGTGGCCATCTTGGTGGTCGTGCTTCTGCTCGCTGCGATTGCTGGCGTACAGCGTTTGCTGTCGCTGAGCAAGAATCGCTGAAGAGTCAATAGCATCACCCCTGACACCACAAGCCCCATGCTTCCGATGGTCATAGCTAGACGCAGTGTCTAGTGAGCCATCCGTGCGACTTCTGTTCAGTCGTCGCCCGTCAATAAAACAACCCGTAAGAGGAAATAAATATGACAACAGTACTCATCACCCGTGGTTGCAACCAAGAAACTGCTGAGCAGTTCATGGAAGGAACCGACACCTACGTGCGTGTCTGCGACCCGGCAACTGCCCAGCTCGTGATCTTCACCGCTGACCCTGTCACCGCTGTGGTGCGAGTCGACGGCGAAGAAATCTTCAAGGGCACCATCGAGCCCGACAAGCGCAACCAGTTCGCCCTGAGCACCTTGCTCACCAAGGGCAAGCGCCTGGCTCGTAGCGGCTTCTTGTCGATGATCAGCTTCGGCGGCGAAGACAAGACCTGTGTGCGCAGCACCAACCCCAGTGGCAAGCTTCTGGCCGAAGCTGCCACCGGCGGACTTTTCCCTGCCTTCACCCTGGAAATTCGCCAGGGCCTGAGCTCGCATGGTCCGCTCACTGCCACCTACAAGTTCCAGCTGCTCGAAGACCATCTCTTCGATCGGCGCTTCAACGGCTTCGTCAGCTCCCGCAAGCGCGAAGAGCCTTGCCCGGTGTTCACCCGCGACGCCCGTCCGGTGACCGCCCTCGATGCCACTCCCCGCTGCGCTGCCTGCGGTGATAGCATCAGCGACCCGCTGACCGGCTGCGAAAATGCCGAGTGCCCGACCACAGCTCAGTGAGCTGAAGGGCATTAGTCAACCCTTCCACCACGTGATGCCAAGCTAGGCATTATGCGGTTGGAGGGCAAGAGGCTCAATTGCTGTTGGCGACACTTGGTGTTGCTGACAGCATCAAGTAAGAGCTAAGCTCAATCGCTTGGAGAGGAAGAGGGGTAAACCCTCTTCCTCTCTTCTTTTTTCTAGCCGCTTATCTTTTTTTTTTGCCCATCAAATTTGGTGACCGCCTCATCACGTCTAATCAGCTAGGCGTTCTTGTATTTAATTTTTGGGGTAGGTTAACTATAGAGTACAGTAATATTTTGCTTTTTGAAGAAGATGCAAATTTTTTTCTATCTGCTAATTACTGACCCATGTCGGATTATTAAAGCCGATGCCACGAATGCGATAGCTGGCGAGATCACCCGCTTCGTTGAATTTCATGTCGATGTGAAATAACTGATGTTCACCTTTGTACTCTTCATAAACAGAAAAAGCATCAAATGTATAAAAGACAAGATTATCTTTTCCGCGCTTCCGAGGGACTCCGAATAGTTCAGTTGCTGTTTTCAGCGATAACTTCACCCACTTGGATCCGTTGTAGAAAGTGATTCTATCGTCCCAGGTCAACAAGCCAGGCTCTTTATAGACTTCATTACGGTTAGTCGTTGGCGAAGGGCGTGATTGCAAATGACCAACTCCATTTGTGACTTGGACGACGAAATTAGCAAGTTCGTAGGGACTCTTGTTGACATCCAATACAAAGCCTTGAGGATCGTAACCAAGAAGAAATTGATCAGAATTTGGATCACGATTGGGCACTGCCCAACTGGTTGCAATTGAAGGTTGACTAACGGTTAAGAAAGCTCCACTCATAAAAGTAAGAATCAAAAGTCGCTTGAATGTTGTTGTGTTCACACTGTTTTCTCACATTGACTATCTCTTAAGCTTATTCCCAAACGAAAGAGAAGGGGAACTCTTGCTCCCCCTCTCTCTATTTACTGTGGTGGCAATGGGCAAGTTGCAGTTGGCGCAATAAAGCTCGAATATACTCCGCCAACGTAAAGCTCTCCGCACTTGTAGATTGTAGTCAGCCAGATATGAAGAGCAGCAAAATTATTGCCCTCTGCTCCTGGTGCTCTGTTTCCAACCAATTCAGCAAAGATCAGGCTGTAGTGGCCATCCACCTCGGACGGAATTTCATTGAAGAAGTTGACGTAATCCGGCGGCAACGCAACCGCTCCTGATCCCAGTTGTGCAAAACTGAAGCCACGTACAATTGCAAGATTTGTCATATTCACATACATGCCTTTTTTGACATGTGTTGTGGTGTTGCAAATAGTGTTTGTGAGGGTGCCCCACATAGCTGTGTCAGGTCCACTAGCAGCACAACCATCGCGGAGATTGAAGCGAGCAATATCACCATCAATACGTTCTTTAAACTCGTCACTTGTTGAACCACCAGGACCCGGAAGGCGCAAAAGAGCAATATTATCTACTGCATAGCCTATCTGTCTGCCCAAACCAGATTCATAGTTATTGAGGGCATTACTGAAAGGGTAGCTGTAATAGGTTGCAGGAGGTCCTGCTGCCGTTTTAACCTGTTCGAACATCGCAATGAATGGAGTGGTGGCAAGCCCAGCTTTTGTGCCAAGATGGTAACCAAGGGCGCCGACATTTTTAGCGCTGTCAGGGACAGCAGCGGCCCCAAGTAAGGCTAATGCTTGTGCATCATTTTGAAAGACATAGATTGCATAGTTGAGAGACTGGAATCGCTGTCTCATAGCAGGCGTGGCACTACTGGGAAGCATCTGCACATCTGTGCCAGTGCGTGTCCTAAAGTAAGTAGCATCACTCTGTACGCCACAATATACATACCATCCAGTGCTTGTTAAAGCTGATGGCCGCTGATAAGCGTACTCGCTTTCTTGTGGCACGAGCGTACAACCTGGTGGAACATAGACTTGCGGTGCTGGAATGCAGCGAGCGTAAACATTTGGATCACTCGTTGTGTTCAGAGCGTCATAGTCAGCTTTTACGGGCGTGGCACCGGTGAGCATCTTCGCGTGAACTACAGCGCGCGAACAGGAGAAGTAGGGCACTATTGCTTGAGTTGTCTCAGATGAAGACGGTGGAATGCCAACTCCAGTAACGTCGTATGCTTTTTTGGCAACTTCGTCGGCGAAAATTTCACGCCACTTTACACCCGCGGGCGTGGCATTCAATGGATCAAGAGCGGCTCTCCAATTGTTTCTAAGAGTCGCAGCGCTGGGGAAAGATGCCCAAAGGGTCATGAAATCCTGGTCTTTTACAACCCAGCCATTAAAACTGGTCGTTCCGGAAAAAAATACACCGCTTGTGTAATCGTAAGCGTGACCAATCTCGTGAGCTAGCACATATTGCATGGTCCCTATCGGTATCGGGTCATATTGAGGATAGGTGGTAAGTGCTTTCCGCTCAAACATGTGCACCTTTGGCGGCGTTTCAGTGGCGTATGTAACTCCCAGAACGTTATTCAGTTTAGTAAATTCGGTCTGAAGAGCTGCTGCGGTTGGCACGGCGGGGTAAGACTTGTATTTGAGAGCCGTCTCGGCATTCTGAAATACATAAATCTCAGCATTTTTGGCCAGAAGATTGCTGCGAATAAGCGGAAAAGCATTGAAGAAAGAGCTAGCCGCGCTGATCATCGGTGCTTTTTTGCTTGAATCCGCTCCGCAGTAATAGAAGTGGCCATCCAGTGGATAAGTTCCGCCGATTTGTGGTGTGCAAACAACGGAATTGCGTGTAATAGTTGGACCATCGGCTGCCTGAGCAGGGAGATTTACTCCTGCCATTCCGATGAGTACTGTCGCTAAAAAGCCTAGTACTCTCGATATCGTTCGTTTCATATTGTGTTTCCTTGGTTTGTTGGAAGGCTATCGCTCAATGACTTCGACAAGCAGTGATGATCTCGGTGGCACTGCCACTAAGAAAAATTCAGTTATTTGTTTGCCTGTTGACTGGTTTTGTTGGTTGCCTGTTTTGGGTGAATGAGAGATAGAAAGATCACCCTGCCCGAAACGATTACCATGGTTCAGTCTTTGTATTTGACTAGAAAGTTAAGAGCTGCTCAGAATAGGCTTGAAATCTCAATCTTAATAACAATATGAAGAGAGAAGAGCTAGCGAAGTTCACGCCATGAGGCTTTCCGGACCTACTATTTCAACTAAGCTGGTACTCATGTACAGCTCAGTACATAAACCTGTTGCTGACTGATTCAAAGCCGTCCTAGAATTTCAAAATCTTAAATGAGCCATCTAGGTGACAATTCCAGAAACATAGAACTGATCCATCGACAATCTAGAGACACCACCAGTAGTGTTTTGCACAATTGCTGGTTAATACCCATTTAGAGCAAAGGTAAGCCACATCTAGTGATCGGCAGGAAAGCCAATAATGACAGCCCCGTGCCGTTCATCCCACCCGGTCGCTAAAACGTGCTTCCTGAGTCATTCTAGAGTCAATGAAATATAAGATATTTTATCGGAACTAGCGAACGTTAGTGGTTGTTCCTATCTGAATCGGCTTCAATTGCCTCTTGAACAACGTCACGAAGCTGTTTTAAAAGTTGCT
>Ga0172379_10005561_pt1 | contig 17548 bp, 11 predicted proteins | sample GrowelOW334metaG_FD_119756 | JGI IMG/M metagenome (GOLD analysis project Ga0172379, IMG submission 119756) | Groundwater microbial communities from an aquifer near a municipal landfill in Southern Ontario, Canada - Groundwater well OW334 metaG | ecosystem: Environmental > Aquatic > Deep... | reverse complement strand
TAGCTTTTCGATAATGTCGAAAATTCCACTGCTACATCTTTTGCACCGGGGATTTGTAGAATGGAAGGAGCTTGATATCCGTCAAAGCCCAAATCGCCGTACGCCAGATCGTGGATAATGTAGAGATCGTTCGCTTTTGCAAATGCAATGGCAGCTTCAAAAAAATCGAGTCCGACCGTAGCCGTGGTAGGATTGTTCGGATAATTTATCACGAGAAACTTTGGTTTGGGGTGCGTGTTCCGGTACGCATCGGCAACCCGTTGCAAAAATGTTTCCTGCGGGAAGAGATTGATATGGATAACCTGCGCTCCGGCGATCACGAACGCATACGGATGGATTGGATAAGCTGGAGTGGAGCAGAGGACCGTATCTCCCGGACCGGAGACGGCGAGCGCAAGATGCGCCAGTCCTTCTTTCGATCCGATGGTTGCCACGGCTTCCGTTTCAGGATTGAGTTGAACATTAAACTTTCGCTGATACCAGTCGCACACCGCAAGACGCAGTTTAAAGATTCCTTTGGAAGCGGAGTAGCGGTGATTCGATCCTTTTTGTGCTGCATCGGTTAATTTATCCACAATATGCTGCGGTGTGGGCTGATCAGGATTACCCATGCCGAGGTTGATAATATCTTCGCCGCTTTTCCGTGCGGCAAACATCAGTTCGTTCACCACGGCGAACACGTACGGAGGCAGTCGGTTTAATCGTTCGAATTGTTTCATACCGTAATATAAAAAAATCTCGATAACAAAAAAGGCATCCCGAATGAACGGAATGCCTCAATTGAGCAGTGACAGTTACCTGAAAGGTAACGGTCATAAAAACGTATTGTTATTTCTTTTTCTTTTGCGCCGGTTTTGATTGTTTTGCCGGTGTTTCTTTTTTTAATTCCGGTTTGGAGGCGATTCCTTCCAGTTCATCTGCAAGAAGATTGGCATCGTAGAGTTTCCTCATCGTTTCAATCATCACACCGGTATGGACTGAAACTGCGCGGTTCTTTTCCTCGGAAAAGGTGAACCGTCCCGGAAGACTTTCGATATTGCCGTCAAAAATTAATCCAACGACTTCTGCATTCGCATTCACAACGGGCGAACCTGAATTTCCACCGATGATGTCGTTCGTAGTGACAAAATTCATCGGTGTAGAAAGATTCAGTTTCCCGATTCCTTCATTAAACCGTTTCGGAAGTTCGAATTCATCTTTGTTCTGGAAACTAAAGGCGCGATCATACAATCCGTACATGGTGGTCATGCACGGTGCTTTTGTGCCGTTCATGGGAAATCCTTTCACCTGACCGTACGACAAACGCAGTGTGAAATTTGCATCGGGGGGAAGTTCCTTCGCATAGACGGCAAAACGGGCTTTCCCGGTTGCTTCCGTGGCAATGGTAAGTGTACCGTTCACGTTCAGATTCTGCCATGTTCTCATTTCGTCTCCGATTGGCGCAATACGCAACGCCATTGCAATCATCGGGTCGGTTGATTTCAAAATCTCGTCGCTGCCTGATTCGATTAACGATTTGCGAAAAGCGATATCGCTCATTTTGGTATTGTTTACCAGGAACCGAGCGGCTTCTTCCGGAGTACGACCCTCCAGCACAGCAACCACCCATGGATCGTTCAGGCCAAGCATTTCGACCGCTTCTTTCAATCGGTCGATCAGCTGCACTTCCTCAAAATCGATATAGATCGGCGCCGGTGAATAGAGATTTACCAATGTTGCATTCAGGTTGGCGTCCTGGAATTGTGCAATCCGTTCGCCGTTCGGTTTTTTCATTTCTGTTGCATATCGGGCAATCGTCAGCGCACGGGGAGCAAGCAATCCTGTAACTCCGCGATACATGAGTTGATTGAACATTTTTTTATTCCGTTCGGTCGCTGCTGCGATGGAATCCCATGCCCAGCCGAACTGTGCTTGTAATTCGGGATTGGCATTGACGTTATCGCGCAGCGCTTTTTCTTCATTCATTTTTTTTGTCATCAGATTTTTGTCTAATAATCCGCCGTATTGACCGCCGATTGCTTTCTGAGAATTCTCCAAACCGAAGATTAGCGATAATGCACGCCGTTGTTGTTCTTCGCCATGGGCGGCGTACACTCTTAACGCTTCAAGACGCCGTTTGTAATTCTTCAACTGGAACGGCAACTGGTAGTCCCGGAGATATTCAATTTGCGCAACCGTCTGCTGACGGGCGGTGGAACCGGGATGTCCGGAGGTAAAAACAAGTTCTCCATCAGTTGCACCAGAGGTTTTCCATTTTAGATAATGTGTTGGTATGAACGGTTTCCCGTTTTCATAAACACGGAAAAAACACATATCCAGATCATATCGCGGGAAAGTGAAATTATCTGCATCGCCGCCGTAGAATGCAATCTGCTGTTCCGGCGCCATCACCAGGCGCACATCGGTGAATTTTTTGTATGAGTAGATCCAATATTCTGCTCCATTATAGAGCGACACAAGATCGGCACGCATACCAGTCTTCTCGCCGATCTCTTTTTGCAGCTGGGCAAGCACTGCGCGGCGTGCCTTCGCTGCATCTCCGCCTGTTTTTCCTTTTATTGCTTCTACTACGTTATCAGTAACATTCTGCATCGCCATCAGGACGTTTAGTTCAAGGTCGATACATTGCACCTCTTCAGCATTTGTTTTTGCATAGAATCCGGTCGTAACGTAATCATTTCCTTCTTTGGACATCTTCTGAAGTTGTCCGAGTCCCACGTGGTGGTTCGTCATCACCAGTCCGTTCGATGAGACAAACGAACCGGAACCGCCGTCATTAAATCGAACGGAAGACATGCGGACATGGTCCAGCCACTCCTGGGTGATATCGAAGCCATATTTTTCTTTTAATTGTTTTTTTGGCGGATTGTCGAATGTCCACATTCCCTCGTCGGCTAGCGAAATGCCGAACAGGAAAAGAACGAGTGCCCACATATTCCGAAGATATTTCATAAGTACCTCTGCAAGTGTGTAATAGATCGTGGAGTTTAGTGTTTTGTTGTGCTTTGGGATGGTATTATTTCATCCGTTTTCCTTTTTCTTCTTCCGTGAAGATCCATCCGACGATTTTTCCAGCGTCGATATCATTGAAGTTGGACCAATATTCCATCGTGCGAAAATTGCGTGAACTGGTATCGTTGGCAATATACAATTCCACTTCCTTTTTAATCTCGTGCAGACGCTGTTTCCATAGCTGCATGTTTGCGGGACGAAGGTCGATCCAACCTGCATGCGCCCACTCTTCGATGGAGGCTGGTGAGATATTCAATTCATTGATGCCGCGGAAGGCGGGAATTTTCACTTCGTTTCCGCGCAGTAATGTTTTGCCGTCCGGCAGCAGGATGGGAATTCCGATGGAGATGATCTGCGATCGAAGTGCATCATCATGCGAAATGTATGTTGCAACATCATCAGATAATTTTTTGGCGGATGTTTTTAATACGTTATTCACTGTGCTATAAACTTTTTTCAACAAGTGTGCTTCATATAAACATTTGGATAGACGTGGCGGACCGAGCATCTCGAATGCTACACTGTTGGTGCCGTGCTGTTTTTCCAATTGTTTCATTTTCTCCAGTGCACCTTGGAACATAAATCCAGCCCGGTAGGTTGGAGCGAGGGTTGCATTATCCAGCGCGTTGATGATGTCGTGGCCAGTATTTCCGCCGCGGAGTTCATACAGGACCGAGTCGGCAATTTCTTCAGGAGTGACAAATTCCATTTGACCCGGTGTAGCGATTGCTTCGAATTCTCCTCGCGAGAAGATGCCGTTTTCGCCGGTATCGATAAAGACAGACTTTAATCGTTGTCCAGTTGCTTTCGCTGTACCTTCCATTTTCAGCGTAAATTTTCCTTTCAATTCCACTCCTTGATTCGGTGCACACTCATACAGGTCGATCGGTTTGCCCCGTTTGGCGATCTCGCCGTAGGCGATCTTCTTCCATGCGATGGCGCCGGTCGGTTTAATCTCTTTGGTAATAGGAGCATCCGGTGTGCGTCCCATCAAGAACAGCAGCATGGTGTGTGCGCCGGCGACAACAGACTTAGACAAAAGGACGCGGGAAGGTTTTTCTTCACTGTGCGTATACGGAATGTTGAGTCCCATCCCGCCGGTACCACTTGTTCCGATTTTTATGTATATGCCGGTCTTGGCGATATTCATTGAACGGTAAAAGATCTGAACATGACGGATTAACTGCGGTGTGTATTGTGTTGCCAGAAGCCGTTCGACGTTTTCCCGGAGATCGGCGCCGTCTCCTTTTAACGAGAGCATCACATTTCTGGAGCTTTGAAAAATATCCTGATAAGCGATTGCCGTTGCGGAGTTAATACAGTCGATGACAATATCCGGTTTGTACTTGTTAACCAACTGGAACAATGCTGATCGCTCCAACACTTCGGTGGTTAATTCTTCAATGACGTCGTCCAGGAACTTTGTCCGTTTTGGTGCATCATTAAGGATTTCCTCGCGGTTGAGGTCTTTAAACTCATTTCGAACAAAAATGTTTCCCCACCAGGGAACGAAAAAATTCTTCCCGGCTTTGGGATATTCTTTTCGCATGGTTTCGCATGCATCTTTCGCTTCGGATTCTTTTAATGAGGTGAGAATAATTCGTTTCGGCTTTTCTTCCATTAATTTGCGGCAGATGGCGGAGCCGACAAGCCCCCAGCCGCCCAGAACGAGAACGGATTTGTTGGTGATGACCATGGCAGGACTCTTTTTATGTGTGAAAAAGAAGAAGTATGAAAAAGTGGAAGATGTTTGCTTCCGATTTTTGTGTCGGAAAGATACATGGAAATAGGGGAAAGAAAAAGCGAATAGTTCATCAGTATCCTCATGCCGGGAAGTGAATTCGCAATATGGGGTTACTGTTTATAGAAAAAGTAAATGCATTCGCGATTGCGCGAATGCACCGACGGACAGCTGATTATTCAGGATATTTTTGACCACTTTGCCAAGAATATCGAGGTCAGCAACCGAGATGATGAGATGTTTTGGGCTGTAGGAATTTCGAATTCAGTTGTCGTTGTCGGATTAAAGAGATTTGGGAAATTCTGTAGCACCCCGTAATCTGGGTATGAACTGCACCGGTACTTTCTTTCAAGATTTATACACACCGGTTTTCCCGTTTGCGAATCGGTAAACAATATTCGACCGTGGACAGCGTGCTAAAGTACAACTATTCAATTGTGATTGCGATGAATCAGGAATCGGATTTGCAAACCAGCGAAGGGTAAGATCACGTTGGTAGTAATAAGGACGTATAGTGAATGCATCATCTAAATTCATAGCTATCCAAAATAAAACCCTTATTGGCAAAAATTTATCGAAACAAGTGGATTTATGGAAGATATGTTATGTTGAGAAAAGTAAGCCTTCTCCTACATTTCTTACAGTGTTGGATGAGATGTGGGAGGGAACGAAATTTAGGAGGATTGAGCGAGCTTTTTTTCTCCCTACCAAGGGGGGAGATACAGAGGGGGGTCATGAAATCATGACGGGACGTTTGATGGCGCGATGAGCGCCATCAATGGGCATAAGCGAACGGGATTCATCGCATGCGATACATTTCGCACAGAGTTCTTTTGTTTCTTTTCTTGTGCCGCCTTGACATGTCAATTCGTAAACGGCATTCCTTTGGAACTCCGTCAAGAAAAGAAGAGAGTATGTGTTTCCTAATTTCCGGTAATTATTTTGGACAAGTATGATTTAAAATAAATTACTGCCATGTTCAATAAATGGAAAATTAGGGACTCTTAAACAGTATTTCATGGAAAGGATCATTTGTCTGTTGTTTCATTTTGATTATGTAAATATATTGGAGAAAAAGGACGTATTGTAATGACAAAAACCCTTATCCCACTATTTCTTATAATTGTTTTCATCTCCGGCTGTCAGGACGATGGCACAGTAAACGATCCTGTGAATATGGTGGGAATCGTCGATAAAGTGTACGGAGTTGGCTTTTCTGGTTCTGCTGCTGTAGGTTGGGAGTTCACATCTCCATCCATTGACAGGTTTGGAGTGTACCGCCATTTATCTGCAATATTCTCTGTTACAAGTGCGACGCGAATTGGGACAGTGCTGATTTCTTCTAAACCCGGGATAGTGGATACTGGTTTGGTGAATGGAACAATGTACTATTATACCGTTGTTCCGGAACAACAACAAAAAGACGGATCGTTTGTTATAGGCCTCGGAACCAAGATGATTGCACTGACGCCGAACAACAACGCTGCAGTTCCAACCGAACAAATTGTATACTCGCAACATATTCAATCTATTTTTTCCACCAATTGTGCAGTCCATGGCTGCCATGCTGATCCGGATCACGCAAAATTTCAATCGTTGTCACATGGCGGTTCAACACTGAACCTCACGTCATGGACCGCTGTGATGACAGGTACGGATGAAATTGCGCAAATCATTCCGTTGCGTGCATCGAAAAGTCATATTATTCAACATCTGAATACTGATACGCTCATCGCCCCTGTCGCAGGCCCTTCTATGCCTCCCGGCTTTTCATTCCCCAAAGAACTGCGAGACCTATTAATTCGATGGATCGAAAATGGTGCTAAATTTGATGATGGTTCGATGGCATATTCTGCTATGCCGGCCCGAGGGTGGGCGTATGTGACGAACCAAGGAGAAGACCTGACCGCAGTAATCGATCTGGACCAGAATAAACTGGCACGATATGTCACGACGGGTGTAACAAATCCATTGGCTACGTCGCCGCATGGTCCACATAATGTTGTTGTGGATAGGCAGAACCAATTCTATTATGTCAATCTTATTGTTGGCAGCAAACTGTTAAAATTCAGAGTTACCGATAACATGAAGGTGGGCGAACTCACGGCAGGATTAAGCTCACCGGCACAAGTTGCATTGACGAAGAATGGAGACACAGCGTATGTTTCGAATTTTGAAAATGCAAAGAAGAATATTACGATCGTGAACACAATGTCAATGACGAAGCTTGCTGATGTCGGTAGTCCGGCGATGCTGAAACCTCATGGTGTTACATTGACGCCGAATTTTCGATATGTAATTGTTGCAAATTCTCTTTCGGACAATGTAACGGTGATTCAAACATCTGATAACACGATAGTCAAGACAATACCAATGTCTGGCAATGTTCCCGCGCTTCCAATCAACTACGCGTATCAATATGAGCCGTACCAATCCGTTGTTACGCCGGATAATAAGTTTGTATATGTTACATGCCGAAAATCGGGTGAAGTTCGTGTAATCGATTTAGAGCAGATGAACGTTGTTGATTCCATTAAAGTTGAAAAATTTCCGCTCATTCCGGCGATATCACCTGCCGGCGATTTTGTATTCGTTGCCAATAGAAATTCATATTCTGTTTCTATCATCAATACGACGACTCGAATGGTAGAGCATACGATCCCCAATGTTGGTGTGGAACCTCACGGTATTGCGGTGTCGAAGGATGCAAAGTACCTTTATGTTTCTTGCGAAAACCTTGGCGAGAGTGTACCACCGCATCATGCAACCGTGGGAGGGATGAAACCGTCGTTTTTGAAAGTGATAGACATCGCCACCAGAAAAGTTATTGCATCGTTGGAACTAGGAAACTTTGGATCCGGATTGGCTGTCACGAACTGAGCTGTGGTAGGCTTGTTTATAGTTTCACTACTCCGATCAGGAACAGGCGAGACTGGAGACAACATCAAAACTTCATCCCTGCAGAAAAATGAAAATAAATTTCCTTCGCTTTTCCTGCCCGATACTCCCCTTCACCGTGTGTGAACATAATATCGATTGGTCCTAGAATGGAGGTAAACATCACGCCGAGTCCGAAACCGAATTTCGGTTTTAACAGTGACGGCCGGACCGGATTGAAGATGTCCGGATCGATAAATGAATTAACGACCACTTTTAGAAAAATATCCCGCTTATGTTGATAGCGGTATTCACCCCGGCCGACCAGAAATTTTGTCCCGAAGATTCCCTGATATTCAGCCCCCGCAAAATCGTGCGGTCCTCCGAAGACAAATTGTTTATACAGCGGAATGTTGTCGTATGTCCTTAAAAACATGCTGCGGATAAGAAATGTATGCAGCGGTATCGGAGTAAAATAATATTTCCCATCGACCATGAATTGTGTGTAATTAAAATCGGAGCCAAGCACTGTACTGCTGTATTCCAGCCGTGAAAGAACGGCGATACCGCTTTTCGGTAGAAGAATATCATCGATATAATCGAGATTGATATTCAACAATCCATACCGAAGATGGTGATTGAGTTTTGGGCCTCCGGTTATCGTTAACGGCAGCACATTTGTCGCTTCATCGTCCAACTCCAGTTCAACGGACCACGATTTTTGCACCTTAAAACCGACACCGACACCGAATGTTACCGCCCTGTCTTTATAGGAGAGAGTAAATGCCGGTTGTGAAAATTTCAACGGAAGATCTTTATACCGTGCGGTGATGAACGGATAAATCGGCTGATCGAGTGAGCGGGAGGGATACGATAGCTTTGACCAGATTCGAAACAATCCCGCAAATTCCATTTCTGATTCGAACCGAGCGCCGGAAATAAGCGTATTGGTGGATCGGACACCGACGAGCGCAACAAGCTGATAAAAATCGTCATACCGTAAGCCAATGTTCAGTTCGCGAAATGATTTTTCTTTCATGGTAATGACGATATCTGCTTCACCATTGTCCAATTGCCGCACGTCATAGGTGATCGTTTCAAAATACCCGAGTGCATAGAGATCGTTGATTTGTCGTTCAATGATTTCCCGTGAGCACGCCGATCCGACGGAAATACCGAGCAGTGAATAGATGAACGGAAATTCAAGCTTATCATTTCCTTCAATCCGGATTCCATGCACGATGAATGCCTCCGGATGCTGATGGCGCAGCAGGGGAGTCTGCGTTGAAGAATCGGTTGTCGGAGAGGACGATGTGATTCTTTTTTTCAGTTCAGTCAGTTTTCCCAGTTGTGTAAGTGCGGCAAGGTACCCTCGTTCGGTGATCTGCTGGATTGTTTCTTTGTTGAAGTCCATCACTCCGAATCCGGCAAGTTGAGGTTCAATGTAAATGTCGGTCCGTTTGATGAACTCTGCAATTTTTTGGTAGCGGGGAATTGACGCTACGCGGTCCAGTACTTTAAAAAGTTCTTTTGCATCGTTTCGTGAAAATTTATATCCTGAAACATCCACGCCGATAATAATCTCGGCTCCCATTGCTTTGAGAACATCGACGGGATAATTATTTAAAAGGCCGCCGTCCGTTAAAAGGGAGTCGCCGTATTCAACCGGAGTGAATGCGGAGGGAATCGCCATGGTTGCACGCATTGCACGTGCAAGCGGACCACGGTTAATCACAACTTCCTGTCCGGTGATCAGATCCACACCAACACAACGAAACGGAATCGGGAGCGAATCGAAATCTATTACATCGGAATAATTGTAGGTGAGTTTGTTAAACAGCAGGGAAATTTTCTGTCCTGCGATTGCACCTGTGGGGGGAGTCGGCGTAAATCCCTTCAGTGGCAGCCGAACATGGTACCGTCCGGTATATTTTTTCTCTGCATAGGGAAGAATATCTCTTTTTGGGGTATCGTTGAAGAGTTCCGTCCAATCAATTTCTTCGATCACCGATTGCATGCTGTCGCTGCGGTAACCGATAGAATATAATCCGCTTAACAATCCCCCAAAGCTTGTCCCTGCAATATAGTCGACAGGAATACCCAGCGAGTCGATCACGCGAAGTGCGCCGATATGTGCAAATCCCAGAGCACCGCCCCCAGAGAGCACAATACCGATCTTCGGTCGGCGAACCATATTGCTATCTGCAGCAAGGAGCGCGATGGAACACAGGAGCACGAAAGAAATTACTGCGCGAATGTAGTGGAGAGATTGTTGCATGACAATGCCGGTGGCATAACCGATAGTACTTCGTACAACAGAAGTTATGAGGTAGTGAAATGGCTATGTGTGAAATAATGTGAATGAATAATACAAATGTATGAAGAATTCGTATCAAATATTCATCTCTTGGCGAAAACTTCCAATCCGGAAAAAGCGAAAGGCGCCTTTTCAGACGCCTTTCGTGTGCTATTGGAAGATTGTTTCGTTTATAGTGTTGTAAAGAACGATACTGCAGATACTGATATCGCACCGGTTGTATTGTTAGTTGCCGTTACTCTCCAATAATGCAATGTCGTTCCAGCCAAAGCATTGGGGACAGTAAAATTGGTGGCTAAAATATCTTTTTGGATCACGACAGTATTTGAGAATGCAAGGTCAGTGGCAACTTCAACAGTATACGAAGTGGCTCCAGCAGTACCAGTCCAAGTCAATTGCGGTGTCGTTGATTGACCTACCGAACCGCTGGCCGGAGAAGTTAACACAGGAACTCCGATGGTGGAGAACGTGTTTGCCGATGAAAAATTTCCCTGACCTGCGCTATTGATTGCAGCAATACGCCAGAAGTATTGAGTATTATTGGTAAGACTGGTGAATGAAGCATTATTCACTGCAATGTCCGTTGTATCTTTAACAATGCCGAAGAAGTTGATACTGTTTGAAATTTGCAAACGATAGGATGTTGCTCCATTGGTCGGTTTCCACGACAACGATGTCGGTTTTGTGGATACACCTACCTGATTGTTGATCGGCAGTGTTAATACTGGGGAAGGAGGAATCGTTGTAAAAGAATTGCTTGTAGTATTCATACCGTTACCCGCCAAGTCGGACACGGACGCAGCGACCGTCAGCGTATATCCAGTCGGCAGTGAAGACGGCACCGAAGTAACATACAACTGTACTACGTAGGCATTATTTTCAAAGCCGATATAATCTGCCTGTACCATTATTAATGATACCGTATCGGTATTGGTGAAGATGTAGTTTGTCAACAGCTCTGCCGTGCTGATGGTCAACGGTTCGCTGAATTTCAAAGTAAACAGATGATTCCCAGCACTGGTCGTTACGACTGAAACCGAATTCAAAACAGGTTTCACTGCATCTGTGATGGTAATGATATTGCTCACGGGACCTTCAACAAGATCTTTGCTGACACCTTTCACATAATACCGAACGCTTATTGCTCTTAACGGATTGTTTGCATTTTGCAGATTGACCAACGAACCAGTATTTGTTGTTGTTTGTTGACCGACAATATTTTGCTGTATCAATTCAAAATGACCCTCATTCGTGCTCCGGTACAAATTGTAACTCCGGGCGGAGGCGTCGTAATTCCATTGCAAACTTACCTGACCACCTGTGAAATTCAATTGATCGAATTTATTCGGAACAACTTTTCTGACCAATACAGGTATGGCCGGTACTGCCGAACCACCGAACGTGGAAAATGTTAGCGTTTCGAAATCGCCGATAATTGCTTTCGCCGCAAATGCCTTTCCTGCCCTGTCGGTCATGTTCGCAAGAGCAGCAGAGATATTGATGGAATATTTTGCCGATCCGACGACTTCGGTAGGAGTAATCGTCAAAGATGTATACGTTGAATCCCAGTCAAGTGAGGCGATGGCATTACCGGACGCTTTTTTAAATCCAACAAAATTAAAATTAATATCGTCAATAATTGTTCCAAGTCCGGCCGGAATTTTAGTGTTTGTATATGCTGTCTGTTTGATCGGTTCGCTGAATTTATAAACAATTGTCAATCCGGCAGGTGAAACATCGGCAAGATTCTCCGGAGTAATCTTCGTTACGTACGGTAAGACATTGTCTGCACTGGAAATTACAATTCGCTCAATGTTTACTTGTGATCGTAAATCGATAGAGTTTTTGTTGATCGGTAATGAAAAGGAACCCGGTAATTGGCCTTCCAATGTCCCGTCGAACGATCGGGCAGAAATGTTGATGGTCGTTCCCCCTTCAACTTTAACAAACGTATATTTCCCCATCGAATCGGTTGTCGTTGTTTGCAGGACATCGGAATTTCCAAATTCCTCCAGGTATACCGTGGCGTTGGCAACAGGAGCATTACTATCGTCGACAATCATTCCTTTTATAGTGGTATTCATCTTCCCAATGTCAAACCGAATATTTGCTTCCAATCCCTCTGCCGGGACCTTGTTTTTTGATGTGTCGTTTTTTGCAAGATCAATAAATGTAACAGTCAGTGTATTGTTGACATTGTATTCCCGATACTTCGGCAACGAATCCGGTATCGTCTTGTTTACGTTAACCAGTGAAACGGTTAATTGATAAGTTCCAGTATTAGTCTTTGTGGTTGCATCATAATTACACGGAACATTTGCGAACGAAAAGCTTCCCGAAACATCAGTGGTTGCGGTAACGATATTTCCATCGTAACCCACTGAAACAACAGCGCCGCCAACCGGATTTTCTGTATGTCTGTCGATAATTTTACCGCTGATTGTTCCAACTGGTTTTATAGAATGTTGCAGAATGTACGTCGTGTTAGAAGAGACAGTGTTATTATCGTCATCTTTCAAATTTTCACAACCAACATACACTAGTGAACTAATCACCATGATAAGTAGAGCTCGACGAATTAGCATAGTACCTCCTGAGGATAGTGTGAGAATGGATCAAGTATTGGAATATGGATGAAGTTATTAACGCCCACAACAATTATTTGTCTACTCGGCGCCAAAACGAAATTACTATTTGGTATTAATTTTTCAAAGAATTGATTCTGTGATTACTGTACCTACGATCATTGCGCCGAGGGTAAGTTTTCAATCCTTACTGAAGCAAATCCGTTTCAAAACGGATATTTGAAACTTTAGGAAAATTTTGCTCTACTATTTAATGATTTTTGTTTGAAGAAGCTATCCCGTATATACGTTATTTTTATTCCAAAATCCTTAAAATTGAGGCATTTTCAACAATAAAAGAAGATTGAAAATGAAAAATGGGGCATTCTATTGTCCACCAAATTGTCTTAAAAGCAGGAGGATATTGTGCAACTTATTGTGAGAGTAATAATTACCTTAAGTAGATCGAATAATATCTTGAAGGAAATTTGAAGCTATCCACATTGACTTGGTGCATGAATAAGTTATCCTTTGTTTCGGAGAAGTAATCATGGTAAAGTGTTTGTCGGTTTTTAATATCACCGCACGTATTTTTTGAAAATCTGGAGAATTATCACCGTGATGTTGTGTGCAGTCTATTGCTTGGAGTAAATATCCGAATTGATTTTGTCTTGTGGCTATTCTGGTGTTATTTCAATCGATAACGCGTTGTTTTTCAACGATAATTAGAGTAAGTTTATTCAAACAAATCAATTTTGCCATACAATTTAACAGGAATCATGGAACAAGCTGAAAAACTTAACAGGCCGGTAGTACAACAATTAGATGAAATTTTAGGAACACCGTTTAAGGTTCTCGACGACGGATTTGTTCGCGTGGTAGATTACATGGGAAGTGATGAATCGATTGTGCAGGCAGCACGAGTGTCGTATGGTAAAGGAACAAAAAAAGTAAGCGAAGACCGCGGGTTGATCCGGTATCTGCTTCGCCACCAGCACACCACGCCATTCGAAATGTGCGAGATTAAATTACATGTACGCGTGCCAATGGATTGTTGGAGACAGTGGATTCGTCATCGTACTGCCAATGTGAACGAATATTCTACCAGATATTCGCTTGCTATCGATGCTTCACAGCGCGCAGGCGAAGACCATTGGAGAATGCAATCGAAGGATAACAAACAGGGAAGTGAAGGGTTTTTCGACCTTGCGGCAGGGAAAAAATTCTCCGATCAGGAAATACAGCTGCAGAATTTAGCGCGGTCGGTCTATGAAGAACGGGTGAATGCCGGCATGGCTCGTGAACAGGCACGAAAGGATTTACCGCTCTCTACGTACACTGAAGCATATTGGAAAGTGGATCTCCATAATCTGATACATTTTCTCTGGCTGCGAATGGATTCTCATGCACAATATGAAATCCGTGCGTATGCGAACGTCATTGGGAATGAGATCGTACAGCGCTGGGTGCCGACAGCCTGGGAAGCATTTCAGGATTATAAAGTGAAAGCAGCTTCATTGTCGAATATTGAGATTGAGATCATCCGTTCGTTGAACACTCATGGCGCAGAAGCGGCAAAAGAAACTGCTCGCCGGTTTGGTTTGCTTCCTCCGGATGGTCAGGAATTAAAGAGTAATCGTGAACGGAACGATATTGAAGAAAAATTCTCTTCGCTTGGGATTTCAATACCATGGAAATAAAATGAAAATGTTCCATCAAACATATCAGGCGATACGCGCTCCGGAATTATACGGAGATCAGTGGTTCAATTCCGCTCCATTGTCGATCCGTGCGGCTGAAGGACAGAATATTCTTCTCTTCTTTTGGAATTACACCTCCCCGGCTTCCTTGCACATGTTAACAACCATTAAAGAATGGTTTGTGGATTATACTGACCTCGGACTTATTTGCATCGGCGTACATACACCTGAATTTCCTTTCGCTAAACAACAGCGAAAAGTGGAGGAGATCCTCCGAAAACATAACATCCAATTTCCGATTGTCGCCGATAATGAACGATTGATAGCGGAAGCATACCGCATCACAGAATTTCCTGCAGTTGTGTTGATTGGGGGAAATGGAAATATCTACGATGTTGTGACACACATGTTTTCCATATCCCGGCTGGAACGTTCTATTCAATATCTGCTTCGACAATCGGGATTCTTCGGTGAACTACCGATGCTCCGATCCATTGAAGCTGAACAGTCGGTACTGCGCCATGCATCCGAACTGACAACCGGATATATGCACGGGTCACTAGGGAATTCGGAAGGATACAGCCCGGAACTTCCCGCGGAATACCGGGATCCTCGTATTTACATCGAAGGTAAGTTTTATGCTCACGGTATCTGGCGTGCGGAACGCAATGCATTCCATTATGCCGGCGAACCGAACGAAGGCTATCTGATTTGTTACAGCGATGGTGAAAATATCGATGCGCTCATCGGATCGGAACAGAGAACAGTTGTTGGCATTCACGTTGACGATGCATCGATGCTGCTGGAACAGATGAACGCGGATGTTACTCGGGATGCAAAAGGAAACACGAGTATTCTAGTTGGCGAACCGCAAATTCTTTCGATCTTTCGCGGTGTACAGCAGGAACAACATGCCGTAAAATTTATTCCGTTGCAGCCCGGGATCACATTCTATAAATTTTCATTCTATAAAGAACACCTCTCTTCGGACGAATCACAACTGATCCGGAATAACTGACCCCTAATGAAAACCCGCGTTACTGAATTATTCTCAATTAATGTTCCGATCATCCAGGCTGGAATGGTTTGGGTCTCCGGCTGGAAACTGGCTTCCGCAGTCTCCAATGTTGGAGCGCTCGGCATGATCGGCGCAGGATCGATGAAGCCGGAATTGTTGCGCGAACATCTTCAAAAAACATTTTCGGCCACAAAACTGCCGTTCGGTGTGAATGTGCCGTTATTGCGTGGCGATATCGATGATCTGATTGCCGTCATTCTTCAAGAACACGTGGAGATTGTTTTTACATCTGCCGGGCATCCGGGTCGCCATATAGAAAAATTTAAAAGGGCTGGTTGTAAAGTAGTACATGTTGTCGCAAATGTGAAGCAGGCGCTGAAAGCGGAAGAAACGGGATGTGATGCAATCGTCGCAGAGGGATTTGAAGCAGGTGGCCACAATGGTATAGATGAGATCACGACCTTGGCACTTATTCCTCAAGTGGTTGATGCGGTGAAAATTCCGGTGATTGCTGCCGGTGGGATTGCGGACGGACGTGGAATGTTGGCGGCGTTTGCACTCGGTGCAGAAGCGGTGCAGGTGGGGACAAGATTCGCTGCCACCGTTGAATCTTCCGCGCATGATGTTTACAAACAAAAAATTGTCGAAGCAGACGATGGTGATACCGTTCTTACGTATCACCATATTCTTCCGGTACGCGCAGTACGAAATCCGTTTATGGAACAAGTGCAGAAAGAAGAGACGCAGAAAGGTATGACTCGCGAACGGATGATGGAACTGCATGCAAAAGGGCGAGAACGAAAAGGGATTTTTGAAGGGAACTGGGAGGAGGGGGAAATGGAAATGGGACAAAGTTCCGGATTGGTGCATGACATCATTTCCGCTGCTGAAGTAGTGAAACGCATGATGAATGAATTTGAATCCACAAAAGCAAAAATTTTTGACCACACAAAATAGATTGTCATTCTGAACTGAGTCGCGATGTCACCCAGCACGGTTTGCCCGCCGTTTTTGTGGCGGGAGTCGATGGGAATCGGGACGCAGTGAAGAATCTGGAACGACTCATCAGATTCTCCGTTTCGCTCAGAATAACAGACCATTATGTGGAAGCCATCTTAAAAAATAAAATCTACCGTCATTTCGAATGGGCACTGTATTTTTTACTGTACGGCAATGTGAGAAATCTGATCGTGGAGACAGATTTCTTATCACCGGAAACTGAAAGAACATACGGCGGGATTCGAAATGACACGGTTTGATATTTTTGAGTCCTCTTCTATTTAAACTGTGCCAGAATATATATCTCAACACTACCTCTGCTGGACCGATAACGACTTCGATCTCATCAAGGTAGGCCCGGGACCAACCGGTTCGCATACGATCGGACCGATGAAAGCCACCTACGATTTTCCTCAACGCATCCGTCTGTTACCTGAATCAATTCTTTCTTCGGCAAGCACTATCGAAGTAATTCGATACGGATCCTTAATCGCGACCAGCAAAGGATATTGAACAGGCCGCTCCATTGCCGCATGGTTACTCGGCAAACTTCTCAAAGGATGTGCGCCGGTCTGGTTCTCGTGATTAATCCATTCGGGATCGTCACATCATATTTCTATCGGATTACATGAGGCTTCATTCTCTCCTGAACGCGTGCAATTCGAACGCGGAAGATTTTCTTTCCATCATCTCAACACGCTTCAGCTGCGGTTCATTCATCGCAAAGGAGAAACAGCCGATGAGATTACTGCTCACAAGCCAAAGTATCCATTTGCCTCAATGAGCGAATTGAAATAGCATCCAATCGAAAAAAATATTTTACTGCCTGAATTGATCGACCGCAACGAAGAATCGTTGTCGAGAATGGATCGTGAGCAGTTCTATCAAAAGATCGATGTGATCCTGAATTTTATTCTCGAAACTATCAAACGAGGATTGGCAGCAGATGGTGAATTACCAGGAACGATCAAATTGAACCGCGAAGCTTCGTGATTCTATAAGAAGGCACAGGAGATCTGGCGAACGCAGGATTCAATCCTGATCTTTTTGAATGCGCATTGTGAAGTTGCATCCGAAGAGATTGTTTCGGGTAATACCGTGGTCACCGTTCCCACAAGCAGAGCGTACGGTGTTATTCGAGGATTGACCTTTTTGGTGAAAACGCATTATCATTCTGATCAACAAAAGATCCATGATGGAATGCTCGTTGCCGCTGTGATCGGTTTTTTAGTGAAGCACAACGCCAGTTTTTTGGTACCGAAATAGGAAGCATGGGTGAGATTGCACCGCCAGCGCAACGGCGTCCTCTATGCTTTTGTA
>Ga0172379_10005560_pt1 | contig 17550 bp, 16 predicted proteins | sample GrowelOW334metaG_FD_119756 | JGI IMG/M metagenome (GOLD analysis project Ga0172379, IMG submission 119756) | Groundwater microbial communities from an aquifer near a municipal landfill in Southern Ontario, Canada - Groundwater well OW334 metaG | ecosystem: Environmental > Aquatic > Deep... | reverse complement strand
TCATATTTTATGGATTTATTAATAATTAGTAATCTGTTAATCAACAAACCTTTAATGGGGTTGTTATGGTAAATTATAGCATTCTTCTCCGTTAACCCTGGCAATCAGGGGGTGTGGATAACAACCATGCACATGTCATTTATTGGGCTCCGGCGATGTTATATATAGGTACAAGCACGGATGCCAGAAGGACCGCCACGCCGCCTCCAAGAAGCACTATCATGGCCGGCTCAATGAGAGAAACTATAGAATCTATGGCCGTAGTAACTTCACGCGAGTAGAAGTGGGCTAAAGTCTTGAGAATACTGCCGACTTCTCCGGTTTCCTCACCGACTTTGGTCATCTGGACCAGAATGCCCGGCATCTCATGGGGATTGTTGGACATGGACTCGGAAAGGGTCTTGCCTCCCTTCACCGCCTCGGCCGCATCCTTCAAGATTTGCTCGTAGATCTTGTTATCTATGATATTTCCCGTCAATTCCAGAGCACGCACTATCGGAATGCCGGAAGAAAGCATCGTATTCATATTATCAGCGAAACGAGACAGATACAGCTTGCGGAACAAGGTGCTCACATACGGTATATACAGCTTGAAATGATCGTAGGCTAGTCTTCCTGCCGGCGTGCGGATATAGCGGATCAGGAAAAACGCGGCTACTATGAATATAGCTAGAATGATGAAGCCGTAGCTGACCAGGAAATTGCTGACACCCAAGATGACCGTCGTATATACCGGCAAAGCGGCACCAGAATCGGTAAGAATGCCGCTGATCTTCGGGATTACCATAGTGAACATGAGGATCATGACCGTAAAGAACGTTACCACCACGAACGCCGGATAAATGAGAGCTCCGCGAACCTTCGAGGTCAATTCATATGTGCGGTCAAGATAATCGGCAAGGTACGAGAAGGTCTCATTGAGCTTCCCTGATTCCTCCCCTGCTTTCACCATATTCACATAAAATTCGCTGAAAACCTTGGGATGCTTGGCCAAAGCTCCGGAGATGGAACTGCCGCTCTGCAAATCATCCGCTATAGTCGTGAGCTTGGCGCCGAGCACATGGTTCTCCGTCTCACCGCCCAACAGGCGGAAGATGCGCAGAGCCGAGACTTGAGCTTCGAATAGAGTGGATAGCTGTCTCGACAATATGACGATATCTTTTCCGGAGATGCGGTCGAGAAAAGTGATATTGCGGGCGAATAAGGAGCCTTGATCGTCAGCGCTCTTTATGCCGGCCAGGACCAGGCCTCGCCTCTGGAGCGACGAAATGGCTACGTCCACATTGATAGCGTCTATGGAGCCTGCCTTCTTGGCTCCGGTATCGTCTATCGCTTCGTAGTTGAATAACATGGCTATATTATATATTAAACGGACTTACAAAGAAATCGTCAGATCATCCTTTCGAGCGTCTTTGGATTGAAAGAATTAAGATATGCACTTTCCACCGATATTTCGCCGGCACGGACCAGCTCCGCTAACGACCTGTTCATATCTATCATGCCTTCTTGCGAACTGGTCTCGATGACGGTATTCAATTCATGGCTGCGCCGCTCGCGGATGAGGTTAGCGACGGCATTGTTGTTTATGAGAAGCTCGTATGCCGGAATGAGGCCTCCGGAGATGCGCGGGATGAGACGCTGGGAAAATACCCCTGTGAGCGATCCGGCCAACTGGATGCGGATCTGATCCTGCTGATTGGGCGGAAAAGAGTCTATGATGCGGTCTATGGTCTGGGAAGCGTTATTCGTATGCAGCGTAGAGAAGATGAGGTGCCCCGTTTCGGCCGCGGTTACGGCCGTAGCGATAGTGGTCGTCTCACGCATTTCGCCGACCATACAGACGTCTATGTCTTCGCGGAACATGGCCGTCAAAGCTTCGCCGAAGCTGGGCGTATCTATGCGCACTTCGCGCTGGTCTATGATGGAATTCTTGGAATCGAACAGATATTCGATCGGGTCTTCGATGGTCATGATATGCTCGGTCCTGGTCTGGTTGATCATCTCGATCAGGGTGGCCAAAGTAGTGGTCTTGCCCTGCCCGATAGGTCCCACCACTAGGAAGAAGCCCTGGTTCTTGCGCGTGAAAGTCTCTAGGATAGGAGGCAGGTTGAGCTCGGTCAGAGTGCGGATGACCTTGGGTATGAGACGCAGAGCCACCGAATTGACGCCCTGACGGAAATAGACATTGCCGCGGAAGCGCGCGTTGGTCAGGCTATATGAAAAATCCACGTTCTTATCGCTTTCCAGTCTTTGTTTATTCACCGGAGTCAAGAAGACATCTATAAAACCGTCCATGTCTCTTTTGGTTATGACCGGCTTCTTTATGAGAGGTATCAGATTTCCGGAAGAACGGATGAAAGGCGTCCTTCCCACCGACAGGTGCAGGTCCGATGCGCCTTCCTTGATGATCAAGTTGACTATCTCTTCGATCTCTTTTTTGTAATCCATTTGATTAGGGTTTAGTCCCTTTACTTTTTGATAATCTTCTCGATCTCCGTAAGAACTTCCGAGGGGATCGTCGTAGCTTTCACGATATATCCATCTACATTCAGCTTCTTCGCGCGGGATATGTCGTCCGAAGCGCCCTGGTTGGTGAGCATGATGACCGATGCCTTCGGTGCGAGCTTTTCCTTGCGGATATTCGCCACCATATCCAAGCCGTCCATCCCAGGCATGACGATATCCACGAGGATGATATCCGGCATGTACCCATCCCGCAGAACCTTCATCCCTGCTTCGGTAGAATCCGTCGTTTTGACCTCGTAGCCGGCCTTCGTGAATTTCAAGGCATACATGTCCAAAAGAAATGTATCGTCGTCTATCAACATTATCTTTTTCTGTCCGCCCGCAGGCGGATTGATCTGGTCTGCCATGGCTTTATTATAGCATTTATATTATATGTTTATAATTTATTGACTTCTTCGAAAGGTATCATCTTCTCGAAAGCCTTAACGATGGCGCTTTCGCGGATAGAGAGCATGCCCTTGGCGCGGGCGATCTTCAGGATCTCGCTTTCCACAGGATTGGTCAGGATGGCTTTCTCGATGTCCTTGTCCATCATGAACATCTCGAAGACCGCCATGCGCCCGCGAGTGCCTTTCGGGCAGTCGGATGTCGGCTTGATCTTGTAGACGGTATCGGAAAAAGGTATCTCTTTCTTGAATTCGGCCGGCAGATCCAGGAAATTATGGTCTATAATCGCCTTAATACTGCCCTCCACCGGTATCGGCTCCCCCCCTCCCGGACAGAGCATGCCGACCAGACGCTGGGCTACCGCCAGGATCAGCGTAGGCGCGATGAGATACGGGTCAACGCCCATATCTATGAGGCGCGGAATGACGCCGGCGGCATTGTTCGTATGCAGAGTGGAGAATACCAGGTGGCCGGTCAGGGCGGCTTGCACGGCCAATTGGGCGGTCTCTTTGTCTCGAATCTCACCGACCATGATGATATCCGGGTCTTGGCGGAGCGTAGTGCGCAATCCGGAGCTAAAATCGTAGCCAATCTCCGGCCGCACCTGCGATTGGCTGACGCCTTCAATCTGGTATTCCACAGGGTCTTCCAAGGACAGAACGTTATAGCTTTCCCTGTCCACTTCATTAAGCAAAGAATAAAGGGTCGTAGATTTACCGGAACCGGTAGGACCGGTAACGAGGATCATCCCATAAGGAGCATTGATGGCCTTCTTCAGCATCTCCATGTTGCGGCCGGAAACGCCGAGGTCCTTCAGGGTGCGCACGCCTTTAGCCTGGTCCAAGATACGCATCTCGACTTTCTCACCGTAATATGACGGAAAAGTGGAAACACGGAAATCTATGCGGCGGCCGTCTATGCGCGCCGAGAAGCGCCCGTCTTGCGGCTTTCTTTTTTCATCCAAACGCATGTTGGCGAGAACTTTTATGCGTGAAACGACCGCTGAATGCACCTGCGCCGGCAGGACCAAGCTGGTATTCAAAATGCCGTCCACGCGGAAACGCACGCGTATCTTGTCCCTCATATGCTCTATGTGCACGTCGGAAGCCTCGCCTTCCACTGCGTAGCGCACGATAGTCGCTACGATCTTCACGACAGGCGCGTCTTCTACGATGATAGCTTCCTCATTCGGCTCCTGCCTGCTCTCCTGCTTCTTATCGCTCTTCTTTTTCGCGCTCTCGGAAGTGTCTACTTCCAGCTCCGTCTCCAATTCGGACAAAGCCTTGGTCACTTCGCCGGTAAGACCCTTGTACATATCTATGACTTTGCCGAAATCATCCTGGCTGATCAAGAATATCGTATAAGGGATATTCTTCTTGGCCGCCAGAAAATTGAGAGCGTCGCGCGCTTCCATATTATCCGGATCTACGACACCGACTTCGAGCGTGCCATCAACGAGCCCTATGGGCACGAAGCGGTAGTGCAGGGCAGATTCTTCCGGTATGTACGCCAGAACATCGAAAGGTATGTTGGCGCCTTCCAAAGAACGCACCGGAATGTCCAGGAATTCCCCTCTGGCGACGATGATGTCCTCCGGCTTGACCCCGCTCGCCAGGAGCGCATCGTCCACCGGCACTCCGGCTGTGACCTGTTTCCTGACTTCACTGACGCTTGATTTTTCGATCAGATTCTTTTGTAGGAGGATATCTATGACTGACATGGTTTTATATGCTTATTCATCGCCCATTTCAAGAAATATGGCGTCAAGAGAGGTCCTTATAATAGGCCGGCTAGCGTCCCGCCGCAGAGCTTCCCGATGCGGCCGGCATGCCAGGTATAGGAGCGAACGGATTCACACGTCCGACAGGAAGAGGGCTGATCTCTACAGTATAATCCTTGAGGGTCATATACGTCGGCTGGGTGAATAGCGCCGCATCTATCTTGAGAGAGCTGATCTGATTCAAAAGGCTCAAGATACGAGCGCCGACCGCCTGGTCCGAGACATTCGTCTCGGTCAAAGTCGTAGAGGAAGAATCGCCCTTGCCGCTCTGATAGAAATAAAAGATGACGGCCAAAAGAACCAGAAGGCCGATAAAGATATACGTATAGGTTTTTTTTGTTGGTTTATGATTGTTCATGGGGATATCATTGGCTACGCAACCAATAAGTCTTGATCTCGACGTTCCAGTCATAGACGCCGTTATCATTGACCGTCGCCGAAAGATGCGTTACGTCCATGATGCGGAGATTGGCCTCGAGATCCTGCAGGAAGCTGATGAACTGCTGGTACGGCGCGCTCACACTGAAGCTGACGATGACCGTATCCAAAGTCGAGACAGGTATGACGGATCCGGCTGCGGTAGGATCGGCCGCACCGCCTCCGCTGGCAGGTTCCGCTGTGGCGGCCGGAGCTGCTTTGTTCTCGACCGGCTTCGATGCCGTGGCTTTGATGCCTTTCAGATTGAACCCGTGCTGCAGAGCGAGATTATTCATGTCTATGATCAGGCGGATATTGTCCACGGTCTTCGGTATCATCTTCTCAAGGCGGACGCGGTCTTCCTGCGTGAGGTTGTTATAATCCTGAAGGACCTGGTCGCGGACCTTGATGAGCTGCTTCGCACTTTCTATAGCGGCCTGATATTTCGCGTTCACAGCCTGGATATCATTGGTGCTGGCAAGTATGCCCGACGTTACGGTAAAGTAAATGCCGATGGAGAGGACTATCATGATTGTGGCTGTGATGTTGCGATTCATAGTGATTGGAATGTTTATTGGGCCGTTGACGTCGCCTCGGTCGTATCAGCTCCGGTAACCAGCTGGGTGTAAGACAGGCTCGCCGGGTCTATAGTGGCGGAGAATCCGAACGAGACCGATCCGTTGGCATCGAGAACGGGATCAGAGATCATCGGATTCTTGATGATCTTCTGCAAGCCGTATTGCGCAAGCTGTCCCAGGACGTCTGATTGGAATGCCACCGCCGAAAGATCCTTGCCGTAGCCGTGCATGCTCAGGCTCGCTCCGTTCTTCTGGGCCGTAGGGCCGGCAACTTCCAGGCTGGTGAAGCGTATGTCAGAAACCGTCATGCGCTGTACGATCTCGAATATCTGCGACATGGCTATATGCTTGGTGAGCAGCTGCCTGGCGGTATCTATCTGAACATTCACCTGTTTCAGCTGTTCCACCAGATCAAGATTGAATTGTTTCTCGCGCTCTGCCAGCTGAGTCTTGTACGATGCCTGTTGAGACAATAGATATTGTTTCCAGAAATACGCCCCGCCGACGCCTATCAGAGAGGCAATGAACACCAGCACCGCTATGGCCATGAATATGCTCGTAACATGCCGTGCCGGTCTTTGCGACACGACCCCGCTTCCAGGAGCGAATGACTGCTTCTTCGGAATAAATGAGGTTTGGAATTTTGGATCCATATGTTCCCTGCAATTATAGCAGAAATCGAACAGTCAAGGGTGTGTATAAGTTTAGACGCGCCCGCTCATGGATTATTCCAGCTCCGATAGCCTACGCAAAGCCGCTCCTATGGCAACGGCGAATTCTGGGCCGGCATGGGAAAACTCTTCCGCTAGGACGGCCGGGGTCTCGAGCCTGCCGAAAGGATCGGCGTATACCACATCTGTCTGGAAACTGATCCTGGCCAGGTCAGTGAAGCCTTTCAATAGTACGCCGCCGCCCGTCAGAATAATCTTGCTCACATTCTTCGATGATTTCTTCTGGTACGCCAAAAGAGTGGAGTTGGCTTCATAGAATATATAGTCGAGATTGACGGTTATGATCTCCGTCAGTTCCTTGTATTCCGTGCCGCCCTTCAGGCCGTAAGTCCGCTTCATGCTTTCTGCTTCCGCCACGGAAACAGACAGGGCCTTGGACAAGGCCAGAGTTATATCCTGACTGCCTTTGTTTATTATATGGGAAGCGCGAAGCATTCCCCTTTCGACGATATAGAGCTTGGTGGACCTGGCGCCCATGTCTATGATCATGGAAGTGGCCACTCCCTGATCCACCACGGCTCTGATAGAGCTGAATATCTCAACCTCATAAAAGCTCGGCGCAAGCCCGCTCGCGAGCATGATGCTTTGATATTCATTGATGAAGTCATTGTGTATGGCGACGACGAGAACCTCATGGCCCTGCTGTTCCGTTTTCGCCGCCTCGTCCTGCGCGGCATATGCTTCCTCGTGCGGGATGATCGAATAATCCAAGAGCACTTCATTCAAGGGTACGGGAATGTATTTGCGCGCTTCGATGGCGACGACATCGCCGACCTGTTTTTCGGGCATCGGCGGGATATTTATGAATGTGATGAGGCTGGCCGAAAGCGGCAGAGCGGCCCCGCAGGAAGTCGTCGTGGTCTTAGACTCGCGAAGGATATCCTTGATGGCTTCGGTGGTTTTTTCCGCCGGCAAAGCTACGGCGCGCCCGATTTCCAATCCGCCATAAGGGCCGAGAGCCAGTTCTCCGTATGTCTGCAAGACTGCTTTGCCGCGTTTTTTCTTGATCTGCACCACCTTAACCGCCGACGAGCCTACGTCTATCCCGAGCACGCTGGTTTCTTTGGTGAAAAAAGAAGATAAAAATGACATGGTCATATTATAACAGAGTTTATGGTTTAGGGGTCAAGAAAATTACGATTGGCGATCCTCTAAAATCTATAGCCTCTATCTTCCTAGCCTCCAACCTTGTATTCTTATGCCATGTTTTTATTAAAATCCATCTACGATACGATGCTGGAAGCATTATTCCCCGTATCCGCGGAAGAACGGGAGGTTTTGGCTATGGATCCGGAACAGTCATTCGATCTGCTCCCGCGTGCGCAAGCCTCGCCTATCCCTGAAGCTTGCGGGATATTCTCCTACAAGGATGAGCGGACGCGCAAGCTGATCTGGAGCATAAAATACAAGAGATCAAAGGCTGGATCGGCCATCGCCGGACGCGCGCTCTATCGCCTCGTCTCGACTTATTCCAAAGCCGCGTCGCCCGTGGTGATAGCGCCTATGCCTATAACGCCGCGGCGGCAGCGCGAGCGCGGCTTCAATCAATGCGAGCTGATAGCGGATGAGATTGGACGGCTGGATACGGATCGCCGTCTCACGATCGCCAAAGATATCCTGTATCGCAAGCTCCATAAATCCCGCCAGACGATGAAAGGCCGCGAGGAGCGTCTGAAAAACGCCAAAGATATCTTCTTCGCCGATAATGCAGCCATTGAAAAGCTCGGCATAGACAAATCACAGGATTATCTGATCATCGTCATAGACGATGTGATCACTACCGGCTCGACGATGCTGGATGCGGTCCATACTTTAAGAAAAGCGGGGCTGGAAAAGACTTTCGGATTATCGGTTGCTCATTGAATTCAGGATGTCGAGGCGTGAGAGCCGGCCGGCTCAATCAGCCTAACCGATCAAGATCTTCACAAACCGGCGCTTCCCTATCTTCAAAATCATAGTCTCTGTCGGAATGAAATTCGGGTCAGTGATCTTCTCGTCATCCTCTCTGCGCACCGCGCCGCCGTCTATCAGCCTGCGCCACTCCGCTTTTGATGGAACCACTCCGGCTTTGATAAAGGTTTCGGCCAAAGAATCCCCGCTGGCCATCCTTGCTTCCTGGATATCTTCTGGAACGCCGCCTTTGGCAAAAGTCTTCTCGAAGGCTTCTTCGGCGGATTTCGCTGCGTCTTGCCCTTTCAGGCGCTTCACGATATCAAAAGCGACGCGGGCCTTGGCATCGCGCGGGCCTTCGGCCATGATGGCATCCTTTTCGGAAAGCGGTATCCTCGTGCAATTGATGAATAGAGGTTCGATCATCGGATCAGGCAGAGCCATGATAGCGCCGAACAGATCGTTCGCCGGCGTTCCCAGGAATACGCCTGTGCCGTTGGATTTCGACATCAGCTCGCCGGTCTTAGGATTGGCCAAGAGATTCAGAGCGATCACGAATTTGTCTTTGTCCTTCAGGCGCTTCATGAGGGTGCGTCCGGCCAGAGCATTGAAGATCTGATCCGTGCCGCAAAGCTCCGCATCCACATCCATAGCTACGCTGTCATAGCCCTGCATCAGCGGGTACATGAATTCATGGACATATATGGGGATATTCTCCTTCATGCGCTTCTCGAACATGTCGCGCTCCAGCATCTGTTGGACAGTGAAGTTGGAAGCCAGATCCACGACGTCGGTGAACGAAAGCTTGGACAGCCATTCGGAATTGTACATGACTTTCGCCGGATTCTCCTTGTCTTTGAAATCCAAAAGCGGACTGACCTGATCCATCCAGCCGGCGACGTTTTTCTTGACCTCATCAGGAGTCAGCTTCCTCCTTGCAGCCGCCTTGTCGGAGGGATCGCCTATCTGCGCAGTGAAATCGCCGAACAGGATGATAGCTTCATGGCCGAGGGCGCGCAATTCTTCCAGGAACATTATGTTCTTGGCATGGCCGAGATGTATAGAAACAGCTGTCGGATCAAGGCCGATATAGACGCGGATGCGGTCGCCGGACATGAGCTTCTTCATCAGCCCTTCCTTGGACGGAAAAGCTTCCGCTAAGGTGCCACGGGCGAACATCTCTTCTATACGGGACTTGTCGGTTATGATCTTCATAGTATCCTTATGCGCCTAGAATTTATTTGACCTTCATCCCGCCTTTCTTCATCTCTTCCTGGAGAGCATTCTTCATCTTGGCGAGCTCTTCATTGTGGCCTTGCAATCTTCGCTTGATGTCCATGATCTCCATGTCCTTTTTCCTTGAATCGCCGTCATCCTTGCCGATCTTGGTCTTGGCTTGAGAGATCTCTGTCTTTAATCTCAATATCTCGGTCTCATCCGCTTTGATCTTTTCTTCAAGCGCGCGCTTCTCATCTGATAGCGCCTTTAATGCCCCACTCTCTTGATTTAGCGATGTGGTCTCTTTTTGGATCTCATTCTTGAGCTGACCGAAAGCTTTCTCTATCTCTCCATTCGTATTGTTCATGATGTTTTAATTAGCACCGGTTGGCGCGGCCGGAGTGCCGGATGAAGCATTCTTGGTAAGGGTATGCCACTTGCCCACTACGAAAAAGAGATAGACCAATTCCAATATTCCCAAAGTATTCACTACCAGCAAGACGATGAACCACCACTTCTCGTCGCGCTTCGCGGCATTCCAAAGGGCGTAACCTTTGAGAACTATTATTATGAGCATGAATAGCAAAGCTATTATCCCGAAGCCGGCGACCGCGAAGGGCGCGAAACCGAACGAACTCCCATTCCATGAATTCATCATGATAGTGATTGGATTAGATGATAATAAGGATAGTTTAGCATACCATATTAAAGAGATAAGCCGAAATGGTTTGAGATTCCTTGCTTTGCTCAAAAAGCTTACTAAATTTTCCGCTATAATCCGCTACAATTCGCCATATCCTTAATAGGTGGTAATAGTTTTTGAATAGCTCCTTTTTCGCGTAAATCTTCATCGGACGGAAACCACCAACAGTGAGTGCAATTATCGTGTCTACTTTATGGGGTACGGATCATTTGCGGTGGCGATGTCCCGAAGTTTGAACCGAAAAAGTGGCTCAAATTCAAGGATATTGATAAAAGTATACAGGAATTACGAGTTATGTTCAAAGTTCACCCGGAATGGTTTGAGGTGCTTAAGCCGAAATCAGATAAGGGTAAAAATGCAGTGGACTATACAGTTGAATAATCGTTTCAGTCAGGAAATATCTTCCCATTCTCCTGCAACATTTTTTCGTCGATTCATAACCTCTGGCGGGAAGCGTGTCCATTTGCCCCTCTCCCCGCTAACAAGCCGTTTTATTACCACCTGGTCTGATTCACCTGGTTTTGTGGGTTGTCGTGCTCCTTCTGTTTTTGCTTTCTGTTCCAGTTCCCGAATGTTGTCATAAAACTCCTTGCCTATCGGGCTGTTGGGTTTCAGCTCGGGATTACTCCTCTCTCTCCATTTTTGGGACATGTACTTATCCCAAAGGCGCGTAACTAAATATGCCGTATCGTGAGGAGGTGAATGTGCGAAAACATATACACCTCTCACTTTGGTTTCCGGTGGCAGTAAATCGTAGTGGGCATCCAACTTTTTTAGGTCCTCTTTTAGCTCCTCTCCTGAAATAAAAGTCTGGTCGGGATTCAAAAAGAGAGGGGCTAATAATTTATGCAGCTTGTCATTCGAGACAAAGATTTTACAGAAAGGAAGGTAGTACAAATAGGCGATATCGATTTTATGGCTTGGTCGACCCCGACCGATAAGGTCAGTGCCAATCCCGAACATGAAAACCAAATCAATACATAACACATGAGAAAAGTAAGGCGCGAACTGCCTTATAGGCAACTGCCCCTCACTTTTCCATCGAGCCACGATTTCTTCTTGGAATCTCGGAGTAACTCCAATGGAAGCCAACCCCGTTTTTAGAATCGACTCTTGGGCGGGATTATCAATAAACTTATCAGCCATCGCCTTCACTTCTTCCAGAGTCTTCGGTTTAGGATGACCCGCAAACGCTTTCTGGTAGTAAGAGTATATTTCTTGCAAATCTACGTTACTCAATCCGTCGCGCCATTGCTTTGCGTAGGAGCGTTCCAACTCCAAAAATTTGTGCTCTTGCCACCTCTTCATAGCTTGTTCTTCTCTCGATTCTTCGAAATAAGCGCCCGTTCGTCCACCTAACTCAACATATTTGCCACCACCGATGACTGGTCTACCATCCATCTCTATTTTCTCTGCCCCAGCCAGTTCTCCTTCGAGTAAGGTTCTATGATGTACGTTTGCTTTTGCGTGTAGGTCAGGTGTGCGATATGCAAGACTCCCCACAATATCTTCGGGTGTGCGACCAAATCTCGTATTCTTTTGCAGGTCAGCAAGAGTCTCGACAAAAAAGAGAGGTGTGATATTGGCGAGAAAAAACTGGTCAAGCCAAACTGCCTCATCAGGATTTAGACTTTCAAGAAAAGATTTATCGAATATAAGTGATGGCCCCATAGTTGGTGTGGATAACTAACTTTGATTTTCTATTTTCTTTCTATTATACTTTAAGTACCAAAACCAAGTCAACACCATGCTCACAAAACGTCAAAAAGAAGTCCTCGACTTCGTAAAAAAATCCTCTGATAAAAAAGGCTACGCCCCCTCTCTAGAGGAAATCCAGAAACATTTTAAGCTTGCCTCTGTTTCTACGGCTCATTTTCATATATCCAAGCTCCGAGCCGGCGGTTATTTAGATAAATCAGAAAATAGAGCACGCTCTATACGTGTTTCCTCTGACGAGCCATTAGTACGTATTCCCCTTCTGGGTACTATTGCTGCAGGCGAACCAATTGAAGCAATCCAGGAAAAGGAAACGGTAGCTGTACCGAAGTCAAAGATACCTAGGAGTGGCGACGTTTATGCTCTTCGTGTTTATGGTGAAAGTATGACCGATGAAAATATTAACGACGGAGATATAGTGTTGGTTAAGAGTCAGTCAGTTGCACAAAATGGTCAAAAAATTGTCGCATTGATTGACCAAGAATCTGTCACACTTAAAAAATTCTTTAAAGAGAAGGGTGCGATACGTCTACAGCCTGCAAACCAAACAATGCTGCCTCTTTTTATAGAACCTGAACGTTTAACTATCCAAGGTGTGGTTATAGATATAATTAAATCCAATGAGAAATATTCCGAGAGGGAGAGAGCGGAAAATATTCTTCATACGATTCCTCATGAACGTCGTCCCAAAGGAGGAGTTGAGTTGATTTATCGAGGAAAAACAAAAGAAGAGGAAGTTTTTGAAATCAACGCAGCTCAACTTAGGCTTACTAAGAAATATGGGTCGAAGTCTGTAAATAAATTAATTGCGGGCGACAATCTCAGCGTTCTTAAGAATTTGTATGAAAACAAAAACATAAAAGGCCATGTCGAATTAATTTATATTGATCCACCCTTTGGTACAGGTCAAGATTTTATTGGCTATCATGAAGAAAACTTTTACAGTGACAAACTGACAAATACAGAATTTCTTGAGTTTTTAAGGAAGAGACTAATTTTTCTTAGAGAGTTACTTTCTGAAACAGGCAGTATATATCTTCATATTGACCAGAAAATTGGACACTATGTAAAAATATTAATGGATGAAATATTTGGAGAGGAAAATTTTAGAAATGATATTACAAGAATAAAATGTAATCCAAAAAACTTTGACAGGAAAGCTTTCGGTAATATAAAAGACGTTATTTATTTTTATTCCAAATCAAAATCAAACGGGCATGACTCCATGTCTTGGGCAGATTATCGCGTAGCTTTGACTGAAGAGGAAATTGAGAGGCAATTCCCCAAATTAGATAAATTAGGCCGTAGATATGCCACCACACCTCTTCACGCTAAAGGAGAAACGCTAAATGGTCCCACGGGTAAGGAGTGGAAAGGAATGTTACCACCCAAAGGAAGACACTGGAGATATAACCCTGAAGAATTGACACGACTAGATAAAGAAGGATTAATTGAGTGGTCTAGTTCTGGAAATCCTCGAAAAAAAATCTATGCGGACGAAAACCGAGGCAAGAAACTCCAAGATGTGTGGGACTTTAAAGATCCTGGTTTCGAGAGCTCTCTTTATCCAACCCAGAAGAATCGGGACTTGTTGAAACAAATTATCCAGAGTTCGACAAAACAAGGTGATTTAGTATTAGATTGTTTTGCAGGTTCTGGAACCACCTTACTGGCTGCTCAAGAATTAAAAAGGAATTGGATAGGAATAGATCTCAATAAAAATGCTATCGACCTTATAGAAAAAGAGGGTGTTAAATCAAAAGCGTCTTTTGAGGTCTACTCTGCTAGTTAAGACTTTTTAATATACTCAGGAAGGAGGAGGGCACTAAAAATATCAAGGTTGTTCGTTACAATCTTATTATGAAGACCCCCAGTTCGTTCTACCCAAATATAGCCATCCAGGACGGCTATTCTTTTTACATTAGGTCTTAACTTCCCTTTAATAAAGTTTGACGCATCATCAAACCCCCGATCTTGTTCACCTCCAGGAGTAGTAAGGAATTTAGCTTCACCAATAATATGACTTTCCCTTTTCTTTAAAACGAAGTCGATACCTTTAGATAATTTACAACCCAACTTCTCTCGAGCGTAATGTGCAAGCTGTGCATCTCCACCCGCAAGAATTGCTATACCGCGAGCGAGCGCAAACTCTTCTGGAGCAAGTACGGGATATCCTAATTGCGGCAACCATTTTTTAAATGAGTGTCCTAGTTGACGGTTTGTTTCTTTAGGTCGAGTTGCTTCCTTGAGAAGTGTTTCTATACCAAGCGCGTAAAGTCTTTCAGCTATCCTTTTTATAGTTATCGGATTTTGGTCAATGGCAGCAGGGTTGAGTCTTAGAAACCCGACATAGGAATCTTTAACAGGAAAAACCTCGTTTTGAATTAATAGATGAACCAACTCTTTACTTTTTTTATTATGAAAAGCTTCTCGTATTTTATTTTCAACTTCCTCAGTCAGGGGTCTTTGGGGATTAATATTCATTACATAAATAGCACCCAGGGCATCTAAATAACCTGGTTCACGTGCTAGCTCTATGCTCTTTTTAGTCCATGTATTCATAATCGGTTCAAAGTTGCCAATTTGGCGGAGACGGTGGGATTCGAACCCACGAGGGGGTTTCCCCCCCCTAACACCTTAGCACGGTGCCGCTTTCGACCACTCAGCCACGTCTCCGTTGATGAGCCTGGCCTGCAACCATGTGAAGCAAGCAAAGGCGGTCTTCAACCTGCCCATTCTTGCATATAAAATCATTTTTACAAAATCGTCGACAGAGCTTGCGATGCTGCGATGGATAAGGCGAGGGGTGAGGAAGCACCAAAATATGGGACCGCATCGTAGTCAGATTACATTAATAATATAAGCCTAAATACATGCAGCAAAGGACAATCTTGGACTTATACATTCACGGTCGCTGGAGCCCATGGCTACCACAATCATGCCAATCCGAGCGCCACAGGGACGGTAACCGTGCAGTAGTCTACTCGTGCGGAAGCTTCTGGCAATTCTTTTCCCAGTGCTTATAATTAAGCCATGCCCATTTCCTTAGATTCCTCGATCAGCGAGCATTTCCGCATCACGCCAGTACAGAAATCAGCTTTGAAGCATCTCGGCATCGAGAGCATCGAGGATCTTCTCCATCATTTTCCTGTGCGCTACGGCGATACTGCAGAGGCCAAGAACATCGATTCCCTGCAAGCCGGCGATACCGCCGCTATCTTCGGCAAGATCACAGGCCTCAAGACCGGCAAAGGCTGGAAATCCAAAGTAGCCATGGCTGACGGCTATGTCGAAGACGAGACTGGCCGCATCCATTGCATCTGGTTCAATCAGCCGTATGTCGCCAAAATGTTCTCCGACGGCATGCTCGTCAGGATCGAAGGCAAGATCTCCGAGAGAAGAGGTAAGCAGGAATTATACTTTTCTAATCCCAAGATAGAGACTGTGGGCGTTTTGCCCATAGGCGTCGGCGATTCCCTATTCGGCGATGGCAATGAGGCCCATACGCTATATCCCGTATATCCGGAATCTCGCGGCATCTCTTCCAGCTGGATATATCACGCTCTCCAGAAGATATTCAAGAGCGGTATGCTGGAAAGCCTGGAGGATCCCCTTCCCGAGGATATCTTGAAGAAATATCATCTGCCGGGAATGAAGACCGCGCTCATTTGGATCCATACGCCTCTGAATCGCGACCATGCCTTGTCGGCGCGCAAGCGTTTCTCGTTCGAGGAGGTCTTCGTCATTCAGCTCGGCAAGAAAAGAGCCAGAAAAGAATATGAGGCCCATCCGTCATTTCTGATAGAAACCGACAAGAAAAATGTCCAGGAATTCATCCGGCGCTTCCCGTTCAAATCTACAGATGCGCAAAATAGAGCCGTTGAGAGCATCCTTGCCGACATGAAGCGAGAATGCGCCATGTCCCGCCTCCTCGAGGGCGACGTCGGCTCCGGCAAGACCGCCGTGGCGGCGGCCAGCGCCTACGCCGTCATCGCCTCGAAACTGCAGACCGCCTATATGTGCCCCACCGAGATATTGGCGACACAGCACTTTGAATCTTTCATACAATATTTCTCCTACATGCCCATACAGATCGGCCTCATCACCGGTTCCGGCTGCCGGAAGTTCCCCTCAAAGGTAAATCCGAAAGGCTGGACCGACATTTCGCGCGCGCAATTATTGAAATGGGTGGCTGGCGGCGAGATTGCCGTGCTCATCGGCACGCACGCGCTCATCCAGAAGTCCGTCGGATTCAAGGACCTGGCCTACGTCATCATAGACGAACAGCATAGATTCGGCACCGCACAAAGAGCGAAACTGGTGAAAAAGAACCAGATGAAGATGCCGGGGGAAGCTGATGCGGCCCCTCTCTTGCCGGCGCCGCATCTGTTATCAATGACCGCCACACCGATCCCTCGCACGCTGGCCCTCACCATGTACGGCGACCTCGATCTGACGCTCCTTGACGAATCTCCCGCTGGCAGAAAGCCTGTCATCACTGAATTGGTCCTGCCCGGCAAGCGGGAGGAAGTATATGAGAAGATCCGCCAGGAATTGCGAGCCGGCCGGCAAATGTATGTGATCTGTTCCCGCATCAATGACCCCGACCCGGATAAGGAGGCGGCTGTCATCGCCAAATCCGTCAAAGAGGAAGCCAAGCGCCTGAAACAGCATATCTTCCCGGAATATGAGATCGGCATCCTTCACAGCAAGATGAAGCCTGGCGAGAAAGAATCGGCCATGAACGCATTCAAATCGAAGAAGACGCATATCCTATGCGCCACATCCGTAGTCGAAGTCGGAGTCAATGTGCCCAATGCCACCGTCATCATCATCGAAGGCGCAGAAAGATTCGGCCTGGCCCAGCTCCATCAGCTCCGCGGGCGCGTCATCAGGAGCGCCGACCAGGCTTATTGCTACGCCTTCACGGAGACTTCATCAGCCAAATCCATAGAGCGCCTCAAAGCCCTGCAGACAGCCAAGAACGGCTTCGAGCTTGCGGAGCTCGACCTCGCCCAGCGCGGAGCCGGACGTTTGTCAGGCGCCCAGCAGTGGGGCGTTTCCGATATCGCCATGGAAGCCTTACAGAACCTGAAGATGGTGGAAGCGGCCAGGATGGAAGCTGCGAGGCTTATCGAAGCGGATATCATGCTCAAAGGATATCCGGCGCTGAAAAAACGCGTAGATATGCACGCTGAAGAGGCGCACTTCGAATAGTGGCGCATCCGGAGATTTAGTTGTAGAATCCATAAAACAGTTCTCTAGCTTATAAATTAAAAATTAAAGCTATGACTATACTCTGGGTTTTGATCATCTTGGCGATCGGCTATATCGCTGGCTTCGTTACAGCCGCTAGGCTGTTCGAGTGCTGAAATATCGGTCCGCCCTCTAGGATTCGAACCTAGGACCCTCGAGGATATATTACATATGGATTATTCATTCGCACCTTGTGCAAATGTCCGTCCGCCCTCTAGGATTCGAACCTAGGACCCTCGAGGTATAAGCTCGATGCTCTAACCAGCTGAGCTAAGGGCGGACGCACATTTTCACAGGTGCTCACTCCAATCTATAAGCTCATGCTCTAACCAGCTGAGCTAAGGGCGG
>Ga0172379_10005559_pt1 | contig 17553 bp, 6 predicted proteins | sample GrowelOW334metaG_FD_119756 | JGI IMG/M metagenome (GOLD analysis project Ga0172379, IMG submission 119756) | Groundwater microbial communities from an aquifer near a municipal landfill in Southern Ontario, Canada - Groundwater well OW334 metaG | ecosystem: Environmental > Aquatic > Deep... | reverse complement strand
TTTCTTGGGATTGTACAAAAATTCTTCAAAAGTACTAAAATTAGAACCTGGCCAAGAATATGATGCATTATTTGAAATAACTGCTCCTAAAGATTATGAAGAACTAGGGTTCTTTGCACTAGTTGGAAAAGATAATATCACAAAAACAGAACTTGACAAACTATATATTAAAGAAGTAATTGCTCCGGCAAAGAAAACAATAGTAACTGGTTCCACATATACAAAACCAAAAGGATATGCTACTGATGAAAAATATTTAAACCTTGAAGAAAGCAAATGGGCACAAGTAAACTGGGAACAAGGCTCATACGTACCCGGAAAGATAATTACTGGGGTAAAAATAAAAATTAAATCAACCGCACAAGCAGAAGAAAGACTAGATATTGGATACAGAGTATGGGGAGTACTCAACGGGGCATATGAGAGAGATTTATTTGATAACGAAATTGGAACTGCTCAAAACTCAAACGCAAAACAAGAACTATATGCTTCGCTAAAATGGGCTTATGTGTCAGTAGGAACAGAAACACTATGTGAAAGTCCGACAGTAGAAAAATCATTTTGCATTACAGCAACATACACTGATCCAGACAACTTTACAAAGAGCTTTGCAGATTCATTTGACGCAAAAAACAATTCTAATTATTCTTTATCAATAAAAGTAATGAATAACTCATTAATTGGATTTGATAGAGCAAAGACAATGCTTGAGAACAGTGAAGAAAACTTATTCCTTGGGGCATACTCTTTACTAACCCCAAAATATACTCCGTTAACAGGAGCAATAAATGCTTACAAAACTGATTGGATTGATACGCCCGGATTTGTAAAAAACTCTTCAATTGATTTTGTTTCACTAAATGTTACACCACAAAAAACAGGGACAGGAACACTAAACCTAAGGATTAGAGAAGACAACGCTCTAGTATTTGAAAAATTATTTACAATTAATGTAAGTTCTGATAAGAAAATGAATGTAAAGTTTATGAAAGGAACAGAGTTCTCTGATACAATGCCAACAATAATTTCAGGTAAAAAAGATAATTTGACAATAAAAGTAACAAATGAGGTAAGCTTACTTGAAATTGAAGGAGCTACAGCAAAAATATATGACCGATTCGGGACAATAATATCGCAAAAAATGACAAATAAACTAGGGCTTGCTACACTTGATATTCCGGCTTCATTCCCTGGAGAAAAATTAAAACTACAAATAGAATCACCAGAATACGAAACACTAATAAAAGAATTTAATATTGCAAACGATGTAATTAATGTTGACCCAACATCACTAACATTCACAGTTAACCCGCAAAGCAAAAAAGAAGACAAAAAAACTGTTAGAATTACTAATAATACTGGACTTGATTTAGTAATTAAAGATATACAATTAACTGGAAAACTAAAAGGATTACTTGATGAAGCCCAAATAAAATCTTGGTTCGCAGGGTTTGTTGGAACAAAAATAGCTTCACAAGATTATGAAGAAATAGTTTTCAAAGTAGTTTCATCCACAATAGTTCCTACTGCTGATGACCTTGATGCAACTTTTGAAATAACAGTTGGAGCAGAAGGAAAAGAATGGGTAAAAGAAATTAATACAAAAATAAGAGTGGGCTTAGGAAAAGACGTTGATAATCCATCTTGCCTTGAAATTACACAAAACTCTTGGGACGCTGTTTCAAGAGGAAACCAAATAGAAACAAGCTTTAGTATAAAGAACAATTGTATAGTTGATGGAAAACCAGTTTCACTAAAGAACTTAGCTGCAACAATAAGCACAAACGGAACAATAAGTGGAACATTTAATGCACAATCAAAAACAGTACAAGTAGAACTAGGAACAGCATATGCAAGAGTATTCTCAACAATATTAAATGCAGGAGAAAAAATTCCTGTGACAATCAAATTCTCTCCAGCAGCAGGATCAAGCGGAGTAACAACAGGGAGTATAATATTTGAGGCAAGCAATCCAACGGATTCAAAGAGCCAAAAATTAACTGCAGAAATGAAATACAATATTGTTTATGAAAATATTCAAGATTGTGTAGTAATTGGATCAGATTTAGTAACAATACAATCACCTGGAAGCGGCACATTCTCAATTAACAACGCATGCAAATTCAAAGCGGATTTCCAACTTGACTCAGGAGATTTACAAGGAGCGCTAAATGCAAAAACTTTTACACTAAATGCTGGGGAAAGTAAAGACCTGACAGTAACAACATCCGAAGGTCAAATCCCTGGAGCATACAACATACTAGTAAGCTCAAGAGAAGCAGGAACATCACTAGAATTAATTGGAAATGTAAAAGTAATAATAGAAGACCCAAGCAGTTGCTTCTCACTAACAAGATACGAATACGATGTATTTGATTCACCCTTCAACGAATTCGATGGAACAGATAGAGGATACTTAAAGAATGGTTGCTCAGAAAAAACAACATCCGCAAAAGTAAAAGGGATAATACCATATGATAATTCAAAACTATTAAAGTCCGCACTAATAGGAGGAGTAATTGGTGGAATAACTGGATATTATAAGAATAAAGATAAAATTGGGGGAAATAGTCCTAATGGAACAGTGGCTGGAAATCAAGCTAAAGGAGAATTAGGTCGCGGAAATGCAAAAGCTGCTGGCGAAACAACACTTGCTAATCCTGCACCGAAAGCTGCACAAGACAAAGTTAATAGCGCGGCTGCAGATTTAACAAAAGCTGAAGGTAAAAGTATTCCGGCAAATGATTACCCTACAAGAAAAGGAAATTTAGACGCTGAGCTAGGTAAAGCTAAAGATTTGCAAAAAGCTACAAATGAACAATTTGATTATTACACTAAAGCAAATGCGCCCCCTGCATTTAGAGGACCACAAGTAGCACAAGGACAAGCTACTCTTAAAGCAGAAAATGCAAAAGCATCACTAGAAGTACAAAAAGTTGCATGCATGCAAAAAGCAAACGAAATTTTTAACTCAAATATGAAAAAATGCGAAAGTCAAACAAAGCCAGAAGACAAAACTGCTTGCGGTCAACAAGCAACAGAAATACGAAACGGAATGGATCAAGCATGCATACAAGCAGCACAAAAAAATCAAAAAACTATTGATGCAGAAGTTGCAAAGTTAGAACCAAAAACTAAAGATGTTACAAAAGCAATGGTTGACTCAGCTAACACTAATGGTAAGAATAATACAATTCAATTTAATGATCTTATAACTAAAGCAAATGCCGGAGAAATTAGTGCGGATGATATTCGAAACCAAGCGAATGGTTCGGTTTTGGGAGAAAATGCTCAAGTACTTAATGATGGTTATGACGGAAGTATTGGTGGGTTCAATGACCAATTAAAAGATTCAATGAAACAAGTTAATGATGCAAAAATACTAAAAGTACAAACCCAACCAGGTTGGTTTAAGAACTTTTTAATTGGAACTAAAAATGTAATAATGTGGCCAATTAACCAAATTACTAGATTATTCAAAGGAACTAAAGACTATGGTTTAGAAACACAACTCAACTTTACTGGGACAAGCGATGTTGATACTAGTGTTGAAGAAGCAACACCAAAATATGGATTAACTGGTGAAGAGCTTGGAAAATTGTGTTTAGAATCCACTGTAAAAGTAAATCCTGCTACTGATTCAGGCAAAGTTTATGAGGGAAAATATACTAAAGAACTTTACATAATTGTAGAAGAAGTTGACAAATCTTTTAGTGTTTATGATTTAGACAATAATCCAATATATTATGATTTAACAAGTGTGGTTGACGCTGAAGAAAAGATTGATCAATATGATTTAATTTTGGCGAAGGATATGGGGGATATCGAGTTTAAGACGGCAAGGGGAAATAGTTACTTAATTCAAAAAGATGCAGAAACTTATTCAGTTGTTAATGAAGCAGGAAAAATAGTTCAAAGTAATTTTACTTCGGCTGCTGCTGCTAAAGAATTTGCTGCGGATTATGACTCTGACTTGATTTATGAAAATCCTGATACAAAAACAAATACAACACCCACTCCAGTAAGCCCAACAAGTGGAAATCTAGTTGATACTTACACTAGCGATAGAACAAATAATTATTATCCTATACTAAAAGGTGAGGATGGTAAATTTAGAGCTTATAATTCAACTGCTGATACTCCTGTTAGTAATCAAGCTTGGGATAGTATAGATGCAGCTAAGGCGGATGCTCAAGCATACGACCGCCAAGCATATGCTGCAAATAATTATGCTCCAAGTTATACTGGTGCAATTACAAAAAGCAATTATACAGTTGATTCTATAGCAAATGGGACTTATGTTATACTTGATGCTAAAGGAAATGATGTTGCAGGGGTTAGAGATCCTACTCAAGTCCAAGGGATTATTAATGAATATGAAGGCACTGTAGGAAGTTTAAATTTAATTATTGGCAAAGTTACTTCAATCGGTTCTGGGGCACAGAAAAAAACATTTATTGTTAGTGGTGTTGAGGAGCCAGCAGATGGTGGGGTTGTGATTGATTTAACTGATTCAAGTGGGGCAACATATCAAACAGTTGAATTACCAAAGAATACAAATCTAACTGATATTTCTCCTGAACAAATAAAACCAGTAAATCCATTTTCAGGTAATTTCATTCTAGCCGCAACAGGTACGGGGGCTAGTCAACTTAATGCTAATACTGGAATGCAATCAACTCAAGGGGCTGTAATGAATACATTAGTACAAGGTGGTTTAGGGCTAGGGGCTGGACTAATTAGTAATAGTTGGCAAGGCGGAGCCGCTATGGGTGCTGCTGCAACATTCTTGTGGCAGTGGATGCAAGCGCAAGATACTCCTGTAGAGTACTCTGATACTTTTGTTGTTCCAATGGTACAAATCTTGGACAAAGATGGAGTTCTTTTAGAGAGTCCTGAAGGAATTGTAATGACTGTTGGAGAAAAGACTTATGATTATGATAATTACTATGGTTCAAAGTCAACTGCAACTTCAACTGGCACAGCTAACACAACTGGTGGATACACTGGAAATATTTTGTATAATCCACAAGCACTAAGTGCAACAATGGGGTTATCAGAAGTAAGAGAACTTGAATTTGCTAATCCTGGAAAAGCAAAGAATCGATCACAATACGAACCATTCACTGCAATGCTTTCTGTAAAAGGAACTGAAAAAGTTTACGAAACAAATTATGATTATAAGTATGTTGAGAGTCAAGCAGGAAAAAGCAAGAAGAGTGGGGTTGGTAACTTCTTTAGCGGATTATTTGATCCTCCACAAAAAGGAGTTGGGGACATTGCGCAAATATCTGACTCAGATTTAGTTGTAAAAGAAGTAAGAGACTACCAGAAGAAATTCCATTTATTATTCGATTCATGGGAATATGTTGATTGCGGACCAAAAACATATCCTTGCCAAGTAAGAGAAATAAGTAATTGTGATATTGACGGAAAGAAAGGAGTAACTGGGGTAGAAGCAGTTCCTAAGATAAAGCTTGCTTGGAATTGGAGTGAAATAGGAATCCAAGAATGTGATTCAGAGAATAACTTAAATTATAATTACTGTGATTCAACACAATTCACAATCTCAACTCTAAAGAAAGTAATGGCTTTAGAAGAATTCTTCAAATCAAGTAGCTTAGTAAGTTGCCCTGCTGCAATTGATATTGCTGGAACAAAAACACAAAAGCTAAGCGAAAACGCACTTGATGTTGGAATAACTAGTGTACAAGTAAAACCAACAACTAGCGGAGCGCTAATTGAAACAACAGTTGAAACAAATAACAACATTAAAATGAGTGCTAAATTAACTTACAAAATCACAAAACAAGATGGAACTATAGTTAATGTTTGCCAACCAGAAACAAAAGAGTTCACTAGCTCAATAACTTACGCATGTAAAGTTGATAGTAATGCTAATGGAGTAGGGACTGGAACATTTAATGTTGATATTACAATGCAACCAACTCTTTGCCCAGGGTGCGAGAATAATTTGGGTGCAAATGACACAATACAAACTGCGCTAGTGCTTGGAAGCAAAGGTGCTGCTGCATGCAGAGAATATAAGACAAACAAAGATTACTTTGAAAAAGTTTTGAGTGCAAATAATTTGCTTACAACTGATGGTGGAAAGAAAGCAATTCAATACATTTCATTTAAAACAAATTTAATTAGAGATGCTTTTAGCAATGATTTCAAGAATGACTTTGATGCATTTGTAAGCCAAATTGCTGGGGCTCCACCTGAATACCAAACAAGTGGAATGAGAGATTTATTCTTAAGCGACAAATTCAAGGTTAACTGGCCAACTAAATACTCTGCTTGGGAACCTGGTAAATATGATGCAACAATAATAATTGAATTTAGTAATAACTCTTGGAATTGGGACAATAATAATATCAAGAGTATTACAATTGATCTTGCTCCACAAGGAGAACCAGATCCATACTATCCAATATACAATGTTGCGTTTGATGGAGTAGTTGGAATGAACTCTGAGAACGGAAGACAAGGATATGGTGCTGGATATATACAACAAACAGAAGACTTGTTTGTAATTGCTAATGATGGGCACTCAAATGTAATAGCTCAGCCTAATGCAAGCAGTAATGCAGTAACTAGTGTTAATGTTTCGGTTGTAAAAGGAACACAAGCGTTTACATTACTAAATAGCTCTCCAACAAGAGGAAATGTGCTAAGCATTAATAGAACCGGGGATGCAGTTGACTTTGTAATTACTCCAAGTGTAGCAGTACCATTAATACTAAATGTTACAAGAGGAACAAGTGTTGATGCTTATGCATTCTATCAAGCAGAAGTAAACGGACAACCACAAGAAACTGGAACATCATTTATTTCATGGACAGGAATAGGCCAAGGGTGCGTTGCATTTGATGGAACACCAATGACAGCATACTATAATACACCTGATTATAAGTCAAGTGGAGTAGTAACTGGGGCACAAGGTTATGGAACTGCTTGGATGATGGCAAGCGTATCAGGAACAGCTTCATTATACGGATCATTCTTTGCACCACAAGATACACTAACTGTGCTAAAGATGATGGCTGCAAAAGACAAAGCTGAGTTTGAGAGCACACACGGAAACGGAACAGTAATCCAAGTAAGTACAGCCGGAAAGAACATTAAGAACCTACAAGATGTACTTAACCTTGTAAAGGACGAACAAATTTGTGTAATTGGCGGAGATTATTACTGGAATAATAATGGATTAAGAAATGATTTGAAGAGTCAAATAGATGCAAAAGAAAGTACTTGCATTTCAAGCAGATAAAAATAAATCAAAAAACAAGTTCAACCCAATTTGTTGGACGTATTTTAGAATAAAAGTTGCTAATAATGTTTAAATATTCCAGAATCGTTTCTTATTAAAAGAAATAAACTGCTAGCAAGGGTTGTTACAAAATGGGGTTTGAAGGAATAAAAGATATTTACTATTCTGTTGAAGAAAAGTGGTATGGGGTACTTGATGCAATAGATGCACATCTGCCAATATACAAAATAATTGATCCAATTGACACAGTAATTCCGAGTTTTATTCTTTTTTTAGTAATAATTTTTCTTCTAATTGTATTCGGCTCATTTTTGATTTTAAGCGCAGGCCAAGAATACAACACTACTTTTACAATAAAAACAAGCGATAACAAACCAGTGTTTGATACACTAATAAAAGTGCAATTAATGCAAGATGGAAAATTAGTGGGTGAATTAAGTGGAAGAACTGATTCAGTTGGAGAAGTAAGTTTTGCAGGAATAAAACAAGGTACGGAACTTGCGTTTGATATTAATGTAAGCAAAGGGACTTACAAAGGAATTATTCCAGTAAATGATGTTGTTGAACAAACAATAAAACTCAAAGCACCTGCAGTAGTAATGCAAGCAGTAACAAAAAAAATATTTGTAAAAACAGCAAATGGATTAAATACAACAGACAATATTAATCTAACTTTTTCTTGCGAAAATTCTCCATTAGCACCAATTCCATCAAGCGCAATATTTAACGGAACTGATCCTGTTGAAATAGTAGAACCGGCAAATTGTAAACTCCAAGCAAGTATAGCAAATTCAAAATACAAACAAAAAACTTACTCAGTAAACTCAACAATGTATGATTTATTTTTAGAACCATTAGAACAAGCAGTTTCTTCAATAAAAGTAATGATACGATCAAACGGTTACCCTGTTAATGATACAAGTTTCAAAGTAAAATTAACTGGAAAAAACATTTACGAAAGCCAAACAAATAGTGCATCAGAAGTAAGCATCCAAGCTGCTGCCGGAGAATATTTACTGGCTGTATCTGATTCAAAAGGAAATTATGGAATAGCAACACAAACAGTAATAGTTGATACAAGTACACAAGTTACAATTGCAGTGTTAAAAGCAATAAAATCAAGAGTGAGCATAAAACTAGTTGATGAAACAACTGGGGATTTACTTGAAAATGGAATAGTTACTGCAAAAGATTCTTCAGGAAGAGAAATTGCAACACAATACACAAATTTTAGTGGAGTAACAATTTTTTCATTTACAGACTTAGGAACATACTTATTTGCAGGAAAAAGAATTGGGGATTACAATGGAGGATATTTCCCAAAAGAAATAACTCAAACACTTACTGGAGATATTAATGTTACAATGCAATTAGCCAAAGTTACAGAGAATAATGCTGGACGAGTCAAGGTTAAAGTAAAAGATCAAGATGGATTGCCAGTAATTAATGCAAAAGTAATGCTAAAATATAAAGAAAATGATGGGCTTGTAGAAATTTATAATACACAAAACTATGTATTTACTGATTTAAACGGAGAAGCAACTTTTATTGCAGGAAAAGTTGACGGAGTAGTTTATGCTTATTCAATAAAAGGACCATTTAGTGGTTCATCAGAACAAAAACAAGTAATAATTGATCAAGAAAATTTGTTTAATATAACAGTACAAGTGGGTAGTGCAACAATAAGAGCTAATTTAATTGATGAAGCAGGAGAACTAGTTGAAGGGACAGCAGAAATACTCACATTAGATGGAAAAACAACTGACGAACACGGACTTGCTGGATTAATCTCAGTAGAAAAAGGAAAGTTTGTGCGATTAATAAAAGCAGGACAAACAGTGTATATTAGATTCAATGCGTCTACTTACGAAACTTACTATTCCTCACCAATTACTCTTTGGCCTGATAAGACTTACACTCTCAACATAACAATGCTAAAACAAATCCAAGAATCAGCAATAACACTCAAAGGGGTATTCAATGAAAATGATGCAGCAGTGCAAACAATGGGTGCAGGAAAAACATATTACGCAAAGTTCCAAGTAAATTCACAAAATGATTATGACAATGTTTTACTTCACTTTAGAGTTGGAAAAGAAACAATGCTAGAAAATGATATAATCTCAATTGACAAAGTTGAATCATCAGGAATAACTTCAGAAACACGAGGGACAACTTACGATCCAGAAAAAGGATATGGGTTTGATTCACAACACACAACTGATGGGCTAGCAAAATGGAGCAATATTAATTTTGATAACTTTGGAAGAGGAACACGGGAAGTAAAAGTTTGGTTTAAGATAAATAAATTAGCCACTCCAAACAAAGAACTCCAATTCTTTTTCAGAGGAAAATTTGACAATACAAAACTGCCCGTAAGTAATGCAAGTCAAGATCTTTACTCGGATGTTTATAGTTCAATTGTTTATTACGTTGGAACAGAATCAGTGTGCGAAGTGGGATTCTGTTATAATTCAGAATGGGTTTATTCTAAAAAAGATGACTTATACATTAATTCTCCATTTGAAATAAAACAAGTACAAGGATACACATACCACGTAACACTTTTGAACAATTCTGATGTTGATTATGGTAAAAGCAAAAAACAAGTTTATCTCAATGTTACTGTTGTTGGAGACGAACAAGATGAGAAAAGAGTAAAAATATTAAATTACAAAATAAAAGACTCAGTTGGGCAATTAACAAACAATTTACCAATCTACTCTGCTACAAATCTTGAATTAAATACATTTGAAAAAAATGCTACAATTGATATAACAATGGATATTGAAGGGATGAAAGAAGGGGCAGATGTAATTAAATTTGAACTCAAGTCAGAAGGAAGAGTAATCTATACTAAAGAAACTTCATTCGCAGTAGTAAAAGAAAAAGATTTCACAGTAGGTTTATCACCACAATTTGTTCCAGCACTACTAAACACACAAATTGATGTTCAAGTACTTGATGAAAAAGGAGAATACTTGCCAGGAGTAAGTGTAAAAGTATTTGCAAAAGAGCCTGGGTTTGAAAAATACCAAGTAAGTTCAGCTGAAACGGATAGATTAGGAAACGCAACAGTAAATTCAGGAGCACTATTCCAAGGATCCAAAGTAATACTTGAAATAACAAAAGAAGGATACTCAAGAAAAGAATACTCTCTAACAGTATCCCCTGATGCAGTAACATTTTCTCCAGATGCGCTAGCAGTAGAACTAAACACTTACACAAAGAGAGAAGAAATAAAACAAATAGAATTTGCTAACCTTACACAATATGATTTACTATTAAAATCAATTACACTTGATGCAAGATTCAAAGATACAATAAATGAAGATGCAATGAATGGATACTTTTCAGAACTCACAGCAGAAGAAAGAACAATCAAAGCAGAAGATATTCTTGATATAAAAATGCTAAACATAAAACTTGCAAATAGTATAACACAAGAAGGATTTATTGAACCAATAACAATTTCAGGAAATTTGAAAGCAACATTTGAGAACCCGACCCTACACATTTCATATGATACACTAATTCCAATAACAATACACGTATCTTCAAGCGCAAACACTGGAGCAGATTGTTTAGTTATAAAACCAACAAGCCCAACAACAGTAAACACACAAAAAGCCCAAGCGAGATTTGATTTTGAAATAATAAATGCATGCGCATCAGACAATGTAAATATACCACTTGACTCACTAAGCGTAACCTCAACAAGCGAAATACCAGGAATTGCTGAAGTAAGTGTAAGAAGTTCTGCAGGCGGAGTAAGTGCAGGAAGGACATCAATTGATGGCGGAAAAAGAGTAATAATGAGTAATATTCGTGCCGGAGAAAAATTATTTGGAACAATGACATTTGCACCATCCGAAATGGCAACAGGAAAATCAATTACAATACCGCTAGAGTTTGAAGCAAAATTCCAAGGAAGCACAATAGAAACAAACCCCCAAGCAATGAACTTTGTAACAAATGTAATTAATCTAAAAGAATGCATGAGCGTTGATACAGACTCTGCCCCAGTTGGATTTAAAGATAAAGCAAGAATAACAATTGACACAACCGCTTGCCTTGGCCAAAAAATTGATATTATATTATGCGCAAATGATTCAGGTTGCTCAGGCGGAGCAGATGGAAAAATAACTTTAAGTTCAAAAGCATTTACACTACAAAACAAATCAAAAGATATTTATGCATACGGACCAACATACCCCGGAACTTACGGAATAACAATTAACGCAAGAGTAAGAGGAACTACAGGATTCTCATACATTGGGGAAGTACCAGTATCTTTCTTAGAACAAGATGGAAAATTCTTTTACCTAAACAAATACGAACTAATGCTAGTTGGAGCAGGCTCACAAGACTCAATCCTACTAACTAACAAAATGCTAACCCAAGAAGTAAAAGTAAAAGCAAACGGATGCGTATGGGGAGAAAAAGATCCCGGCACAGATTGGATGACAGTAATGGGCGGATCCATGATGGGAGCAATGATAGGAAATATGGTCGGAGCAGGATTTAAGACAGATCCCGCAAAAGCAGCAGCTGACAAAAAAGCCCAAGAATCAAAAACACCAGAACAACAAACAAAAGAAACTTATGACAAGATGAGTTTAGAAGATAAAGTAAAAGTACAAGCAACAAGAGACAATGCAAATGAAGCACTTGGAAATATTGACAAAGCAATTGCATTAAAAGAGAGTGAAGCTTTACCTTCAGGGGTAACAAAAACAACTTATAATGTTCCGGATGGATCTATAGACAGATATAATACAACTTATACTGATGCGGATGGATTAAAACACACAATTACTGTTGATACTGGAAGAACTGCTACTCAGCCAGGAACTAGAGATTATAGAGTAATGGATGTTGGAAGTTATGGTAATACTCAAACAGTAAATTATAATGGAGCTTCTTTAGCAAATGCGACAGTTCCTGGTGTGGGAACAGTTCCAGCATCAGCAGTTGTAGACCGACTTGCGGTTAATACAGTTGACCACCAAACAGGCGCATGGAAAGTGTGGGATACGGTAAAAAATTCTTACGCAGGATTTACTTCATCACAAACTTGGCAAACTAATGCAACAAATCCTGTTGATGTTGGAAGCGGATTTAGACAAACAACAGGAACTAATGCAGCAAGTGCGCCCATTATTAATGGGCAGACTGGAGTTAGTACAAGTGCAATCGGAAGTACAATAAGTTCTCCAAATCATCCAGTAGGTCCAACAACTACTTCTGGGGCAACTACAACGCCTGGAGCAATTCCTTCTTCCGGTACAAATGGGCAATTACCAAATACTTTACCTTCACAAGATACTTGGGTTTCTTCAAATCCTGCAAATCCTACTGATTATTATAATTATCAAAGAGCTGGTAATTATACAAATCTTCCTCCATATTCAACAGCGATTGCAGATTCTTCCACGCCTGTAACCAACTCCCCAATTTCTTCTGTTTTAAATAAATTAACAAAATTAAGTTTCGCAGGAGTTAGTGAAGTTACAAAGCAAACTAAATTACTGTTCCCTGCACTTAATCCTACACCAGTAAAGAAAGATACTAATAGAGCAAGTTTCACTGTTTGGGCAGGACACGAACAAGGTTGGTTCACTTTAATTGGAGCGGTTGTTGGTGGATTACTTGCTTATATGTCGCAAGACTTTGATTGCTCGGATTCACAATACGATCAAGTAGTTTCATTCAATGACTTTGTAATATTATTACAAGGTGATGTGTTATCAATTGCTGATGCTGCGGGTGGCGGAACAGCAGAAAGAGTAATACCTTCGGATGCTGGAGATTTAACTTTTACAATGAGTGGAATTACTCCTGAATGGGATTTTACTGATGCAGATTATTCAAGTGTAGAAAATGTTGCACTAAAATTCACTAACTCAGAAATAAATGAACCACTACCAAAATATGGAACACTAACAATTAATTCAACAGTGCACAGACACGGGCAACTTGCAGGAATAGAATCAAGTTCATTCTCTTCAAGCAATTCTTCTTATGATGTTTCATGTAATAATGCAGGATTTGGAAATTATTGGATTGGAAGTAGTTCTGATGCAGGGGCTTGTTCAGGAGTAAGCGACGGAAAGTACTCACAAAAGTACCACATAAGAGTAATAACTGGAGAACCTAATTCAGAAGACTCATTCATAAAGAAAGCAACTTCTTGTTACATGGGTGCACTAACTGGAGCAACAGGAAAAGAAGCATTACCAAAAGTAAAGCTTGATTGGGATTGGGATTCAATTAAAGCAAATACTTGCGATTACACAAACCCTGATTACGTTTATTGTGATGCCTCACAATTCATGATTGCTTTAACAAAGAAACTAGCTAACCTTGATGAATTCATGAAATTCAATGGATCACAGTTTGTTTGCCCACCTGATCCAATAAAACAAACAGTTACTGATTCAATTGATCAAATAAATGCACAAACATTAGGTGTACCACAAGGATTCATTGGAATAAAAGACATTAATATTAATCTTGTTGGAGACAAAGCAACTGCAATTGTGACTATACAAAATCGTTCAGGTGCCTCAGTAAAGAGTTACATGTCTTATTCACTAAAAGGACAAGGAAAACCAGACTCCCAGGTATATCAATGGGATGTACCTGCTAGCGAGTTTTCAACAATAACATTCGAACTTGATACACCCGAGTCAACTGACATTTACTATTTCACGGCAGTAATAAATGGGGACAAAGGAGATAGAACACCAGTTACTCGCGCATTTTTGAACAGAACTGTTGATTCAAATTGTTGGATAGCACAAACAACTGCTCCAGTTGCAGGAATACCTGGATTATTGTACTATGTTGCAAATATGCAACACCCTTCTTTTGAAGGAAAAATAAAAGACGAAGCGGATTTATACAATAACATTAACTTCGCAGTATACCTAACAAAAGATGCATTCACACAAGACTTCTTGAGTGACTTTAAGGAATATTATAGAGAAACATTTTTGCAAAAATTAAATGTAAACGCAGATGAAAAAGCAATAGTTGATTACTTGACAAGCGGCAACTTCAAGGTAAAGAAAAAATTCTCTGGAGACAATGTAATTGAAGCAGGGCTATACGATGTGTGGGTAAAAGTTGACTCAACTGGAGTATTTAGAGTAATTGATGGAAATAAAACAAATATCGAAATACAATTATTATTAATCAAAAAACCAAGTGTTGATTCACCATTCTACAGCATGCCATTTGATGGAGTACTTGGAGTAAGAGGGGGAAGACAAGGATATGGGAGTGTATACAAGAATAACGATGAAAAAGATATTACAATAAGCAATACAAATACAAAAGTTTACACATTTAATAGTGCAGCAAGCAACGGAGTAATGAATGTAGGGACAAATACAAAAACTTCTTTTGATGCAGTGAACTCTTCAGTTGGAACACGAGGACAAGTAGCTAGTGCAAGTGTGTATGGAACAAATGCACAATTAACTCTAACTCCAAATTATGCTACACCAATAATTGCAAAACAAACACAAGAAGGAACAATTGGGCAATTCGCATTCTCAATTGTGAACTCAACTAAAGCAATTAGCACTGGCGGAAATATTGGGTATTGGACTGGGGCAGCAAAGAGCAAAGACTTCTACGGAGGAAATGCAATAGAATTATTTGACAATAGCCCGGATTACAGATTAAATAATCTTGGTGAAAATGTTTACGGATTCAAATTCGAGGATACAACAAGAAATGGAACAATGTACACAAAAGCAATTTTCTTTGTTCCTGAAGATACTTCAAAATACCAGCTTGTTTCAAAAGATGATGCTACAACCTTTTGGTCAACAAACTCAGAATTTAATCCAAGTGCAGAATTAATGGGGATAGCTGGGATGAAATACAATAGCCAACAAAACTCATCCTATATTGCATCTCTATCAGATTTATTCAAAGCTGTTGAAGATGGAAGTATTTGTGTCTCGAATGATGGGGCATCAACAAGCTTTTGGTGGAATCCTGCGGTAATAGAAACAACTGCCGGAGCAACAACAAGTCTTGGTGCAAAAGAACTAGAACTAGTGGGCTCAAAGTAAAAAACTTTTTTTAATAAAAGCAATCCTTTTATATCCCAAAAAACCTATTAATAGTATGGATTTTTTCTTCCTGGCCATACTAAATTTTGCTAATTTACTTCCGCCAATACTTGATATTGGGGATTTGTTTGGGGATATGAATTTAGTTCTAAAAATATTTGTTTTACTAACAATTATTTCCTATGTAACTCAACACTTAGGAAAAGGGCCACTAGCACTAATGTTAATTGCAGTACTATCTTGGTTCATTATATTCGATTACTTTATGATATTTGGTGGAATTTATTTCTTATTTATGATACTTGTACTTGGTGGAACACAAATACTAATGGATATGTTTATCCTTGCCCCACAAGCTGCGATGGAACAACAAATGGGCGGGGGAGAAACTCAAAATCAACCAAATAGCGCAGATTTTAATGATAGACAGAAAAGAATGCACGAAATGCAAAGAAGAATGAGAGTGATGTAAATGGGGCTTTATCACATGAATGAAAAAGGAAATTTTATACTAATTGCATTCGGTTTAATGATACTCCTAATAGTCCTTCTTCCAGTGCTAATGTATTCCTTCCAGCCAATTGATATTATAGTAAAAATATTTCTTATTTTTGTATTATTTAGTACTGTAAGAGGATACCTTGGAAACGGAGTACTTACACTAATAATCTCGGGAATATTAATTTACTTTCTTGTAATAAAATGGTGGTGGGTAGGGGCAATGGGTTGGTTTGCGCTAACACTAGCAGGATTTGGTTTATTCAGTATGATAACATGGGGATCAAAAACAGTGCTTGATTTGACAAAGCCCAAGCGCTGAAGTTAAGAGTCCTTTTAGGGTGAATGAGTTAGATTAATAATCTTTGAAAGAGTAATATTTAGTAAATAGAAGGGATAAAATGGGGATGCCAATACTTGAATTAGATTTATCAGGTGCACTAAGCGGAGGAGATTTTTTTCTCACACTAACACTAATACTGTTCATAATTTATTTTTTATGGATATATGCTTGGGCAAAAAAACAAGTTGGGGCAAAATTAGGATTATTACTTGCAGTATTAATAACATACTTACTATTTTACCAGTTTCCTGATTTAATTTGGGTTCCATTCATATTATTTTTGTGGTCAATATTTGGGAAAGATTTGCTTGAAAGAATTCCAAAAACAAGATAGTTGGAGATGTGGGTGTAGGGTATGGATTTATTGACATTCTTAATATCGCTAACTCTATTGGGATTTGCAATCCAATTAAATGAATTCTGGGTAGTTGTTGGAGCAACAATGATATTAGTATTAGCTTCAAAGGATATCAAAGCGAGTTTATTAACTATTTTTTCTGTTTTTGTTCTCTACGTAATAAATGGGGTAGGGATGAAAGAATATTGGATATTTGCAATATTTGGTTTACTTGCAGTTGCTTACTTTTTAGGTTTAGGGAAAGAAGATGCTCCGGCTGATCCATACGCAGGACTACTCGGTGGAATGGGCGGCGGCGGAATGCCAATGGAGTAAGGATTCAAAATGAATTTTCCTGCATTTAGTTTATCTCTTTTTATTGGACTAGCTTTCCTATATCTTGAAGTAGAATGGATGGGATTATTGTTCATAGTAATCTCCGTATTATTCTTTTTTTATGACCCTACAAAAAAATATTCTAAAATTGCTTGGGAAGAAATGAAAAAATCTGATACATTTTCGCCAGATGCAAAGATTGATGCTTATACAAAAGGGATATCAAAAACAATTGCTGAAAATATAGTTAAAACAGATGAAACAGAAGTAAATGTAAAAGGAGCACTACACAAAACACCCCAAATGGCAAAAAACTTTTTTGCGGAACTAAAAGAAGTACTTGGAATGAAATAGTGGAAACCTCATACTAGAGAACACTTTAATATAGACTTTGTTGTTTATATGTTATATGTTTTCTTTTGGTTCTCGTGCGCAAGGTACGATTGAATATTTGGTTGTTATTGCGATTGTTGTTGTTATTTCTTTAGTTGTTGTGGGGATTGTGTTTACTACTAATTCTAGTGGGGATACTGCGATTAAGTCTGCTGAGCTAAGGAATAGTGTTGGTGTTATTGGTTTTGCTGAACCTGTTGTTGATGGGGGTGGGGATGGTTTGATTGGAGTTAGTAATAATACGGGCGAAGCTATTTCTATTTCTAAAATCAGTGTTGCG
>Ga0172379_10005558_pt1 | contig 17556 bp, 11 predicted proteins | sample GrowelOW334metaG_FD_119756 | JGI IMG/M metagenome (GOLD analysis project Ga0172379, IMG submission 119756) | Groundwater microbial communities from an aquifer near a municipal landfill in Southern Ontario, Canada - Groundwater well OW334 metaG | ecosystem: Environmental > Aquatic > Deep... | reverse complement strand
TCAGACCGGCAGTGACGCCCGTCGGGCTGGCGCCGGAGTTGGCGCTGTTAATTCTGTCTTTCACACTGACCAGCGTATCTGTGGAATCAATGCTGATAACCGTGCCGTTAATCAGCAAATCGCCGGCGTAATCGGCGCCGAGGGCGCTTGATATACTCGTAAAGGAGGATGATGAGAGTTTCTGGGCCGCAGCCAGATTGTTGACCTTCAGGCTGTATGAGCCCACAGAGGCTGTCGTCGAAGTCGTAACCGCGAGGAGATCTGTGGCCTTGACGGTGCTGCTGTCGCTGCTCATACCAGCGCTGTAAACCCCGAAATCTTCAGCATCCTTAAGGTTGCCTGCGGCGGTTTTCAAGGCAAGCAACTTGGTGTTAAAGGACTGCCACTCGGTCAGTTTCGATGTATAATTAGTTTTTTTGTTTGAGATAAGATCCACGCTTTTATGTTCGACAGCAATGATCTGAGTTATCATAGACTGCCAATCAATTCCGCTGGAAAGCCCGCTTATCATGCTTGTGCTCGAGGCCATGTCGTTTCTCCTCTAACTCCGGTAACGAGTGATTGTCTTTCACTAACTACATCGGAAATTATTTCCCGTTACTTTAAGATTATTATCAATTATTAACATCAAAGCAAGAGTTCTGCCAAAAAAAAACCCGCATCGAAAGATACGGGGTTTTTTGATGAAAGGGTTTAAGATATGGTTACTTGAACAACGACAGGACACCCTGGGAAGCCATGTTGGCCTGCGCCAGCATGGAGGTGCCGGCCTGGACGAGAATCTGGTTCTTGGTGAAGGATGTCATTTCCGAAGCCATATCGACATCGCGAATGACCGATTCAGCTGCCGAGAAGTTCTCGAGGGTGATGGACAGGTTGCCGGCCGCATAACCCAGGCGATTCTGATAGGCGCCGACATCACCGCGAACACTGGCGAGCTTATCGATAGCATCGTCGATATCGCTCATTTTCGCCAAGGCTCCGACGGCGGTGCTGATGTCACCGGTAGCGACACCTGACCCGGAGGCTTTAAGTGCCGCCGTATTGAGATCTCCCAGGCTGATAGCCAGCTGGGAATTGGAGTCTTCCTCATAACCAACCTGGAAACTTTTGGAAGCGGTACCGTTGTGGATCACTTGATCACCGCCCAAGCCGGTTGCCGCAGTTGCGCCAAGACCAGCGGTAGTCGCTGCCGCCGTCGTCTTGAAACTGATGTTGAATTTCGAAAAATCATATGTATGGGCGCCGGCAACCATATCTAAGGTTTGGGTCACGCCTCCATTTGTCATCGACAACTTGCCGCCCGCTTGCGAATAAGCGACTGCGTACGTACCTGATGCGGCATTTGTTACGTTGATGTCGTAGACATTGGCCACTGTATCAAAGGTTGAACTGGCCGCAACCGCTGTGGCGCCGCCTGTGAAGGAGCCATTGACGAGCGCACTACCGGCGTACTTCGTCGAGTCAGCGATCCGGTTTATTTCAGAAACGAGAGTGTCATACTCCGTACTCAGTTTGGCAATGTCCCCACCGGCATTGGCCGATGAGGCCTGAGTGGCCAGTTCCTTCATACGGGTAAGGATGTCGCCGACGCTGCTCATGGCGCCTTCCGCCGTCTGCAGGAGCGCGTTGGCCTCAGAAATATTCCTTTGGGCAACCTTGACACTGGCGATATCCGCCCGGAAGCTCTGAGAAATAGCCAGACCTGCGGCGTCGTCTTTCGCAGAGTTGATTCGATAGCCTGAAGAAAGTCTTTCCAGTGATTTAGACATCGCACTGTCGGAGACACTCAAGTTCCTCTGTGCATTCATTGCCGCGATATTGTTTTGAATTCTGAATCCCATGATTTTTATCCTCCGTGATTTTGTTTTCCTTGCGGAATTATTCCAGCATCCTTGCTGGAGTCTTTTTTCTAGTTATCTCCTTTTGACCGGCTTTTATTATTTTCGTTTCCGGTCACCCTTGCCGCAACTCTCTTCACCTCCTCCCTTCATCGTCTGTACTTTATTATTGCGAGGGTCATGCCAAAAGTAGATGTTCAATAATAATATCTATTTACATTCTATCGGAACATTTATTTTTAGAAAGTGGGAAAATATTTCCCGTTTCCCATTTTGATCTTACTATCGGCAGGAAGAGGTTGGAACTTTAATGTTAGGAATGTTTTTTTGAAAACTTTGTGGCGTTGACATTGGAAATGAAAATGGCGTCAATCGCGGATAATGAATTAACGGCGTATCCGTCTTTACTCTGATATAGTTCTATCCTGTTCGGCGTTATGCAGCAAGCATTCGAACTTGACAGGTTCGAATAGGGCAGGGGCGATCTGAAGAGCAAGCTGGAGGGACATTTCAGCGAAAGGCCACTGATGGTGAAGACAAAATATTTCGGCAACATCATAGAGAATCTGCCCTAAGTCATCAAAAGACCGGATGGAGCGCTTGGTATTCAACCCTATAATCTGCATGAGCGATTCTATGGATCGAATCAATTCATCCGTAGTTTCCAACTGCCAGCATAGGCTGACCTGTAAAAGTCTCTTTTCAAGTTGTTCCTCTTTAGTCAGTCCTCCATCTGCGGCTTTTTGCAGACAATCGGCGGCGGTTTTCAGATCGCCATGCTTCAGGAAATCTTTGCCCATATTCATATAAAGCCCCGTATGCTCCCCCAAAATAGCCGGGGCTTTATCGTAGCTCACACCGACTTGATAGGCAATCCTAAGCCACCGCAATGCCTTGTCATTCATTTGTTTTCCGAAATAGAAGCGGCAGATATTCTCGGCTTTTTCCATGCTATTGCCCGCATCTTCAAAAGACTTCATAAAGAAGGCGTCTGCAGATTCAAATTCATTTTCAAGAAAGTTGATTAATGCCAAACCGAAGTAGATCTCATTCCTTTTGGCAAAACTGTGACAGTAAGAACCTCCGAAGACTAAGGGATTCTTTTCATAAGCGTCATAGATATGAAGATAGCGCTCCGACATGGCTTTGCATAGGTCCATCGCCTGTTTACGGAAATAAATGGAGGCAAGAAGATGACACATATCCATATGCATGGGAAATAAATCAAGGGCTTCAAGGCAGATACGTTCCGCATCATCCATTCTTCCCAGGGATTGGTACCCCTGTGCTACCGAATAGAAAACCGTCGAGAATATTCCATGTTTAAGTTCTTTGCGGCGCATGATTTCTAGGGCCATTTCGCCGTACTCGATCGCCTTGTCAAACTCACGGTGCATCGAATAAGATGCGGACAATTGATAGATACTATAGACATCCTCCGGATCGCAGGCAAGTGTCTCCTGCAGAAGCGTCGTGGTCCGGACATGCTTCGCTTCCATCTGCTCCGCCGATAGATCATACCCGTAGTGCCGGATCCGAATCCCACTGTAGGCTTCCACCCCGCGAGCTTGCAACTGATTGTGGACTTTCCGAACATAGCTCATCCCCATGCGATTACGGAATAGTCGGATCAGGTAGAAGACGCCGTGGACGGAATCATCCTTTTTCATGTCATAAAAACGACAATGAAAATAATCGGCCTTAACTTTCCGGACGATGTCAAGCATCACCGATCCGTCTTCCGGGAAGAGCTCTTCGTCGGCATCCAGTTGAAAGATCCAGTCGCCGGTGGCATAGGAGATAGACTGATTCCGGTGTCTGCTAAAATCGTTTTCCCATGGATGATGATAAATTCGGGCGCCGTAGCTTTCGGCTATCGAAATGGTGCCGTCCGTCGAACCTGTATCGACGATAATAATCTCATCTACATATTTGCTGACGCTCTTCAGGCAGCGCCCCAGGCAGGCTTCTTCATTCTTCACAATCATGCAAAGGGAAATCGTGGGGACCCCTTCTTTGTTCTTTTGTACTCCAAGAATAGTCGGTGCCTTCCCCTCCCGTCGACCGGCTTCAACGGCTATTTCAAGCCATTGCTGTGCTTTTTCATTCATCCTTTGTTCAAGATAGAAACGGCTGATTTCTTCTGCCCCTTCCATCTCTTTTCCCGAATACTCATAACCTTTCCGGAAATATTGATCGGCCCCGTCAATATCTCCTTCCTGGAAGTGGATGCAGGCTAGACCGAAGTATATTTTGTTGCTCATTGTGAAGCTGTGGCAGTAAGTATTTCCCATTAGGGACGGTTTTCTTTTCAGTATTTCCTGGACCTCAAGGAAGCGATGGCACATCTCCCGGGATTTTTCATAATCCTGCTTTTCAAAATATATGGAGGCCAGGAGATGATAAATATCGAGGTGGTTTGGAAAGAGTGCAAGGGCCTCCCGAGAGACACGTTCCACATCATAAAGACGGTTAACTGCATAGTAGGCCTGGGCGGTAGTGTGGAAAGCGGTCAGGAAATAATCGTCTTTCATGTCTTTTCGCCGTCTTAGTTCGAGGGCCATTTCGCCGTACTCGATGGCCTTGTCGGGCTCCTGATGCATGGAATAAGATGTACATAACTGGTAGAGGCAGTAGACGTCTTCGGGATCGGCGGCTAGCATATCCTTTAGCAGCGTCGTGGTGCGAAGATGTTTAGCCTCCATCGCCGCAAACGAGAGATCGTATCCGTAGTGTTTAATCCGGATATCGCTGTAATCCCCCCTGCCAAGCGTCAGGAGCTGGTTATGGACCTTCCTGGCATAGGCCATCCCCATGCCGTTACGGAAAAGGCGGATCAGATAGAAAACGCCGTGAACGGACCCATCCTTGTTTATATCATAAAATCGGCAATGGTAAAAATCGGCTTTCCCTTTCCTTACGATGTCTCTCAGCATAGACCCGTCTTCCTGAAACAGTTCTTCGTCGGCATCAAGCTGGAATATCCAGTTGCCCGTGGCGTAGGAGAGGGACTGGTTGCGGTGTTTGCTAAAATCGTTTTCCCATGGATAATGATAGATTCGGGCGCCGTAGCTTTCGGCGATCTCAATGGTGCCGTCCGTCGAACCCGTATCGATGATAATAATTTCGTCAACATGGTCTTTAACACTGTCAAGACACCGGGCAAGACACTTCTCCTCGTTTTTTACGATCATGCAAAGTGAGATTCTTGGTCTTTTATAGGTATGGTTCTTTTGTTGCTGTTTGCCCCTGTTTGCTTTTTTATTCATAACACCTCTATTTGATCAACACGTTGAATTGTCATGCAATTCCGACAACCTTAAGCATATACCTCGGTATGTGAAAAGGAAGGTCGTAGGGCTGTTCTCTCACATTGACAAATCCTGCTTGGATCATGGCAGTGACCATGCGGTCGGCATCCCAAAGACTGCGATGAACATTGTAGCGATTGCCGTCCTCTTGCACAGAACCATAAATATATTGATTAAATAGTAGAAAGTCCATTTCGCCCTGACTGAAATCGCCAAGGATTGTTTTCAGGTTGGGCACACCAACAGTCAGTTTCCCGCCCGGTTTGAGAATACGCTGCATCTCTTTTAGAACCTCTATGACGGTTGGAATATAAAAATGTTCCAGCGTTCCGCAGCTCAATATCTCATCAACCGTATTGTCGGCTAAGTGAAGCCCTTTGGTAATATCGGCTACAACATCCACATGCGGCAATGGTCTTATATCGACATTGAGAAACCCGTTTCCGTAGGGAAACTCTCCGCCGCAAATATCTAGTTTAATGGGGCCTTCCGGTAAAGATATAATGCCCTTCATTTTGAGATTTCGATCTGCCTCTATCGCCTTTGCATATTTCTGATGGGTGTACTGAATCGAAAATCCGCGTAGGTCTGCAGGACGCAACATATGGTGGACTTTGACTGCCGAGATTCTTAGGGAAGGCTCATCCTGGGCGTGGTAATCCGTCGGCGCCTCTTGTCGGATTTCCCTGAATCCAATACCTTGAAGAATCCCTTCCAAGTCATTAAAGGTGTAACCGAACAGGTGATAATCTCCGGGATGTCTCTGAAGGCCGAAAATATTATTGATCCGGAATGTTTTCCCTTCAATATATTCCTTGATGGTTGCATCAAAATCCGGACACTCTATAATCAATTCACCACCCTCTTCGAGGACACGATTCCATTCAAAAAGCGCCTCCAGGAAGTCATGACGGGGAAGATGTTCGATCATATGATATGTTTCAATTCTCGAAACGGTGCCTGCAGCAAAGGGAAGCCGGCGGCTGTCGCAGACAAGATCGACAGCCGGAGAGGCAATCATATCAATATTTAAAAACCCTTTCAGATGTTGCTGGCCACACCCAAGGTGGAGAGCAAGGGTTTTTGGTAGCGTGATTTCCTTCCTGTTATCTTTTTCCAGGTAACCTGTCCCAACCACAAAATCCCATTTCGATACTTCCTGAACTTCTATACCGTCCGGTTCCCTCATTCCACGGATGGAAAAACGTGGGAAGAAACCAAAGAGAAGATTTCTAAAGTCATCGACGCGCCAGGCAACCTTATGATCGGGATCGTTCAGGTGCATGATCGGGATCCCAATTACCACTCGCTTGCGCGCCACACGTTTAGCTTCAAGAATAAGAGGGACAGGGTCATTTTCATGCTCTATGATGTGATCAAGTACAACAGTATCAAAAGATTGATCGGGGAAGGGAAGTTTCCCTGCATCTCCTTGGATGAATGTCATGTCGGCATGACTTTTGACCGCTTCCTGATATCCCCAATCAGTCAGCTCTAACCCGGTTAAAACAAGAGAAGGATTGTGCCTTTTCATAATGGCGGTGGAATCCCCGTTGGCGCAACCCACATCCAATGTTTTGTCTTCACATTGTTCTGCGGTAACTTCCTTAAGACGTTTGATTCGTTCGGTGTCCAGTTTTCCCTTTACCGGCGCCCACACAGTCTTCATGTAATCATTTTTAGCCTTTTTCTCTAATTCTTTTTCATCTATGGAAACGATATGATCGATGATCTTTTGTGCGACATTTGTGAAATTATAGGCTTTAACAGCATCAATTCCCAGTTCTCGCATATGCCTCCTATAAGCCTGATCCTCAAATAGTCGATGAAGAATTCTGTCCAGTTCCGACGGTGTCGTATAGGTCAGCAGGGCTTCTCCAAAGAGCTCTTCCGCACCGCTAAGGGCATCGGAAATCACCACACCGCCAGATGCCATAACGTCCAAAATCCTGGGATTGAGGAAACCTTCACGGCGCATGTCTTCGTGATGATCGTTCAATACGACCTTTGACGACGCGTACAGCTCGGGAAGTTTTTTGTTGTCGAAATAGATCCCATGGATACAGTGCTTCGGAAGTATTCCATCCCAACCCTCGCCCCATACTTCGAGATGATCAATCCATTTTTCCCCCAACGAAAGGAGATCATGAATGATTTTTCTCCCTTTCCCCTGCTTACCATTGGCTACGAATACGATTTCATGAGAAAAATGATCAATAACAGGCTGGAGTGTTTTGGCTGTGCCACCGATCAAAAGATCGCCTTCCCTTCCCATGTCGTGGATATTCTGAAGAAAAGCAGGAGAAAGACAGAAGATGTGATCGTACAAAGAAAGGGATTGGGTTGTGACCATATCCGGATGGCTATGAATCCAGATGATATTATGGGTTGTCTCTTTTAATCCATTGAGAGGGATGCCATGCAGATGGATCAAGACCTTTGGATCTTTTGATGTAATGACGGCCCCTGCCTCAGAAAGGGCCTCTGCCAATTCTTTACTAAACCAGTGATCGCCCCATCTCAGTTTTCGCTCCGGATTTTTTTCCAATAGATCAGCCGCCGACAGGATCGCTATGGGCAACCTTTGAAGTTTTTCTTTAGTTATAAGCAGTTCTTTCAGATTTTCCAGGTCTTTGTTGTCCCGTAATGCAGGGATTAAAAGATCGCGTGCGGTTGTTAAATGACCGCAATTAATATGGTAATTAATAATGTTTTCCAGAGGGTATTTTCCTGACTCCAAGGCGTTCCGGAGGTCATAAGCCAGTTTTTTTGCAATATCCCGGATATTTTCCTGATGACCATACAAAACCGCAAGTCTGTGCAAATAGGCTCTTACTGATGAAAACGCACCGGCCTGCAGATGGCAATCAATGATTGAAAGAATCGTTTCCGGCTTGTATCCATTGGACAACAGAATTTTTTCTAATGCATTTGCCGCCTCTGCAAAGTCGCCGGCGCTAGTTAGACAGGCAGCAAGATTTTCCAAGGCATCCTCATAACCGGCATGAATTTGCAGGGCTTGATGAAAATAAGAAATCGCGTCCTGATGATGACCTTCCCGGAAAAGAATGACGCCCAAATTATTTAGTGCCTCGTAATGTGAAGGGTCGACGGCAACAATGCGTTCGAAACATTTGTTTGCATTGCCCATGTCATCTTCATTAAAAAAACGTTCTCCCTCCTGGAATAATAGTTTGACATCGTCTGTTTGACTGGCTATCGTTTTGCTCATCACGCATCATTCCCCCGAACAGGTTTTCATTTTATCGTTTTAAGGCGTATCTGATCATTGTCTGTCATTAACTTATTTCCATATTTTCTTTTTTGTTCCTTCCCTTTGGGATTTCTCTTCAATAATCGTTCATTATTCTTGATCTTGGCGATATTGTGAGACGTCATCTTAAGGAAATACTCTTTTATTTAAGGTTTCTAAAAGTTTTTCCACAGGATAAACAACTGCCTTTATTGAGTTTTTCTCCGCATTCGCACATCCAACCGCAAATTTTAGCAGGGTTGCCGATCATCAGGGCGTGATTGGGGACATCTTTAGTGATCACCGCACCAGCGCCCACGAATGCATATTTTCCGATGGTATGGCCACAGACGATGGTGCAGTTTGCCCCCAGGGTCGCGCCTTTTTTGACGAGGGTAGGGCGGACCTGATCCATCTTAGAAATCTCGGCACGAGGATTGTAGATATTGGTAAAGACCATGGAGGGGCCGCAGAAGACGCCGTCTTCCAGAGTGACGCCTTTGTAAACGCTCACGTTATTCTGAATCTTGCAAAGGTCGCCGACATCGACATCCGGTCCGATGACAACATTTTGGCCGATGTTGCAATGTTCACCGATGGTAGTGCCGGACAAAACGTGGGAGAAGTGCCAGATTTTGACCCCCTTGCCGATGCGAACGCCGTCATCAATGATTGCTGTTTCGTGGACAAAGGCGTCTTTGGGGGGCAAGAATTTGACGGTTTCAGGAATGGCATCGACGGAGATGGGGACGTCCTTTTCCTTTATGGATTTCTGACTCAACTCCAAAATATGGAGGACTCGCAGGCCTTCCTCACCGGAGGTGAATGGTTGCTGTCCTGTCGTGATCGCCCCGATAAACGCCCGGCATTCTGCCTTCAAAGGTTCTTCCCAGTGATCGGAGAGACTGACGGCGATGGCCGCGGCCTTTTCCGCAATGGGCAGACCGTCTTTCCAATTGATGATATGGGGATATAAGACAAGTTTTTCGTCGACAGCTTGGGTGTCGTCAAAGACAAGCATCCCCCGGCTTCCCACGACGACAAGACGCTGTTCCTTGTAAGGATTCAACCAGCTCACGAAGATATGAGCGCCGATTCCCGAGGGGAACTTGAGGTTCGTCATGGTAACATCGGCGATCGAGGCATGGAGAAAATTACTGCCCACGGCGTCAACATATGAGGGGTCTTCACCGACGATGCTGAGGATCAGGGATATGTCGTGGGGGGCAAAGGACCAGAGGATGTTTTCTTCCCGACGTATTTTGCCAAGACTCAGGCGGCGGGAATAGATATATTGAAGACGACCAATCTTTCCATCCGCAATCATCTCCTTTAGCTTGACGACTCCCTGGTGATAATGAAGAATATGACCAACAAAAAGGATTTTCCCGGCATTACGGGCCTTGGCGACTAATTGGCGGCCCTCGTCATATGTTACGGCCAGAGGCTTTTCTACGAAAACGTGTTTCCCGGCCTCAAGGGCTTGGGCGGCAAGGGTAAAATGAGTAACCGCCGGTGTAGCGATGACTATCGCCGTGATGGATGGATTATTTAGCAGGCCGTCAAACTGATCGATGCAGGAAACATCGGGGTAGTCTTTGCGCATTTGGGATTGAATTTTCCGGTCGGCATCGCAAATGACTTTTAAAACTCCTAATTGATGGAAATTACGAACAAGATTCTTCCCCCAGTATCCGGCGCCGATAACGGCAATCTTTAAATTATTTTTCCCCATATATCGTATTTAATACTCCTTTGAGTTTTGAGGTTTCCATCGCTGGAGGGGTGATCGATCTTAAACATTATTCCGGTGCCGCTATGTAACCTGTAAATTATCAGAAAAAAAGAATTGTTGCAATTCAATATGTTATCCTTGGGAGCTGTTTCTGAAGAAGGACAGCGGATCTTTCGTGTCCCTATTTCTATTGTACGGTTCAAAGTAAAATATCTCATTAATTGGCCATATGTATCGATATTGATTGAACATGTTTTCTCGCTGTTATGTTGTCCGGATCAACAGAAGTCACCTCATGAAAATAATTAAGTGCCTGTGAGGAATCTCCCAGACGCATGCTGATTTCGCCAAGAGTGATCAAGGCGGGAATGATATCTCCCCTGTTTTCTATTTCGCTCTTCAAACATTTAATGGCATTATCAAATTCGCTTATTTTCAAATAAATAATTGCCTTCTGAATGTTCACCCTTTTAAACCCCGGCGCGAGTTCCAGAGTTTTATCGAAATGTTCCAATGCCTCGGTATGGTTCCCAAGGACGCTGTGGATCAGCCCGAGGGTATAGCGAATGGCGGGATGATTCATGGAAGTGTTGGAAGCGGTTTGCAGGATTTTCAGGGCCTCATGATCTTCATTATGCCGCAGAAGGATGCCGGCCAGATTGTTATATGCCCCTACATGAGAGTTGTTCCGCTTGATCGTTTCCCGGTATGCATCTTCCGCTTCACTCTCTCTGCCTGCCTTTTCAAGGGCCATGCCTTTAGAAAAGTATGACTCCGAATAATCAGGAGAAATGCGCAGGTCTTTAGAGGCAACTTCCGGAGCCTGATCAATGCTATTGTAAGCATTGTGGGCCGACTCCTTGTGCGAAGAAGCGGAGAGACTTTGTGCCTCGAGCGACGGAGGGGCGAGACGGTGTGCCTCTTCCATGTAGAAACGGGCGCGATCGGGGTGGCCGGCCTCAGAGAGACTGATTCCTGCCTGGCGGCAGAGGAATGCCTTGTCCGGCGCGATTTCAAGGGACCGGGCGTAAAGAGTTTCCGCACCTTCAAGATCTCCCAAGCCTAGCTTCGCCATCCCCATCCAGCAGCAGATCTTCCACTCCTCACTGTAGGTGGCAATTTCCACCATGTCCATTTCCATTTCATGGCCCCGGTAGCGTTCGAGGTCTTCCCGGTATCTGCTTCCGGACTCGATAATCCCTGACCAGTCCTTTCTTATAAGGCTGATCAACGTTTGGGTGGCGAAAATGTCGATGTGGGCCCCATAGCGAGCCAGGGCCCGATGGCAGATTATTTCGGCCTCATTAAAGCGTTGCAGTTGAATGTATAAGCGGGCGGCAGTGTAGTAGGCCTTCAAGTACTGCTTATGGGTGATCTGCTGCCCCTCAACCAGTTCTAGGGTGGTCAGAGACTCCCGCAGCGCTTCCTCGTTCCGGTTCATCGACGCGTAAGAGTTGCTTAGATAGAGGTGGGCCAGGGCGTTTTCGGGGTTCTCCTTAATCTGTTTTTGCAGGAGCGTCGCCGTCCGTTCGAACCTCTTCCGGGCCGCTTCGGGTCCCTGGTCGTAACCGTAGTGCATGATGCGCCCCGATGAAGCTGCATGTTTTTTGAAACCCAGGAGATAATTGTGGACGATCCCCTCATAGCGGATGCGGCCATTCGACAGAAAGATCCTGATCGAGTCAAGGCAGACGGTTTCTTTCCCGTTATTACAACTGTTTTCCACCCGCATGGACAGCGCCTCGATACCCTTTTTATCGGCCATGGCGACTTCCTCCCGCAGGTTTCGCTTTGAAGATGCGCGGTATTCCTCGTCGGCGTCGATGATGAAGATCCAGCGCCCCCTGGCGTAGGAGATGGACTGGTTCCGGTGGAGGCTGAAATCGTCCTGCCAGGGGTGGTAATAGATGCGGGCGCCAAAGCTTTTTGCGATCCCGACGGTACGATCTGTCGAACCTGTGTCGACAATAATGATCTCGTCAACGTGGTCAACAACACTTTTCAGGCATCTCCCGAGGAAGGCTTCTTCATTCTTGACGATCATGCAGACAGAGAGGGTAGGTGGCTTACTTTTTATTCGTTTCAATGTCTATTTTCCATTTATGAGACCGCATGTATTGTCAATATGCTATTCTACGGCGTGCTGTTTCCGAACAAAGGACAGCAGGGCCTTGCCCTCCGCAAATTCCGGATTGATTTCCAGCCCCTGTAATATCGCCTCTTCAGCATCCTGCCATTCTTTCCTTTCAAGATAGGCCCGGGCTATGTTGTAATACAATCCCTCATCCTCCGGATGAAAGACAAGGGCCTTACGGAACTCGGCAATGGCGTCGTTAATATTTCCCGCTTTTCGATATGCAATGCCCTTGGTGTTGCAAAGTTGCAAAATAAGATAGTTCATTTCCTGGTCTTCGCCAAGAATTGCCTTGGCTTTTGCGAAGGCGCCGCTATCGATAAATTCCTTGGCTTTTAGGACCAGTATTTCATGTTCAGGCTCGCTTGCGTCATTGTTTACGGTAGCATCGTCAATATCATGACGTATCGATTCCTCCAATTGAGATGAAATCTCTTCTTCTTCGACCTGTAGGATTTGCTTTAAAAAATCCAGGGCGGTTTTAGCGTCGTTATCACGAAAAGTTACAGGACCATACATCTCTTTAAAGGCCTTCGAAGCGGCCAGCTCTTGCTGAAACACGTTGATATCGTTATTTAATTGCTTCTGATCGGCAGGGAGCATTTTGGTATGCATTGATTTTTCCAAAACCTCTTTAAAACAATGAAGGCAGGAATAGACATTTTGCCGTTTTAGGTGCCGCTTTGCCTCGTCCAGCTTTTTATGGATGACAGCGGCGTCTTCCCTTTTCAGTGGTTCTGCCATGGTTTCTCCTTTCTAAAAGTATCAATGCAAGGATGCGTCATACTAAATCTGCGTGATCTTGAAGGATCTCTATTATTTATGGCGTGTGTCAACTTATTCATAAGGTGTGCCAAATATTAAATAATTAAATATTTAAGTTTTCGAAAATTATTCCGATTAATAATTCAGACGAGGAATACTCATAGGAAGGCGGTGCATTTACATGACGATATTGGCTAATCAGGTAGATGGCGTCATTAAAGCATACAACAAGCAGTATAAAAACAGATTCAGCCTCGGTAATGGCGTAGAAACTTCTCAAAGGGACAGGTATGCCGACGTGGTGACGCTTTCCAAGTTCGAAGATGTCAGAGGCGATGTTGAAGCGCAGATGACTTACAGTCTTGTTGATATCTTGAAAAGACAGAGCAGATAAAATCATAGCATGAAAATGAGAGATTATAGCAAATGGTCCATGCCTTCGGAATCGACAATATTACTCCATACAAGAAGAAAATACTCGTAGTAGACGATTACGTGCCTACGCGGCAGATGATCGTGGACGCCCTGTCCGACAGCGGCTACCAGACGATCAAGGAAGCGGGAAACGGAAGAGAGGCCCTCGGTATTTTCAGGAACGAGCACTATGACCTGGTTATAAGCGATGTGATGATGCCCCAGATGGGTGGCATGGAGTTGCTTCAACACCTAAAAGAAATCAATCCTGATACCGCCGTGATTATGATAACTGCCCAGCCGGAGGTGGAGCTCACCGTTTCCGCTCTGAAAAAGGGCGCCGTTGATTTCCTAAAAAAACCATTCAATATAGAAGACTTGATGTACAAAGTTCATGTATACCTTCAGGAAAGCAATATCACCACCCCCCAGTCCTACCAAAGCGACCTGCTTTTAAAGCAGATAGAAGAAAAAACAAATGAATTATCGATACATAGTTATATCTATGACTCTGTCGAAAATATAGAAGGCAATCATGATGAAATCTTTGAGAAATTGGCGACAACAGCCATGCGGGTTGTCGACGGCGAAGAGTGCTTTCTCCTGATTTATGATGATGAATCAAAGGAATTTCATGCCCAGGTGTCAAAGAGCCTGACCAATTCTTTCAATTCAAAATTGACCATCCTCTCTCTCAAATATCTATATCATCAGGTTGTCGAAAAAGGTGACGCCCTGATGATTCACTCTCAAGACCACCCCTTCGTAGCCCCTTCGCTGATCTGTTCGCCCCTGATGATTCGGGATAAGACTTTTGGCGTTTTGAGCATCAGAAAAAAGAAAGACCGAGGCCCTTTTGCCCAGAAAGATCTTAATTATCTCGTCAGCCTCTGTAAAAGGGCATCTTTGAACCTTGAGAACAAGATGCTCTACGAGAGCCTCTACGTGAATGTTCTTGACACCTTTAAGGCCCTGATTGCCTCTATTCAGGTTCGGGATCAGTATACGGAAGATCACTCGTTACGGGTAACGAAGTTTGCCGTTCGTCTAGCCAGGGAGATGGGATGTACAACTGGCGAGATCGAATCCCTGAAGATAGCCGGGTCGCTTCACGACCTTGGGAAGGTGGCCATACCCGATAATGTGCTGCTTAAGCCGGACCGCCTTACCAATGAAGAATATGAGATCGTCAAGCAACATCCGGACACAGGGGAAAGAATTCTCAAGCCCGTCGCCATTTTTGAGCGGGAGCGCACCATTATCCGGCATCACCACGAACGTTGGGACGGGAGGGGCTACCCTGCAGGTTTATCAGGCGAGGACATTCCGATCCTCGCAAGGATTCTTGCCATGACCGATACCTTTGACGCAATTACCAATAATCGGCCTTATCGACAGGCCCAGAGCGTAGAAGCAGCGGTAGCGGAAATCAAAAAAAACCGAGGCACCCAGTTCGATCCCCTCGTGACGGACCACTTCCTGAAAATTTTGTAAAATCGAGAACCTAAGATTCAGTCCGCTCCACTCTTCTCTTCAATATTTCGGCTTGGCACAATAATTGTAAATCAAAGACAGACATTTCCCCTCAGGAGGATTCTGTGTATATAGCAGGAAAAGCCGGACAAATAGTCAGACCAGAAGAGATGAAGGATCTCCGAAAGGATTATTATGAGCCGGAGAAGTCAAAGCGACAATCCCTCTTTAATCAGATGATCAGTGACATGGGGCTTAGCAAAGAGATAGGTTCCATGAGGAGCGAAAACGCGGCGCCTACTCGCGAAGAAATCAAGAAGCTCATTGAAGTGATGCAGTTGAAGCTTTATGACTATATTGCCCGACTCGACTCCGAATCGGAAGGAACTGACCGTTTCGCGCTGCCCACGCTGCTCATGACCGGGAATTCTTCCACAAGAACTAAGGAAAATATCACAGCGTCAAAAAATGAACATGTAAAAATAAATACTGGACAGGAGAAACCAAGGTCTGGTCTTGACGAAATAATTCAACAGGCGTCAGCTAAATATGGAGTGGATGAAAATCTGATTCACAGCGTCGTCAAGATGGAAAGTAATTACAACCCTGCGGCCACATCGCCCAAAGGGGCCATGGGACTCATGCAGTTAATGCCCGGAACGGCAAAGGATCTCGATGTCCAAAGGCCTTACGATCCTGAAGAGAACATTATGGGGGGGACGCGTTACCTCAAAGGGTTGCTCGATCGTTATCATGGCGATGTCTCCCTCAGCTTAGCCGCCTATAACTGGGGGATGGGAAACGTCGAAAAACGACTCGAAAAAATGCCCCTGGAAACGAAAAATTATGTCACCAGGGTCATGCAGTATTATCAGGATGCCAAGGGGTAATTCCATTAACCATCATCCAATCATACAAATCATTAAGGGAGCGTTGTGCGTACTCTTTGCCTCGCTCTCTTTTCTTAATCTTTATCTCTAACGGACGAAAAATACCGTGATTGACATTCATAGGCTGGAATTCCTTCTTCACCGGCGTGGTAATGAAGCGGATGAGTGCCCCCAGGGCAGTTGTATCCGGCGGCGACAGGAGCTCCTTGTCTTCGAGAAGGTGTGAGACGCTGAGACCGGAAAAAAGCCCTATGGCGGCGGATTCCACATAACCTTCCACGCCTGCCAACTGCCCTGCGAAAAATAACGAGGGGTGGGAGCGGAGTTGAAGACGTTCATTGAGGAGGGCAGGGGAATGGATGAAGGTGTTGCGGTGAATGCTGCCATAGCGGGCAAATTCCGCATTTTCCAGGCCGGGTATCATTTTGAAAATACGATGCTGTTCCGGCCAGGTTAATTTGGTCTGGAAACCGACCATATTGAGCAGGGTTCCGGACTGGTTCTCCTTACGCAGTTGGACTACGGCATGAGGCTGACGACCGGTCCGCGGGTCCGTCAGGCCGACAGGTTTCATGGGACCAAAAAGCAGGGTAAGATCGCCGCGCTCGGCCAGGATTTCTATGGGAAGACAGCCCTCAAAATAACGAGGTTTTTCGAAGTCCCGGAGGGAGACCTTGTCGGCCTTGAGCACCGCCTCCCGAAAGGAGGTGTAGGTTGGTTCATCAAGGGGACAATTGAGGTAATCTCCGTCTCCTTCCTGATAGCGTGATGCCCAGAATGTCTTGGCCGCGTCGATGGAATCGGCGGTCACAATCGGCGAGATGGCGTCATAAAAGTAGAGATAGTCTGTACCGGTGAGGACCTGGATCTCCCTGGCAAAAGCGTCGGACGTGAGAGGTCCCGTTGCGATCACGACCGGGCCGGAACGGGGGATTTCCACAACCTCCTGATGGATCAGCCGAAAGTGATCGCCAAAGGTCGACAGTTTATTCTGAATATATTCCGAAAACCGATGGCGGTCAACAGCCAGCGACTTGCCAGCCGGAACCGCGGTTTTGTCCGCTCCTTCCATAAAGAGCGATCCCATACAGCGCAACTCCTGTTTCAGGAGACCGACAGCGCTTTCCAGGGCATTGGAGCGCAGGGAATTGCTACAGACCAGTTCGGAAAGGAGGGGCGAGGTATGGGCCGGGGAAAAGCGTTCCGGTTTCATCTCATACATGGTCACGCGGCAGCCCCGGTTCAGCAACTGCCAAGCTGCTTCACACCCGGCAAGCCCGCCGCCGATGACGGTTACCTCGCTATCAACCCTCATTTTTCGTCAGGTCGGCCTTGTAACGGCAATCCTTGCGGAGGCATTGTTTTACCTCCCCGGCTTTGGTTCGTTTTTCCACAAGAAAAGGGGCGCCGCACTGGGGACAGGACTCAGGCAGAGGGCGATACCACATGGCGAATTTGCAGGTTGGGTATTTAGTGCACCCAAAGAATGTTTTGCCGGTTTTCGAACGCCTTTCGGAAAGGAATCCGGCACAACCCTCTTCCGGACAGGGGACGCCAAGATGAACGTTAAGGATGGCCTTGCATTCCGGATAGCCGGTGCAGCCGAGGAACCTGCCGAAACGTCCCTCCTTCTGGGCCATGGGTTTCCCGCATTTTTCGCAGAGGGTGTCAGTGATAATCACCTCCGCTTTCGGACGGTCGCTTCCATCACCCGCAATAATTTTAACCGTGTTTTTACAC